>ERZ780007.458-NODE-458-length-13292-cov-2.95097_pt1 | contig 13292 bp, 7 predicted proteins | sample MGYA00511872_ERZ780007 | MGnify/ENA primary metagenome ERZ780007 (study PRJEB29588, sample SAMEA2149603) | human gut metagenome | biome: human gut; feature: human-associated habitat; material: faeces | place: Denmark | collected 2008/2010 ... | reverse complement strand
AAGACCAAGTGAAATCTTTTGTACGAATAATGTCGCCACCGACTTCGAACTCCCAACCTTTACTTTCCATACTACCGATATTTTGCATCTGGCTACCCTGTGTATAAGGAGGTTGCGGAACCTTTACACTGAACAAAAGGTTGTCCACCTTACGGCGATAGTAGTCGAACTTACCATACAAGCGGCCTTCGAAGAAAGAGTAATCGACACCCAAGTTCCACTCCTTCTTTTCTTCCCATCCCAAATTAGGATTGACATTTTGCGATTTACCGTATGAGTACGCCCATGTTCCGTTCGGCATCATCCAGTTCGTGTCCGAACCTAACATATTGGCCATATAAGTCGCACTAAAGTCATTATTACCGGTCCCACCGTAACCGAAACGGATCTTCAAATCGTCCAACCATTCAAAGTCTTTCATGAACTCTTCGTTCGAGATACGCCATCCTGCCGTTGCAGACCAGAAGTTCGCCCAACGGTTGTCGGCCGCAAACTTGGAAGAACCTTCATGACGGATAGAGGCAGAAAGCATATATTTATCCTGGTAGGAATAATTGGCACGGGCAAAGAATGAGAACAAACGTTCCGTAACCGATTTACCGGAGCTCATGCCGGCCTTGCCATCCGTCAGGTAACTGCCCTGGCCTATATCCCAATATTTGATACCATCGACCGAGAAATTATAATTATCCATACCGAAATTTTCCCCGTTGACTTCAAAATAAGAATAACCAGCCGTTGCGTTCAGATTATGTCCTCCTTTAAAGTCTTTTACATAAGAGAAATATCCTTCCGAAGTCAGGTTTTCCGTCTTACTGAAAGCCAGATGAGCATGCCCCTTACGGGAATTGTCAATCTCGCTTCGGTGTGTGCTGGGCCAATATTGGTGCAATTCCCATTGACGGTTTTCATAACCGATAACCTGCTGGTAATTCAAACCCGGAATAGGCTTGATATTCAACTTCAGGTTTACTTCCGGCTTGAACCATTTATCCAATCCGTAGTAATCTTCCAGCATGGCATCCGCTACGACGTTATAGTCCAACGATTCGTTGATCCACACGTTATAGCCGGTTTCACTATCCGGATCGTACGGCGAGCGGGTCGGGTTGTTACGCATGGCTTGCTGGAAATTCGGATAGTGGTTGTTACGGGCAGCCTGGCGATAATCCACAGCCGGACGGACTTCCAGCCAATCATCGAACAACTTGAAAGAAGCGTTCACACGTCCGCCATAATCCTGGCGTTCGTCTTGCAACGCGATGCCCTGGTTCTTTTCATAGAAGAAAGAAGTATAAACCTGTGCCTTTTCCGTACCCATCTCCAATGCCAGATGGTGTTTCTGGGAGAAATTATCCTTATTGATCAACTCGTCCCACCAGTTTGTATCGGAACCGTAATCCGTACCGATATTATGTTCGGCATATTCGCGGCCGGACAACATCTCGGGAGCATTGTAGTTTTGTTTTTTCGTAAACTCGTTGCTGTACGTGAGTCTCACTTTCCCATTCGTATCCGAGCCGCTTTTAGTTGTGATCAAGATCACACCGGCGGCCGCACGGGTTCCGTAGATAGCACCGGCGGAAGCATCTTTCAACACATCGATAGACTTGATATCATCCTGCGTCAACGAACGGATATCACCCCCTGGGAAACCATCGATCACGATAAGAGGTGCCTTTCCGGAATTGATGGAAGTCATACCGCGAAGCTGGAAAGTCGTACCGGAATTGGCACTTCCCAAGTTATTCATCACCAAACCGCCGATCTTACCTTGCAAGGACGCCGAGATATCCGCCCCACTCACACCGACCATCAGGTCATCGGCTTTCAACGAGGTGATGGCGCTGGTCACCTGCTTCTTGTCCAAAGAACCATAGCCGATCACCACGACTTCTTCCAATGCTTTGGCATCTTCAACCAACTTCACATGGATGGTCGCCTGGTTGCTTACCTTCACTTCCTGAGTTATATAACCGATAAAAGAAATCACTAAAGTTGAGTTATTGGGAACATTCTGCAAAACGACCTTTCCGTCCATATCCGAGATATTTCCGTTTGTAGTTCCTTTCACAACAACATTAGCTCCCGCTACCGGTCCCATTTCATCCTGGACTATAATCGTTACAGTCTTTCCTACTTGATCCGGTACTGCATTCTCTATCCGATTCGAGGTTAACAATTCAACATTCTCACCAGCCGCAAATACTCCTGTCGTCAGACAAAAAAGCAGTCCGCAAGTGACTTTCGATACTCGAGATATTGAACCTTTCCTTCTTAGAGGATAGTCACAATTCTGTTTTTGTTGCATTTTCTTGTATTATTATAAAAAGGTTAATAATAAATCGATCTAAGCCTGAAGCTTATCACACTCTAAATAAGACCTAAAGTCTTTCTGTCAGTTTTCTCTATTCCTATCTCATAGGCCTATCTATTTAAGTTGTCCATATAAACTATTTTTAATTAATACAGGCAGTTAAAATGACTATAGTCTTAATAGAACTATGGTACTTATTTTCGGATTTTATGATATGGTTTGAATATTAACAGAAGCGGATACAAGTCTTACTCTCATCTCCTCAAAAGACGTTTTTCAAACAAATAAGTATATCTGTAGTAGTACATTAGAAGCGGTTCGAGAACTTTTCAGTGTCTCTTCCTTTGAAACTTTTTGGGAAACCAATCCTTTTATTTGAATATTTTTGTTTAATTTTACGCCCAACTGAATGGTATTGTTAAAACATATCCGAGGTAAGAGTTTGGTAATGTGTTTTTAATGAATTTTCAATTACAATACACGGTGGGTTTGTAAAAATACCATAGTTCTATTAAGACTGTAGTTCTTTTCTTTCCAACAAGAAATTTCTTCGATTGATTTTTTATAAAGGGATGAAAAGGCTTTTCTGTACTTCCTCCAGCACAAGTATTCTGATAAATCAAAATAACACCCAGTCTCTATCTTACCGGACATTTTATTACCGATCAAACAATTAGGCTAACACATCAATACTGTAAGCCCGCCCTTACAGATTCCCTTACAAGGCAAATCAGGCTACATTTGCATGTATTCCCTGCTCCATAAGCATATGTTTCTGGTTTCATTAGCATGTATGCGAATATACATAGGTATGTATTTATAAGATCAAGTCCCCTATTTTGAGAAAAACCATTGTCGGAGACGTTCTATTTTGTCTGGAAGCATCTGTCGGACGGACTGTTCCGGATAATCGTTTTGCCTGCCATCCTCGACTATTTCTATCACGACCGATAGACATAGGCTTATTGACATTCTTTCAGCAGACAAAAAGATTCATATAGCTCCATTCCTGTAGCAAAACGGAAATCCTTATCTCCGCGAGAAGACGACAGAAAAGAACTGTATCACCAACCTCCACTTCGCCTTCAATCACAAACAGGTAAACGCCGTTCTTCTTGCCATGCAGTTTGTACTCCTTCACCAGTCCCGCATCCAACGTACCCATCGAGAACCACGCATCCTGGTTGATAGAAGCCGGGGCGGAACCATCCGGCGCAATCATCACTCCCAGCTCATTCTTCTTCAAGACGGAACGGATATCATAATTCTTATAATGAGGTTCTGTATTCTCCTCGCGCGGGAACACCCAGATCTGAAGAAGATCCAGCTGCTCTTCACCGCTATCGTTGAACTCGCTATGGAAAATCCCCGAACCTGCACTCATCACCTGGATATCGCCCGGAGTAATCACTTCGCTGTTCCGGATACTGTCGCCATGACACATATATCCTTTCAAAGGGATAGAGATTACTTCCATATTCTTGTGTGGATGTGTATCGAAGCCCTCTCCCGGAGCGATCGAGTCGTCATTCAGGACACGAAGCATGCCAAAATGTACTCGCTTCGGGTTGTAGTAATTGGCAAAACTAAAAGTATGATGGGTCTTTAGCCACCACCCATGATTTGCATACCCGCGAGTATTGGCTTTATCCACTATTGTTTTCATAAATAATCCTCCTTTGTTAATTACGTCTATAGAACATTATGGAAGGAAGAAAAGTTTTTAGTACTTTTGTGCCCTAATAAAATCATCCAGTAAATATAAACACTATGGCAGTTTACTTAAACGATGTATCAAGAACATTCGGTGAATACTTGCTTATTCCCGGTTTAACCACCAAACAATGTGTGCCAACCAACGTTTCGCTGAAAACTCCGCTTGTGAAACACAAAGTGGGCGAAAAGCCTGCGATCGAGTTAAACATTCCTTTCGTTTCAGCGATCATGCAATCTGTGTCCGGTCCCAAGTTGGCCATCGAATTGGCCCGCAACTCGAATTGGCCCGCAACGGAGGACTGTCTTTCATCTTCGGTTCACAACCTATCGACAGCCAGGCTGAAATGGTTCGGAAAGTAAAGAAGTTCAAAGCCGGATTCGTAATCAGCGACTCCAATCTGACTCCTGAAAATACGCTGGCAGATGTAATCGCTCTGGTACAGCGCACCGAACACTCTACGATCGGTGTGACGGACGACGGTACTCCTAACGGTAAATTGCTGGGAATGGTGACCAGTCGCGACTATCGTGCGGAAAAAGATTCTCCCGACAAGAAGGTGAAAGAATTCATGACTCCGTTCTCCAAGCTGATCGTCGGCGAACTGGGCATGACGTTGAGTGAAGCCAACCAGATCATCTGGGATCATAAACTGAATACGTTGCCGATCATCGACAAGGAGCAGAACTTGCAATACTTCGTCTTCCGCAAAGACTACGACAGCCACCGCGATAATCCGAAAGAGTTATCCGGCAGCGATAAGAAACTGCTCGTTGGGGCCGGAATCAACACACGCGACTATATGGAACGTGTTCCTGCGTTGGTTGAAGCGGGTGTCGATGTTTTGTGTATCGATTCATCCGACGGCTATTCCGAATGGCAGCAGGAAACTCTGCAATTGTTGTTGACAAAGAAGGTTTCGACTACCTGGTCGAAGCCGGAGCCGATTTCATCAAGGTGGGTATCGGTGGCGGTTCCATCTGTATCACCCGTGAACAGAAAGGTATCGGCCGCGGACAGGCTACCGCATTGATCGACGTAGCACAGGCACGCGACGAATATATGAAAAAGACGGGTATTTATGTGCCTATTTGCAGCGACGGCGGCCTGGTACATGACTATCACATGGTCCTTGCTTTGGCGATGGGTGCGGACTTCCTGATGATGGGACGTTATTTCGCCCGTTTCGACGAATCTCCTACGAAGAAGATGAAAATCGGTAACAACTTCGTGAAAGAATACTGGGGTGAAGGCTCAAACCGCGCCAAGAACTGGCAGCGTTACGATATGGGCGGCAGCGAAGCGCTGAAGTTCGAAGAGGGCGTCGACAGCTATGTTCCCTATGCCGGTAAGATGAAAGACAACCTCAACCTCACATTAGGCAAAATAATCGCCACGATGTGTAGTTGCGGAGCTATCACCATCCCCGATCTGCAAAAGAACGCCAAAATCACACTGGTCTCTTCAACCAGTATCGTAGAAGGCGGTGCGCATGATGTGATTTTGAAGGAGCAGAACTAAGAATAAAAATTAAGAACTGCATAAAAAAGAGTATCAGGAAAGTCCCGATACTCTTTTTTTAGTATATCACAATAATAAAGTTATCACTATATTTTGTAATACTGCTCCCAGCCTTCACGAGGTTGTTCGCCTATTAACATTTGATTTGCAATCGGATCATTACTGATTTGTTTCGACTCCCGGTCAAAAACCAACTTTCTGTTCAGACGTTGTGCCAATACTCCAAGACAAAAGACTTGGCTTAACGGCCCGGCCACAGAAAAAGGAGAACGAGTTTTTTCTTTTCCTTGACAAGCCAATAAGAAATTTGCATAATGATCTGAAGGACTTTTTCCATACTCCGGTAAAACCGGATTCATCTCTTTCGCTATTTTATCCGGAATAACAGACAATGTACTTCCATGAGATCCTCCCTTAAACGTCAATGTTTTCGTATAAATTTCTTTACCTGGATTCAGATTCACCAACTGCAATTTACCTCCATTCACAGCAGGGATATTCGGATCGACCTCCGAAGTACCATAATTTTCAGGAACAGCCGGAATATTATCCAAACCATCATACCAAGTTACATCTACCGCCGGCATATTATTCCGCTCAGGGAATTTAAAAAGGATCGTAGACGACATCGGATAAAAAAACGGATTATGGTCTTTCAGATATAACGGATTAATTTCATTAGGCAAACCTAAATCAAGAAATTCATGAGCCGTATCTAAAAGATGAGCTCCCCAGTCACCCAAAGTCCCCATCCCAAAATCATACCAGCAACGCCATTGTCCCAAATGATAATCATGATTATATTCGTGATAAGGCCGTACGCCGAGCCAAGTATCCCAATCCAATGATTCCGGAACAGGTTCACCCATCGGCAAATGCTTAATATTCGGATTCCAACCATGCCAACGACGAGGGTTATTCATGTGAGCAGTAATTGCAGTGACATCTTTTATTAATCCAGCCTCTTTCCATGCTTTAAACTGAAAATAATTCGCCTCCGAATGTCCTTGATTTCCCATTTGAGTAACTACTCCAAATTTCTTTTCCGCCCGCATCATCAGTTCCACTTCCTGGAAAGTACGAGCCATCGGCTTTTCCACATAAACATGCTTTCCATGAGCCATTGCTTCAATAGTAATTGGAAAATGGGAATGGTCAGGAGTACAAACCGTGACAGCGTCGATCTTATCAGCCATTTTATCAAACATCTGACGAAAATCCTGAAAACGAGGAACGTCCGGAAACATTGAAATAATCTTCTGAGTATGCGGAGCTCCCATATCGACATCACAAAGGGCAACCACTTCACACAGTCCGGTCTTAAACATCCGTTGTGAAATATCAGCTCCCCGGTTGCCGATACCTATAAAAGCAACTCTCACTTTATCATTTGCACTCATACGGGATGCAACAGAAGCAGCATTCGCTTTGGGAATCCAAAATGAAGGTATCGCCGATACCGCAGAAAAAGCCAAAGCCTGCTTAAAAAATGAGCGACGTGAAATAATATCTGACTTCATTATCTTTATAAATTCAAATTAAACATCAATAAACCATATCACTAACAGCTTTGAAATAACCGATAGATTCAGCAATTCCTAAAAACGGATCATTCCTATCCTTTTCATATTCCAAGCTACACATTCCTGTATAGTTGACCTCACGCATCATCTGTACTAAAGCAGGAAAATCAATCTTTCCACGGCCTAATTCAATAGCATGTCCTGCTTTTGTCGAGTCTGTCACATCCTTGATATGCATATCAAATACACGCGTATGATATTTTTTCAAATCAGCGACAGGGTCACGACCGCTACGCAAATCATGTCCTATATCCAGACACATACCTATACGCGGGTCCAAATCTTTAGTATGTTCCCACACATCTTTGGCATCCGGGAATACTGGTAAATCCGGTCCATGCAAATGGATGGCATAGTGAAAATCGTACTCCTTTACCTTTTTATCCACGTATGACAATAGTTCATACGTAGGAACACCGACTATCGTTTTTACTCCTACTCGTTTTGCATATTCAAACGCATGGTCTATTTCATCTTTTGTCTTCATATTGATCGGACCGACAGCATATCCTTTCACACCATACGAAGCACATTTGGCATGCAACTCTTCTATTTGTGCATCCGTACAATCGTAAGGCAGATGAAAATCTTTAATACAGAGATAATGAATATCCAGACGCTGCAAAGTCTTCAACGTAGTTTCCAAATCAAACGCAACAAACGTAAAGCCAGCCATGCCAAGATGGAAAGGATTTACAGCTTTAGCCACTTTCGGCTTGGCCATATCCATTACGCCGGCTTTCACTATATTCGGGGTGGCCATAAGCACAGCCCCAGTCACCCCTTTTATTAAAAATGATCTTCTTGATTTTTCCATCAGATTATATTTATAATCATTTATAGATATTTATTAATTATAACCCGGATTTTGCGTTAACCCGGATTTTGCGTTCACGCACCACCTGTTGCATCAATCTCCGTTTGTGGTATCGGCCATAAGATATTATAATCTCTCACATTCATAGCCGGAGCCTGCGGGTTATCATTGTTCTTCCGCAGATATTCAAGGAATTTGCCTGTGCGGCGTAAAACCACATCACGAATTTCTTCCGTATATAATTCACGAACTCGCTCATCCAACAGATAATCAATCGAAACATCACTTGCTGTGATCGGTTTAGCATTCGCGCGTGAACGAACCACATTAATATCATCTGCCGCTTTTTGCATTTCGCTTTTTGCATTTCGCCCAACTGAATATATGCTTCAGCACGGTTCAAATAGGTCTCCGCCAATCGCATAAAATAACAATCTTTCCACGTATATCCGGCACCGCTACGAAGAGGCTCGGCCTGAACATGACAAGGATCACCGACCTTTCCGATCCAATAAGGATAAATATAGTTACATGTATCCTTCATCTGATTACGACCATTCGTTTCATAACTGCCCCACAAGCTGAAATCGATTGCTTGTCCGTTATAAGGGGATTCCGGATTTTGGAAATAGTAGGTTCGTTTGATGTTATGAGGAGCATTCCGAATATCATTGTTCCAATCCGATTCCCAAACTTTATTTGTTACATAGTAAGTCGGACGCGACCAGGAAACCGGACGACTCAACGTATCCGTATATCCCGTATATTTACCATCGATCAATTCACCTAATATACAAGTATATCCGGCTGGATCATTTCCTAAAGAATAATAACGGGGACCATGACGGCGAGGACCATTATTTTTACCCCCTCCATCCGATAAGTTGGCAGCAAACTGAGCAACCCAGATAGCTTCTTTGTTTTCACTCAAATTTTGATTTCCATAAGCAAACAGATCCAAGAAGACATCCCCCGTGCCAAACACATCGTTTGTCGAACCGAAACGTTCAGTCATCAACCGATAACCAAAATCATCAATCACATGTGTAGAAGCATCAACCGCTTTCTGATACTCACCAGCTTGCAAATAGACTTCAGACAATAACTGATAAGCAGCCCCTTTCGTGATACGCCCCTTTTCATCTTCTTTACCGGGATCAGGAAGATGCTGGGTAGCAAAAAGCAAATCGTTTTCTATCTGGGCATATACCTCTTTCAAAGGAGTACGGACAAAATCAGTCTTAGGCGTACTCACAGCCTCTGTCACCAAAGGAATATCTCCATAAAATGAAGCCAACAAACGATAGGCGTAAGCACGGAAGAAAAGAACTTCTCCCTTATACATTGCCTGCTGTTCAGCACTTTCCCAGCCAGTCGTTGCTTCATTATCGATATAGAGCAACAATTCATTCGAACGACTGATCAGCATATACATGTTGTTCCACAATTTATAGAACAAGCTATTAGTAGGAGTCAATACTTCATACGTCACTCCTCCCGGATTCTCTCCGTTATAGCTGACATCTGCCATCGAACTGTAAAAATAGACAATGGCATCATCCCCATAGTACAGCGCATCACGCAGATAGTTGTGAAGTCCGTTTATTCCTAATTTAATACCTGAAGCTTCCGTATAGGTATTCTCAGGAGACAAAAAATCCAACGGTTTCTCTTCTAAGAAATTCTCATTACACCCTAACAATCCACCCAACAAGAGTGTCATTGCCACTAATTTAGAAAAGATCGTATTTGATATAAAATTGTATTTCATAATTCTATCTATTTAAAGTGATAACTTGATTCCAAATTGCAAACTACGAGTCAGTGGGAATGTCGTATATTCAGGATCCCATCCATCCCAACCAGTAAATGTATAGAGGTTCTTTCCGGTCAAAAAGAGTTGCAGCTGACCGATAACTCCCGTTTTCTGCAATAACTTCTTATCAAACGTGTACATCAAAGAAACATCCTGAAGACGGACAAAACCTCTATTCTGATAGATATCGGTCGCAATCTGCTGGTTTCTGAACAGGGCAAGCCCCTCATTCGAGCGATTCTCCGGTGTCCAATACTCCCGGGTAGAAGGCTGGTTCAGACGGATCACATAATCAGAACTATTATTTGGAGCCAAAAGGCCGTTACCTCCCATATAATAGCCACCTCCACCCAACATCGAGTTCAGCATAAAGTACAAAGACCAGTTTTTCCATGTCAACGTATTATTAAAGCTGAAACGGCAACTCGGATTCTTATTACCGATGATCTTACGGTCATGTTCTGCATCGATCTTTCCATCTCCATTCAAATCGGCAAACTTCTGTTGTCCCGGATACCAACCGTCATAAATTTCACCAGAATACAAATCCTCCTCTTGCCAAACACCGGTCATTTCATAGGAATAGATAGCTCCTATCGATTCGCCGACAAACCAACCATTCGTCAAATCTTGTGTAGCTCCATCACCATAGAGTTCAGTAATCTTATCCCGGTTCAACGAGAAAGTGAAACCTGATGTCCAAGAAAAATTACTATTCTGAATGTTTACTGAATTAAGTTCGATTTCCACACCTTTATTCTCCACACCGCCTAAGTTGGCCCAAACCCAACTATATCCGGTGACATTTGGCAACGTACGCTTGACTAATACATCCGATGTCTTTGATTTATACACTTCAAACGAACCGTTCAGACGTTGGTTAAAAAGACCGAAATCGATACCGAAGTTCCACGAAGAAGTACGTTCCCATTTCAAGTCCTTATTAGCCATCGCAGAAGGATATAAAGAGATCACTTTATCGTCATTATAGTTATAAGCACCTAATCCTAACTTGGCAAGTGAAGCATAACGACCGATTCCCTGGTTTCCGTTCTGCCCATAAGAAAGACGCAACTTCAAATAGGTATCTTCAAACGGATTAAAATCTTCTTCCGAAATCACCCAACCGATAGAAGCAGAAGGAAGCGTTACATATTTATTATTGCTACCGAAGCCAGAGTAACCATCCCGACGAACCGTACCCGTCAACAAATAACGATTCTTATAATTGTAATTGATACGTCCCATCAGACCGACATTAGATTCCTGCCAAGCCGTACTTGCTAAGGTAAACAAAGTTCCGATACCCAAATTGTTATATCCCAAATTGTCCGTATCAAACGACTCAGCAGTAGCAGTAGTCTTATCTCCCCATCTCTTTTCCGTCGTATAAACAAATGTAGCATTCAATGAATGATCACCAAACTCTCTTTGATAAGCAAAAATATGGTTGAACAAATAAGCATTTTCATTCTCCGGTTCTTTCACAGCCTTCCCGTTATTGATAAAACCACCATCCACATCTGCCGGATAGAACGTATTATTATCCCGATGATATCGAGTCGTAGAATAATTGAAGTCATAAGACAAACCTTTGATAAAAGGAACATCCACACGTCCAGTCAACGTTAGGAAAAGTGTGTTCCGCAAGTCCGAATTATCAATAGCCAGATATTGCAGCGGATCTTTCATGGCCGATTCATTCGCAAACTCCATCCGGTAATATCCCGGCGTATCAAAGTCATAAGTAGCCATAGGAGTCGCTTTTGTTGCATAATCAAAATTGGCAGAAACACCTGAATAATCACGATGGGAGAAATTGACATTTGCTCCGATTTTCAACCAATCCGTCACTTTCGTATCTACTTTCGCATTAAAAGTATAACGCTTGAACTGGTCATTCAACAGCAAACCTTCTTCATCATGGTAAGCACCTGACAAATAATAATTGACATACTCCGAGCTTCCTCCGACACCTAAGTTATAATCCTGTGTCAAACCGGTCCGCATCACTTTGTCTATCCAATCGATATCCGTGCCCAACATATAGTTATCTTTCTCTTCCTGCGATCTCAAATAATAGGCTCTCGCCTCTCTAGTCGAAACATCCGGATAAGCGGGACGACCAGCATCACTTGTCGGATTCGTCTGATACCAAGTATGCAAGTCCTGCTGATAGGCATAATCGGCCAAACGCATCGTATACTCTTCTGCATTCATATAGCTTGCGCTATAATTAGAGGCAGACTGTGTCCCTATCGACATATTGAAGGAAACGGTCGGTTTCTCTGTTTTCCCTTTTTTAGTCGTTACCAAAATCACACCATTTGCAGAACGGGCACCATACACAGCCGCCGCACTTGCATCTTTCAAGATATCAATACTACTGATATCGTTTACATTGATATCAGACATGGATCCATTATAAATAATACCGTCCAAAACGATCAGAGGATTTTGAGAGGCAGAAAACGAATTTGTTCCACGAATACTCAGACTTACATCCTCTCCAGCATATCCGCTCTGAGCAGTATTAACACCGGCAGTAGATCCGACAAGAGCCTGAGACAAACTCATATTAGAGACAGCTGGCGAATTTTCCAAATTCACCCTTTTCACTGCGCCTGTCAAGTCTTTCTTTTTCATGGTTCCATATCCGACAACCACTACTTCTTCCAATGTTTCGGTATCTTCCCGGAGTGTTATGGTATAGGACGCCTGATCATTGATTTTTATTTCTTGAGAGACATATCCTATATAAGAAACTATTAACGTTGCACCTGGTGCAACGTTAAGGACGAAGCGTCCTTCCGAATCAGATATAACACCGTTCATTGTTCCTTTTTCCACAATGTTCGCTCCGACTACCGGGCCGAATGCATCCAAGACAACACCTGTGATCTTCTTTCCCTCTTGAGTGGCTTTTGTTTCCTCTGCCTTTTTCTCCGTTATTATAATATTCTTATTATAAATCTTAAAATCACAATCCGGCAGAATCAATGCCAATATCTCCGATATATTTTTATCTTCGGCATTCACAGTAACTCGCTTGTTCGTGTTAATAACCTTGTCATTATAATAAAAAGTAAACTCACTCCTACTCTCTATTCCTTTTAGAACATCTTTGACAGTAGAGTTTTCCATGCTTAGGTTTATCCGAGTACTTTGTGCATAAGACTCTGTAGCAGAAACCCTAAATAGCATAACGGTTAACATAATCAGGACTAATTTCATAATCCGAACATTTTTTTGTGTTAAGAAAGGGTACAAAACATCCTTTCCATTAAAATTATTCATATTTTTACATGGATTTTTTTGTTAGACTTTATCGCCGAACTCCGCCAAGAGAAGCGATAGGTTAATAAAATTCTTGAATAGGTGGATGTTGCCGCATTCACCTATTGCATTAATAATACTTACATCATTCCTCCTTTCTCATATTTTTATTATTTTTAAGGTTAATACTTCGCTTTTATACTATTTTGGTATAATATATACTTTCCCATTTTTGATCTGTTACCTGA
>ERZ780007.433-NODE-433-length-14048-cov-5.67627_pt1 | contig 14048 bp, 16 predicted proteins | sample MGYA00511872_ERZ780007 | MGnify/ENA primary metagenome ERZ780007 (study PRJEB29588, sample SAMEA2149603) | human gut metagenome | biome: human gut; feature: human-associated habitat; material: faeces | place: Denmark | collected 2008/2010 ... | reverse complement strand
TTCATAACTTGTTTGTGCCTTGAGCGAAGCGAAAGGAATGACAAAAACTATGAATTACGAAACATTTAAGCAGGAATTTGCAGAGGATATCAAAGAAAAGCTCTATGAGAGAGGCTATGATGATGTAAGGATCAGCTTCAATAATGTGGAGAAGACAAATCAGAATTATGAAGCTATGTCGGTTGTTCCGGAAGGCAACAATGTGGGTGTCAATTTCAATATTGAGAATGCCTTTGCAAGCTATGAGCACACGGATGATTATGCCGGAGTGCTTGCCAGTGCAACAATGGTCATTGCTGATGGTCTTGACAGAGCCCCTGCTATTGATGTAAGTGCTCTTATGGATTATGAGAACATGAAAGAGAAGCTTTCTGTGGAAGTCATTTCAGCGGATGCAAACGCTGATCTGCTTGCCAACGTACCGCATGACAGAATGGAAGATCTGGCAGTTGTATATCGTTTTGTGATGGAGAGCAGCGAAGATGGACGTGCATCTATTCTGGTCACCAACAATCTGATGGATCGTATGGGAGTTTCCCATGAACAGCTCAGGTCAGATGCTCTGGAGAATTCACCGGAGATCAGACCAGTAGTGATCATGGGAATGAATGAGGTCATGAAGGAAATGATGGGACCGGAAGTATATGAGATGTTTGGAATTCCGGATGATGCGGAGGAAACGATGTACGTTGCTACAGTCCCTGATAAGAATTCCGGAGCAGGAGTAATTGCCTATCAGGAATTCATGGATCAGGCAGCAGAAAGAGTTGGCGGAGATTTCTTTGTGCTTCCGTCTTCCATCAATGAGATCCTTTTGGTTCCCGATAATGGAGACATGACAGCTGATGCGCTCAGGGATATGGTAAAGGATGTGAATGCCAAGGAGGTAAGTCCGGAGGAAAGACTTTCTGATAATGTCTACCATTACGATTCCAAGGATCATGTCTTTGAACTTGCAGAGAAGTTTGAGGCAAGACAGCAGGAAAAGAAAACAGAGATTGATGAAAAAGCAGAGGAGAAAGGATCCGTATTAAAAGATCTGAAGGATAAGCAGAAGGAAGCAGCTGCAAAGCCTCCGGTAAAGGATGCTGCGGAAAAAGCAGCAAAATCAAAAGGCAGAGAAGTATTATAAAAAATAGGATTGTGTCAGCCTGTGGTGATTGCCACGGGACTGGCACTTTTTTGATGGGAAGGAATGGTGATTACAGTGGCAAAAGCACATAAGGATACAAGAGGACAGAATGGAAACCTGTATAATTTACAGCCTAATTATACTTATAACAATAATACTGATTTTAATAATACTAATCCTATCTTATCAGAGGATGAGGATAGGATGGGATATGAGAAATATTTCATGGAACAGCTCAATATTGAGGCATTGAAACAGGATTATCCATATGACAGAGAAATGATAGACGGTATCATGGAGCTTATTCTGGATGTTGTGTGTTCCAAAAGAAAGACCATTTGTATTGCCGGGGATGTGAAGTCAGTAAATGTGGTAAAGGGGCGGTTCATGAAGCTGAACATGGAGCATATCCGCTATGTTATGAACTGTATGCAGGAAAACACTACCAAGATCAGGAGCATCAAGCAGTATATGCTGGCAGCACTGTATAACGCACCGGCAACAATAGATAGCTATTATCGTGCAGAGGTTAATCACGATATGGCAGAAGGAAAAATATAGCAGAGGAGAGACAAAGATGGATATGGAGAAAATCATGGCATATGTTGAGAAGATTGCAGAAAACCTGGAAGGACTGGTTTGTGCAATCGGATGTGACAGTATGCCTTCTGATGGGGCAATTTATGTAGACGGCGAACAGAAGGTGAATTATATCAGTACCAGGGAAGCATTAAGGATTCTTGATGGATTTGGAAATAACAGTGCGTCAGTAATGATTGGAAAATCAGATTATATTCTGATCTATGACGCAAGCAGAAAGCTGGTCATTGACGGGGAGGCATACCTTCCGTCCGGGTATCTGGTCATGAAGTCCTGTAATGGATTACAGGCGATTGATGATGAGGATTTTGCGGATGTGATTGCAGCTTTGAAAAGCAGGATGACAATGCTTGCACTTGGAAAATACAGAATTCAGGCATACCAGCTGGGATAGGAGGCGGCAGATGAATAACAAACCGTGGGCTTATGTAACATCTGCCTGGAGTGCAGACAGGAGCAGAGCCAAAAGGTCTGCAAAACGATATTGCAGAAAATTATATGAAGCAGGCTACACACCAATCTGTCCGCTTTTATCATTGCCAGAGGTAATTGATACCAGTAATGCAGATGAGTACAAGGATTATATGGATATGTCAGAAGATATGTTAAGAAGATCCAGAATTCTCGTGGTTTGTGGTTCAGCGGTGGATGATACGGTGCTTACAGATATAGCAATAGCCAACCGCTTTCATGTAGCTTCATCCACTATGAGGGGAGTCCTCGGTGTGGATAAGAATAAAAAAGAACAGTAACTTTGTGGATACAGCCTTCGGGCTGTTTTTTTGATGGGAAGGAGTGAGAAAACTGGTTCATGAAGAAGTTGACAGGGAGATTGCCAACAAATCTGTGAATATAGCAATCAAAATGTTAAAACCGGAACTTGATCAGCTTATGAAGGGATTAAGAGAGGCAGTACAAGCCCCTGTGAAGGCTGCCGGGAAAGCAGCAGTTAATAAGATCCATCCCACAACCGGCAAGCAGTCAGTGAAAACACTGATTAGGCAGGGACAGGGAGTTTCTTCTATTCCTTTAGCAGATGAAGGCATGAAAGATTTTCAGAAAATCGCAAAGAAATACGGAGTCGATTTTGCGGTTGTAAAAGATAAAAAGGCAAGTCCTCCAGTATATACAGTCTTTTTCAAGGCAAAAGATACAGATGCCATCACAAGGATTTTACAGGATTATTCTGCAAAACAGGTCAAGAAGCCTTCCGTAGAGAAGACCAGTGTTCTGGAGAAACTTAAAAAATTCAAGGAGATTGTGGCAGCAATTCCAAAGAAGGTAGCAGAGAAAAAGAAGGAGAGGTCGCGATGAATACAAAACAGTTGAAAAAGCAGCTGATCCTGAATATTCCCTATATTATTCTGGGATTGCTTGCAACAAATCTTGGTGAGGCATGGAGAATTGCAGCCGGAGTAAATGCATCGGAAAAGGTTCAGAGTCTGGTCCTTGATGGTGTATTTGCAACGGCTTTTTCTAATCCTCTGCCGAGCCTTTATCCTGCTGATCTGTTGGTGGGAATTGCCTGTGGGGCAGCACTCAGGCTTGCAGTATACCTGAAAGGAAAGAACGCTAAGAAGTTCCGGCACAATGAGGAATATGGTTCTGCCAGATGGGGCAGACATGCGGATATTGAGCCATTTGAGGATCCTATGTTTGCAAACAATGTGATTCTGTCACAGTCAGAAAGGATTACCATGAGCAGTAGACCGAAGATTCCGAAGTATGCCAGAAATAAGAATGTTCTGGTAGTCGGTGGATCAGGTTCAGGTAAGACACGGTTTTTTATAAAACCAAACCTTTTACAGATGCATTCATCCTATGTGGTGACGGATCCGAACGGTTATACTATAAGCAGATAGACAAAGGGTGTGTTTCACAAGCACGACCGATGTTTATCTGCTTAATTACATAAAGAAGGGAGGTAAAACTGTGGCAAAGAAAGAAGAAATCAAAATTACAGCTCTATATGAGCGTTTATCCAGAGATGATGAACAGGCTGGAGAATCGAACTCCATCCAGAACCAGAAGAAATATCTTGAAGAATATGCCCGTCAGCATGGGCTGAGAAATATCCGGCACTTTTATGATGACGGCTATTCCGGCACGAACTTTAATCGTCCCGGTTTTGCCGCCCTGCTGGAAGAAGTCGAAGCCGGACGAGTGGAGACCCTTGTGGTAAAGGATCTCAGTCGTTTTGGTAGAAACTACCTGCAAGTTGGCTACTACACAGAAATCCTTTTCCCGAAGAAGGGTGTTCGGTTCATAGCCATCAACAACAATGTGGACAGTGCTACCCCACAGGACAATGACTTCACGCCGTTCTTGAACATCATGAACGAGTGGTACGCCAAGGACACCAGCAACAAAATCAAGGCAATCTTCAAGTCCAGAATGAAAGACGGAATGCGATGCAGCGGCTCTATCCCTTATGGCTACAAGCGAAAGCCGGACGATAAGCAGACCCTCATCGTGGATGAGCCAGCCGCAGAGGTTGTCAGAAAAATCTTCCGTCTGGTTTGTCAGGGCAACAGCACCACCGCCATTGCGGAAATGCTGACAGCGGAGAAGGTGCTGATTCCCTCCGCTTATGCAGCCTTAAATCAACCGAAGAATTGTCGGCACAAGAATGTGGCAGACCCCTACCGATGGAGTGCAACCACCGTTGGCTACATCCTTGATCGGCAGGAATATCTTGGTCATACTGTGTTGGGCAAATCCATCTGCGAGAACTTCAAGACCAAGCAGCGCAGAGCCGCAACACCGGACGAGCTGATGATTTTCCCCGACACGCATGAAGCCATCATCGACCAAGACACATGGGATATTGCCAGAAAGATACGCTCGAAGAAAAAGCCCAGAGTGGCAAACGGCACCTACTCCCACCGTCTGTCTGGTTTGGTGTACTGTGCGGATTGTGGTTCTCGAATGGGATATATCAGTCCCGAAGCAAATCATAGCAAAACGCACTATGATTCAGATTCCGCTTTCCAATGCGGCAATTATCGGAGCAAAAGCGGCGAATGTGTTTCCCACTATGTAAAAACATCGGTTCTGGAAGCGGCAATTTTGCAGGCAATTCAGACTGTAAGCAAGTATGTCCTTGAAAACGAGGACGAGTTTATTCAGCAGCTCAAAGCCGTTTGGAATGAGCAGCAGACCAGAACAGCAAACAACGGCTATCAGGAGCTTGCCGAAGCAAAGAAGCGAATGGCTGAACTGGACGAGAAAATCAACAAGCTCTATGAGAGTACCTTGAGCGGCTTGCTGCCGGAGCGACAGGCACAGCGCATGATTCAGCAGTACGATGAAGAACAGATTTTGCTGGAAAGGCGTGTTGCAGAGCTGGATAATCTGGTTCAGCAGGACGAAATCAAGCAGGTGGACGCATCCCGTTTTGTCGCTCTGGTCAAGAAATACCGAGACTGCGAGGAACTGACTGACACCATGCTCTATGCGTTCATTGACAGGATTGAGGTTCACGAAGCCACAGGTGGTCGAACCATCTACCGCCAGCAGAACATTGATATTCATTTCAACTTCATCGGCAACTACTATCCGCCAGTCGAGACCGTATCCGAGGAAGAACGCATTGCCGCCATCGAAGCCGAGCAGCTGCGAAAGAAGCAGGAAAAGGGCAAACGCTCGGAAGAACGCAGGAAGCAAAAGCTGTATGCTCTGCGAGAAGCTGCACAAGCCGGAGATCCGGTCGCTATCGCACAGTATGAAGAACATCTGGCATATCAGCGTGAACGGAATCAGAAGCACCGCCAAAAACTAAAGGAAGCCAGAGAAGCCAGCCCGGAATATATCAGTCAGTTAGAGGAAAAAGAGCGCATCAAGCGTGAAAAGATGCTTGAAACTGAGCGTAAGCGGGTGGAGCGAGCCAAAAAGAAAAACAAACTGACACGGGCTGAATTGAAAGAAAAGGCAAAGATAGACCCCGAAGCAGCCAAGCAGCTGGAAGCAATGAGAGCCAAGGAAGCCGAAGCCAGACAGCGCAAAAAGGAGCGTGAAGAAGCAAGAATGGCAGCTGATCCAGAGTATGCCGCCATGATGGAAGCTCGAAAAAAGGAGTATATCCGCACAAGGACTGCCAAGCGCAAAGCGGAACACGAAGCCCTTGTAGAGCTTGCCAAGACCGATGAAGAAGCCGCAAGGAAGCTGGCTGAGAAGCGGAAATACCAGAGTGAAGCCACCGTTAAGTGCTATCAAAAATTGAAAGCCGATGCGGAAGCCGGAGACCCCGAAGCCATCAAACGATACGAAGCCCACCTTGCCAAGCGCAGAGAGGACTACCACAAAAAGAAAGCAGAAAAGGAGGATATTCCAGCATGAATGAGTTATGGATAGTCAGATTTGTCCGCAAGGACGGCAAGCCGGACGAGGAATATTACTATCGTTCCCTTGCCGAAGCAGAGCATCACAAGAACCTGTTTCTGGACGATGATTCCGGGCTGTATGAGCGCATTGAAATCATCAACGACAAACATTAAGGAGGACACTATGGAACTGAACTTCATCAAGAGCGGAGATTACTACATCCCCGACATTCAACTGCAAAACCCGAATATCCATCTTGGAAAGTGGGGACTGATGCGAAAGTCGTATCTGCGGATAGCACAGCCGTTTCTCTTTTCGGAGATGGTACTGAGCGAAACGCTATATCCCCATTGTGCGGAGATTGAAGCCGCCGCCAAGAGCCGTATGAACATCATCCTTCCCCAGCTGATGAAACACTACGGCGTGACCGAACGGCTCAAAGCCGCAAATCAGCTTGAATGGGTTCGCCAGATGAACGCTTGTGTGGCACAGGCAGAGGAAGTCATTAAGGACGAGCTGATTTACAGCTAAGCAAGGAGGAAACCATGGGACTGATAAAGCTAATCTTTAAGCTGCTGGTGCTGCCGCTGATTGTGGCAGTTACCTTGATACAATGGGTCGGTATCTTCTTCACGCAGTTTTCGACCGTTATCTTCAATCTGCTTGCCGGGCTGATGTTCCTGATAACGATTGCCGGATGGATGTTCGGCATCAGCGCAGGAGCAGAAACGCTCCGACTGCTGGCAGTTGCCTTTGTGGTTTTTATCATCCCTCACATTGCGGAATGGCTGATTATTAGAATCGCCGTGATTAACTACGGACTGCGTGATTTTATCAAGTCCTGACCCAACAATTTTATATCGTCAGCAAAGCGACAGGTATTTCCTTGTGAAGTCCCTGCCGCTTTTATTTTATCAAATCAAAGGAGAGTAAAACTATGACCATGAACCAGAAGAAAGCACTGTACGCCTTTGGCAGCCCCGACCGTGAAGCAACGGTCAACCGTTTCTGTACGCTGGCAGAGCTTGCCCCCGATCCTGCCGTAAAGCATTTCTTCCTTGCAATCGCAAGGGAACTGAACGCCCCGACCGCCGACCGCTGGTATCGCTGTATGTTCTTCAATCTCCGCTTAGAGATGGAAGCATATCTGCGCTACGAAAAGGCTTTTGAGCGCATCGTGAGCGGCTGTCCGGCAGTTGAATGGGAGGATGACGAGTATGACCCTGACGAAGTATGAGAAAGAGACCATTATCCTGTTCAACGAGGGCGAGGACACTGCCCACATCCAGACCTACAATGCCGGACTGCGGAAGCGGCTGGCAGCGTTCAGCAAGAAGCACCCCGACCTTTGCCGCTTGGAAAAATCCTTCGCCCAGGGCGGCGTGATCTATGTGCTGGACAAGTCCAGACTGTCTATCCGGCTGCAAGCACCGTATAGCAAGCACCGTATAGCGAGGAACGCAGACGGAAAGCAAGCGAGAGCGCAAAGCAAACCGGGTTCAAGAGCCGGACGGAATCATGTAACAGTTAGGGGGCGATATGCGGTCAAAATGTCGGGTTTGCATCCGATGTTTTGACCGCAATTATATATAAGCGCAAATAGCACTTTTAACAAAAGAAACGCATGTTTGATGAAAGTTTTTACGATTTGATAGATTTTGAAAATGAGAGGGCTATTGATGCTTGAAAGGGTTGATTTTTGGGTCATTAAATGTTAATATAAAATCATAACTTTTGAAAGGATGGTGATGCAGATGTACCTGTCGAAAGTAAAAATTCGAGAGGCCATGGATAGGCAAAGAATCAAAACCTATACAGAACTTGCTGAGCAGCTTGGAATTACCAAAAATCAATTATCTGTTATGCTATCCGATGATTACAATCCTTTGAAAACGAGGGTTGAGGATTTGTGTCAGCTACTTTCAGTTGCTCCAAATGAAATCATGGATTTTAGCACAGATACGAAAGGAATCGATACATCGATGATTAGAAACGATGATGTTACCGCCATAGAATTATTCGCAGGAGCTGGCGGCTTGGCTCTCGGCCTTGAAAAAGCAGGGATTAAAACAGTCGAGCATGTAGAGTTTGACAAAGCTTGCTGCGAAACATTACGAACTAATCGGCCAAATTGGAATGTCATTTGTGATGATATCCACAATGTTGATTTTACACAATTTAGAGATAAAGTGGATATCGTGACGGGCGGTTTTCCGTGCCAAGCGTTTTCTTTCGCTGGAAAAAAGCTTGGATTCGAAGATACAAGAGGAACTTTGTTTCACGAATTTGCTCGCTGTGTCAAGGAAGTTAATCCAAAGATATTTATGGCTGAAAATGTACGAGGGTTAGTCTCGCATGATAAAGGGCGCACGCTCACTACCATTATCAATGTACTTGAAGCACTGGGATATCACACTCAGCAAAAAATTCTCAATGCTGCATATTTCGGAGTGGGACAGAAAAGAGAGCGCATCGTTATAGTGGGCATTCGCAATGACACAGATATTGAATTCAGCTATCCGAATGAAGAAGATAAAATGACAACACTGCGTGAAGCTCTTAAAGGTTGTCCCAAAAGTGATGGCGTAGAATACAGCGAGAAGAAGAAAAAGGTATTAGCACTGGTTCCGCCGGGAGGATGCTGGGTGGACCTGCCAGAAGATATTGCAAAAGAATATATGGGGAAATCATATTATTCTGGTGGAGGACGCAGAGGAATGGCTCGCCGTATTAGTTGGGAAGAACCTTGTTTGACGCTAACATGTAGTCCTTCACAAAAGCAAACAGAAAGATGCCATCCCGAAGAAACACGCCCATTTACTGTAAGAGAATCCGCAAGAATTCAGTCATTCCCTGATGACTGGACATTTTGCGGTGGCATTGGTGACCAATACAAGCAAATAGGTAACGCTGTCCCTGTCGAGATGGCAAGAAGAATCGGTATTCAGCTTAAAGAAGCTGTTTTATCAGAGCAAAAGGGTTAAGCATTGTTTTCATCGATCTCATGAGCAAGACGCTGAATAATTTGACCAATCATTGCAGAACTATCCATTTCATCGGCAACTTCGGCAAAAGCATCGATAAGATCATAATAGAAATCACTGTCACCAGTTAGCCGATGCCAAAACTCCTTTCCAACATATACGGGGTATTCTTCATCAATACGCTTATACGACTGGGAAAGAGAACTTTCAGTACCATAAAAAACGCCAACAATGCAATCGGTGATATTTAAATCCAAATGATTGGTTCGTGCCAAATTGCGGATAGCAGTGAAGTGCCGCTTGATAGTATCAACATCATCGTGGTTAATTGTGGTCGGCCCGGCTTTTACTTGGCAATACTTGCGACGGCCATCAATAGCATCAATGAATTCAATATCAATGCCAGAAGTGGTAGAAGCGTATGACGATAAGACTTCATTACAAAAGTATTGTAACTGCGTGCCAAATGTCGTTGAAATTGAAGTGCCCAGAACCCGAGGATAAATCAGTGCTTTTGCCATACTCTCGGGAGAGGAATCACCAAAAGCAAACTGAGCCAGATACTTATGAGTGAACGGATTGATATTAAACTTTGATAAACTGGTAAGCTTCTCTGTGTTGGCTTTATGGTTTTCTGCAATACGAGTCCGAAAGAAGGTCTTTGCACTACTAAGTATTGCTTGGCGTTCGGCTTCGGTCATGCCAATCACCCTCCTTTATAAAAATCTTCATTTTCCATTGTATCATTTTTGTCATGCCGGGCCAAGTCCCAGCACTATAATCAAGGCAATTTTATATATACGATTAGAACATTCTAATGACCAAGCCAAAGGCGATCAACCGTAAAAAGTTGGTCGCTTTTGTTTTGCCCATTATCAGAAAGGAGAAGTTGCCCATGAGTGAAGAATTGGAAAAGCTGAGACACAAACAGTATGTTGCGGAGCGCAAGCTGACCGCAGCCAAGCACAAGGAGAAGCGATTACAGAGCGAGCTGAAACGGCTGACCAGAAGCGAGAGAACCCATCGGCTTTGCACCCGTGCCGGAATGTTGGAGACCTTTTTGAAAGAGCCGACCGTCCTGACCGACGAGGATGTGATGGAGCTGTTGACCTTCATCTTCCAGAGCGAAGCGGTTCAAAAGAAGCTGAATCTGCTGATTGAGAGCCGGAGAAAAACGCAGGAAGCGGACGAGGGCGAAAACCCTTGACGGAGACAAGGGCGCAATTATACACCACCTAAAGATGGTGATTGCGTTCTGCCGAAAGCCCCTTGCAGGGAGCTTGATGATTTCCGCAAAAGTCCCTTGCTCCATTCATCCAGAGGAAGCTACACTTCCCCTGCGCTGGCTTTGCCAGCTACCCCTTTGTGGACTTGCCGCCGAGGAACGATTGCAAGCAATCATTCCCCGACAACAAGTGAATATCCCTCGCCCGACCGTGCTGAAAAGTATCGGTCTTTTTTTGTACCATCGAAAGGAGGTTCAACCAAAGATGCCCGTACCACATTTGGAAATCCGCATCGTCCAGCGAAGCAAGGGTAGCTCTGCTGTTGCCGGAGCTGCCTACCAAGCCGGAGAAAAGCTGTTTTCCGAGTACGACCAGAAGATGAAAAACTACCTTTACAAGAAAGAGGTGGTTTACACAGAGGTCATGTTGCCCACCAATGCCCCACCCGGATATGCTGACCGAGCAACACTTTGGAACGCAGCTGAGGAAGTAGAGAAGCAATGGAATTCCCAGCTTGCAAGGCGATTTGTGGTTACCTTACCAAGAGAAGCACCGACCGAAATGTATCCGCAGATGATGCAAGAATACTGCCGAGAGCATTTTGTGTCCAAGGGAATGTGCTGTGATTTTGCAATCCATGACCCAGATCCTCCCGGACACAATCCCCATTGCCATATCATGCTGACCATGAGAGCCATTGATGAAAACGGAAAGTGGCTGCCCAAGAGCCGCAAGGTTTATGACCTTGACGAGAACGGAGAGCGTATCAGACTTCCCTCCGGCAACTGGAAAAGCCACAAGGAGGATACCGTTGATTGGAACGAGCAGTACCATGCCGAGGAATGGAGACACGGTTGGGAGATTGTTCAGAACAAGTATCTGGAACTTGCCGGAAGTCCTGAGCGAGTGGATATGCGCTCTTATGAACGGCAGGGACTGGATAAGATTCCGACCGTCCACATGGGAGCCGCCGTTTGCGCTCTGGAACGCAAAGGCATTGAAACCACCATCGGCAATCTCAACCGGGATATTAAGGCGGCTAACCGCATGATGAATGCCATCCGCAGCACCATCCGCAATCTGCGGAACTGGATTGCAGAAATTGTGGAAGCGACCAAGGAAGCCTTTGCAGAAACGGAAGCACAAGCAAAGAACACTTCGCCCAATCTGGTCATTCTGCTGCGTGATTATCTGAACTTACGCAAGGCAGAGCGCAGCGACTGGTCAAGATACGGTCAGCAGAAAGGCACGACCGATGATTTGAAGGCAGTCTCCAAAGCAATGATCTATCTGAAAGCGCATGAGCTTTTCACGCTGGAAGATCTGGATACCGCCCTGCAAGGAATGAGTGAGAAAGCCAAGGGCATCAACGCCGCTATGAAGAAAGCATCTGCCCGCATGAAGGTCATTACCGGCATTCAGAACGCCGTGGCAGACTGCCAGACCCACAAAGCGGTTCATGACAAGTATCTGAAAATCGGCTGGAAAGCTCGACAGGCAGCGTTTGCAGAAAACCACAAGGACGAGCTGGACAGCTTCAACAAAGCGTTCCGCTATCTCAAAAAGCAGGGCGTGGATTTGAATGTTAATCTGGATTCCCTGCAAGCGGAATATGACAAGTTGAAAGTGACCCACACCGAGCTTGCTGGACAGCTTGCCACCGCCAAGGAGGAATTGCAACCGATGAAAGATATTCGCTATTGGGTCAGCAAAGTCCTCATGCCGGAGCAGTCCGAGGTCGAGAAGAAGCCCGAACCGAAGCACTCCGTCACGGAAAAGATGAAGTTTCTGCAAGAGCAGAGCAGCAATCAGCAGGAGCAGAAAACCCCGCAACAGAAAAAACAGAATATGGAGCTGTAAGGCACTTGCCGTTTTCATTGTGAAAATGTCAGGTGTCTTTTTTGTTCCCGAAAGGAAGATGCAATGAATGTATTTGAAGCGGTCAAACAGAACTTGACCACCCGACAGGCGGCAGAGCTGTACGGCATTCAGGTCAGCCGTCATGGCATGGCAGTCTGCCCGTTTCACAATGACAAGAATCCCAGCATGAAGGTGGACAAGCGTTTCCATTGTTTCGCTTGCCAAGCGGACGGAGATGCAGTTGATTTTGTTTCCCGTCTGTTCGGACTGCCCAGCAAAGCCGCCGCTATGAAGCTGGCTGATGATTTCGGTATCAGCTACGACAACAGGCAGAAGCACAGAATCAAGCCCCATATCCGAGAGCCTACCCCGGAACAGAGATACCAGCAGGAAGAAAGCAGATGCTACAAGGTGTTGTCTGATTACTTCCATCATCTCAGGACATGGAAGCAGCAATACGCACCCAAGCAGCCGGAGGATGAATGGCATCCGCTTTTTGTGGAAGCCCTGCAAAGAGAAAGCCATATCGAATATCTACTGGATGTTCTTCTGTACGGCACAGCCGATGAAAAGAAGGCTCTGGTTGCCGAGCAAAGAAAAGAGGTGATGAATCTTGAGCAACGATTTGCAGAACACCCAGACGAGCATGACCGTGGAGGAAGTCAGAGGAAGTCTGGACTCGACCGATAACGGAGCTGTCAAAAACAGCATCCGAAACTGTCTGACGGTATTTCAGAATGACCCGAAGCTGGAAGGAGCGATCCGCTACAATATCCTAACGGAGCGCATTGATATTGTGAAGCCCCTCTGGTGGAGTAAGCCGACAACGACCTTGAACGATACGGATTTGAATTACCTGATGCTCTATCTGGAAGATCAGTACACGCTGACCAGCGAAAAGAAAATCCAGAAAGCAATCTCCATTGTCGCTGACTGCAACAAGTACCACCCCATCCGTGACTATCTGAACGGTCTGGAATGGGACGGCACAGAGCGCATCCGCTGCGCCCTGCCCCATTTTCTTGGAGCTGAGGAAAGCGAGTTCACCTATGAATGTCTGCGACTGTTCATGTTGGGTGCAATCAGCCGGGTATTCAAGCCAGGAAGCAAGTTTGAAACCATGCTCTGTCTGGTCGGAGGACAAGGTGCGGGAAAGTCCACCTTCTTCCGGCTGCTGGCAATCAAAGACGAGTGGTTTTCCGATGACCTGAAACGGATTGACGATGACAATGTTTACCGCAAGATGCAGGGACATTGGATTATCGAAATGTCCGAGATGATTGCCACAGCCAACGCCAAAAGCATTGAGGATATTAAGTCCTTCATCAGCAGAGCCAAGGAAACCTATAAAGTGCCGTATGAAACCCACCCGGCAGACCGATTGCGGCAATGCGTGTTCGGCGGCAGCTCCAATACGATGGACTTTCTGCCCCTCGACCGAAGCGGCAACCGAAGGTTCCTGCCCATCATGGTACACCCGGAAAGAGCCGAGGTTCATATTCTGGAAGATGAAGCCGCATCGAGGGCGTATATCGACCTCATGTGGGCAGAAGCAATGACCATCTATCGGAGTGGTTCTTTTCGCCTGACTCTCTCAAAGCAAATGAACAAGGAGCTGCGGGAGCTGCAAAAGCAGTTCATGCCGGAGGACACCAAGGCAGGGCTGATTCAGTCTTTCCTTGATGATTTCAGCGGCACACAGGTCTGCTCCAAGCTGATTTATGCGGAAGCTCTGAACCATTCCTTTGACGAGCCGAAGCAATGGGAAATCCGAGAGATCAATGAAATCATGAACAACAGCATCGAGGGCTGGACAGCATTTTCCAATCCCCGAATCTTTGCCAAGTACGGCAGACAACGAGGTTGGGAACGAGCCGATTCCGGCAACGAGCTATCGGCAACCGGCTCTGGATTGGCGGACGG
>ERZ780007.421-NODE-421-length-14240-cov-2.99239_pt1 | contig 14240 bp, 11 predicted proteins | sample MGYA00511872_ERZ780007 | MGnify/ENA primary metagenome ERZ780007 (study PRJEB29588, sample SAMEA2149603) | human gut metagenome | biome: human gut; feature: human-associated habitat; material: faeces | place: Denmark | collected 2008/2010 ... | reverse complement strand
CCAACAAGCACAGCATTAAAATTATTTTTTTCATATCATAACTCCATTTAAAATATCTAGCAGGCATTAAGCCCGCTAGATATTTCTACTATGTATTAAAATTTATATTCCATACCAACTCTATACAAACGTCCTAAATTTCCATCAGCATAAGCGCCAAAATTCCTATGATTACTTATGTTATCGATCCCCAAATAAATCTTGGCATCTTTAGTAAGGTGCTTTGATGCCATAATATTAGCAATAGTAAAATTCTTAGTAGAATATACAGAATTCCCCATTGTACTCTTATCTGCGTTGTGATAATAATAATTTAGATTAGAAACAATATCAAAACTGCAATCCCAGGCATAAATATTTTGCGGTTGATAAGATACACCAAAAGTTAACTGATGCTTAGCACGATCAGTTAAACGCGTTCCGCCTGTCTTATCTTTAGCATCTAAATAAGTATAACCAAAATTCATAAAAATATTTTTCCCTAATTCATGCGAACCATAAAATTCTACACCCTGTAATGTTGCCTTTGGTACATTCCGATAAGTCATAACCTGATCTCTATCAAGTCCCGGATAGCTATTGGGATCATCATCAGTAAATCTGCCTGTCCAGTATGAACTTATCAAATCCTTAACGTCATTGCGGAAAATTCCTAAATGAGCTGTAGTTTTATCTCCCCAGTCCTTCTCCACAGCTAATTCATAACTTAAAGATTTTTCCGGTTGCAAATCTGGATTACCCTCAAAAAACTGTCCTGAGCCACCCGGATTAGCAGCGTACATCTCCCAAAAATGGTACAACTCATTAACTGTAGGAGTTTTATACCCTTGACCGATAACAGCCTTCACACGTATGTCTTTAGCCGCATTATAAGTAGTTGCCAAACGGCTTGTTATTTTACTGCCAAATTTATCACTGTAATCATAACGTACAGAAGGAATAATCAGCCATTTTGCATCAGGTTTGAATTCATCTTGAACATATAAGGCCGTGTAATTAATAGCTGCTTCATCGTAGGCATTATAAACACTGCCACCGGCTACAGGAGTACCTTTCTTCTTTAATCTGGTCCCTTCACTGTTATCGCGGCGATATTCCAGTCCAGCCGTCAAATAATGTTTGTCTCCCATATGCCAGGTATCGTGCCCTTCAATAACACTCAAGGTCCTTTTTACAGTATCAATTTTAGGATCTTTAACGGTTATTGCTCCAGGTCTACCGCCCATAAACATTTGCGTAACGTCCTGACTTGTATAACGTTTATCATAAACCGATTGATAAGCTCTGATAATCCAGCTTTGCTTTTCATCATCACCTTTATAGGTCAGTGAATAATCTGTACGTTTGTTATCATTATAAATAGTAGATTTTTTATTTTGCCAGACTGCACCCGGCCTCATAACTGTTACAGATGAACTACCCTTCTGATTATCCTCTTTAATCCTGCTGAAATCGGCAGATAATTGATTTCCATTATCAAACTTATAACCTACACTTAAAGATATCGGTTGTTCCTTTCCATAAAAATTCATTTCGTCTCCGCTGCCTGCTGGATCCATATAAGGCCTATTATTATTCAAGCCAGCATTTAACTTATAGGATACATTTTTTTCAACCCCCTGCAGATAAACATTAGACTTGTAGCCAGCACCTTTACCATTTTCATACCAGCCATATTCATAATTGATACTACCGGCATTTTTTTCCGGAGTTTTTGTAATTACATTGATAACCCCCGCCATAGCATCACTGCCATACAAAGCTCCGGCTGGACCTCTGATAATTTCTACACGTTCCACATCCTCCATGCGAATACGATCAACGTCCCAGGCATTAGCGGAATTATAGGAAAGTTCCCCACCCAAACGCTTACCGTCTACCATAATTAAAACATGCCTTGACTCACTGCCGCGAATACTGACATTACTGCGTCCCTGAAAATCATTAAATACATTTACGCCTAAAGCTGTCTTTAAAGCATCTTTTAATGTTTTTGCCTGTGTCTGTTCCAATTTTTTCTGACTTATGACCTCAACAGATGACGGTGTTTCTTTTACGCTCATTTCTGTTCTAGTTGCAGTAATAACCATAGGATCGAGCATAAAACTTTCTGTAACTTCTTCCGCATGGGCAGCAACACCACTGAACAAAAAGCTTGAATAAACCAGTGTAAATAGCAATGATCTTTTCTTTACAAACTTTTTCACCTTTACCACATCCATTTCCCATATTATTTCTCAATTTATTCAAGAGCATTCGCCATTGAAACAAAATAAAACGCTCTTCTGCACATAAATACAGAAAAGCGTCAAATAAATTGCGCAATCCCGTCCATCGCAGGAGTTTTAAAGCGTCAAAATCGGGCAGTTCTTCTGGCTCTGCTTCATCGCTCATCTTACCTTCCCAGTTTCCCAGTGGCCTTTTAAGATTCGCTCTGCATTACAGCTACGGGACAGCACAGGTTTTACACCTGTTTCTCTATTAAGCATTACTGCACCTGATCTTATATATTTATTGTTTTATGCAACTATTTAGAATTTTACTTATTTGTTTATATAATTGTTTTGATAAATATTCCTATTATTTTTATTTTATCATCAAGTAGTCCACCCTGTCAAGCGCTCGTCCGCATCGAGCGGACGGCAACCGACGCTGCGCTTATTCTTCTAATAAAAAGAAAACCCCGCTTGTTTAAACAAGCGGTGTTTTACTATTATTCCTTAATATTCATCGAACATTTTTTGAATTTCCTCTGGACTTTTCGTTCTAAGCAGCGCCAATTGCAGAAGTATTCTGGCTTTCTGCGGATTAAGACTGTCCGCAGCTATAAATTTGTTATTAGTATCGTTTGCACTCCGGCTTACGATACCATTACCGACCCTCGTACTGCGTACTACAGGAATACCACTTCGAGCAATATTGATCAGGGCAGGCTTTATATTGATATGCAGATTCCCGTGACCAAAGGCTGCAATAACTATTCCCAGCGCCCCAGCCGAAACTGCCGCTCTTACTAAAATATCATCACAGTTTACGTGCAGATAGACGATATCAACTCGCGGCAGAGCAGTTACTTTACTGATATCAAACTCAGCTGCTGCCGTATGCCGACGCAGACTTGCTTTATAGAAAATAGGTTTCCCATTTTGAAAATAGCCTAAATATCCCAGTTCCCACGATTTAAATGTTTCCACATGTGTAGTATTGGTTTTAGTTGCATCACGAGCCCCATTAATTTGATCATTCATTGCAATCAATACGCCCTTACCAACCGCCGCTTGCGAGCCGGCTAAAGCAACTGCATTCAGCAGATTGACAGGACCATCGGCACTCATCGCTGTTGCCGGACGCATAGCGCCAACTAAAACCACCGGTTTCTCACTTTTAACAGTTAAATTTAGAAAATATGCTGTTTCTTCCAGCGTATCTGTACCATGTGTAATAACAATACCATCGACTTCCGGCTGTTGCAGAAGTTCACTGACCCTACGGCTTAATCTCAGCCAGATATCATCAATCATATCAAAACTGCCGATATTGCAGAACTGTTCACCAGTTACATCCGCAACTTCAAGCATTTCCGGAACAGCATTTATCAAGGTCTGAATACCTATTTCACCAGCCTGATAGCCTGTCATTTCTGTATTAGAGCCTGCTCTACCGGCAATAGTTCCACCAGTTCCCAGAATTACGACTTTTGGTTTCCTCATCATTTACACCTGCCTCAATACCATTTTTCTAAAAGGATATATGAAACTATAAGTGTCAATACACAACCTACGGCCCAAACTGTCAGCATCGGACTTGCCCACAACATTTTTCATCACATCCTTTACTTTTGATCACATTTCTGTTATTCGCTGTTTCTTTTTATTAGAAGACAGTAGCCACATTACCGCAAAACTGACGATCAACCCCCAGGCACCGGCTGCCATAACGCTTTTTTCAATATTAGTAAACAGAAAAACACCCATGTAAGTTCCTTCTCCTGCAATCGCTCCCCAGATAGCGGCAGTAGCATTAATACGTTCAGGCCAGATAATAGCAATCAGCATCGGTGCTAATGTAGCTGAAGCGACACCAGAAATGCCAATCCAGACCATGACTCCCATAAATTGCGGTGGATGCAGTGTCATCAAAACACAAATAATCCCAAAAACTGCCGGCAATATCTTCGTCATCATAAATGCGATCCTCTGAGCTTTTTCCTGCGGAATATTTATGATTTTACGTTTAACCAACGTTTTAATAAAAAGATCATTAGCAATACAGGTTGTCATAACCAAAAGCAGACCACAGGCTGTCGACATCAATGCCGCTACAATCGAAACCGCAAGCAGCGTGCTGATAATGGGATGAAAATAAGCTCTGACATATTCTACTACCGCATAGTCAGGCTGCTGCAGATCAGGATTCAGTGCCAGCATATACAAACCGCCAAAAATTACCAACATACAGCAGAATGAGGCAACAATCCAAGTCCAGATCATTTTTTTCATATCTTTAGGATCTTTTAATGCTAAAATTTTTGTCAGCAGCTGCGGTTGTCCAGAAAAAGCAAATTCAATCAAAATAACACCGAAAACAGTAGCGTAGCTGTACATATGTAATGATTTAGGATTAATGACCGCAGTCAACAGTGGATCACGCGCAGCAATGATCGTACTGACTTCTGTAATGCCGCCCTTGAAGAAAAAGAATCCTGACAAGAAAACAATCACACCAGCAAACATCATCAAACAAGTCTGACCAATACTTGTATAAACATCCGCAAACAAACCACCTAAAGTGACATAAACAATAGTAACTACAGTTACCGCAATAACGGCAGTACTGTAATCAATATCCAAAAGGTCTGATAAAAGCGTACCGCCTGCCGATAATTGACCAGCCACATAAAACATCTGAATCATAACGATAATAGAAACCAACGCCCTCAAAAAGTCACTTTTATACATTTCTCCCAGCCAGTCCGGCAATGATAAAGCTTTAATTTTAGTGTTACTGTCACGCACACCTTTTGCAATAACGATAAACCCTAATGTAGACCCGCCAAAAATAGCTAAAAATATCCATAAAGCGGAAGCCCCCCATGCGTAAGCGTATCCGACATACCCCAGAAAAGTAGCAGCACTAAAGAAAGAGGCGGCAAAAGCCAATCCTAATGATATCGGTCCCATACTTTCGCTGGCAACCGCAAAATCACTTAACCCTTTTATTTTTTTAGAGCCAATAAAACCCACATAAATAACAAATATCGTATAAAGAGCAAACCCAACATAAAGACACGTTTTCAAATCCATAATAAATTTCTCCTTTCGCGCTTATTAGCTACTATCCCCCTTCCATAATAGAATGGATGCATTTCTTGTATGTATAACTAAATTTTTATATAATGAACTTAATCTGATAAATTCAACCAATTTCCTAAATTTAAAATAACATAAAATGCAACTTTTAGGATAAAAATGAACTCAAGATGACAAAATCTGCAATAAGATGCATGATTTTGCCTTTATAAGGAGCAATTCATGCTGAACTTTCTTTACCAAACAATGAGTCATTTATGGTTTGGACTAGCAGTATTTTTAATTATTTTCTTTATCTGCAGCCGAACCGCGTTTTTTCAAACAACCTTATTTCAACAAAATTATTCGTTAAAAAACAAGCTACATATTATTGCGTTTTTTTCGTTGCTAGGCATCCTCAATACTTACTGGTCTTTATATGGCGAAAGCTGGCTTATCAACACCAGTTCCATCTTTATTATCGTAGCTGGTCTAGTCAGCGGTCCTTTAATCGGTTTCTGTACAAGTCTGCTCATCTCTGTTCACTATGTTTTGTTTATCCATACCAAAGCTGCTCTCGTGAGCGGCTGCTTTTTCCTAGTAGAAGGGCTACTGGCAGGACTTTTATCACACTGGTTCAAACAAAAAAAAGAACTGCTGCCTCACGCTATCGGCGTAAGTTTTATTTTCGCTTCCAGCCATATCATTTTACTCGCCTTATTTTGTTATCCCCACACATTTACACCATCAATTGAAGATTGTGCTCTCCAGGTAATGATCACGACAGCTTTAGGTACCGGTTGTTTTATCGGTCTTATCATGGACAGTTATAAACAGAAGGATATTCTTGAAGGGCTGGCGGCAAAAATTGCACTGAATGTTACTAATAGTTCAATTTCTATTTTGCAGAATGGTTTCGATCAAAATGCCGCCCAAAAAATTACGGAAAGCATCCTGCAAAACGTCAAATCCTTTGACGTTGTCTGTATTACCTCTAACTATCAGCTGCTTGGCTGCGCAGCCTGTGAACAAGAACAGCCATTTCTTGACTACCTGCAGAGAGACCTGGAAACACTGCTATCAGAAAAATTTTGCCTGAACAATAAAAAGCTTACTGTACTTACTTCTTATCAGGCTTTGCCGCTGGCAAACGATACTGCCACGATTGGTTATCTTTGTGTGGGACATATAGTTGCAGAAAAAATGACTGCCTTTGAAACAAAGCTGGCTGAAGGTATCGCAACAATGCTTTCTACGCATATCGAAATCAATCAGATCAAAGAACGTACTAAACTGCTGGCCAATGCTGAAATAAAAGCTCTACAGGCACAGATCAATCCGCATTTTTTATTCAATGCCCTAAATACGATCAGCTATTATTGCAGCGTACAGCCTCAGACAGCTAAAAAACTTATCAATTATCGGGCTGATTTTCACCGCCAAAACCTTGCTGATCCAAATACATTAATTTCCCTGCGGCAGGAACTGCAGCACATCAATGCCTATATTAATATTGAAATAGCACGTTTCGGCGACAAACTAAAAATAAATTATGAAATTGATGACACAGCCTTTTTTAAGGTTCCAGCCCTGATTTTACAACCAATAATTGAAAATTCTGTCAAACATGGTCTACGGTCAAAATTAGATGGCGGCACTATCACTATAACAGTCAGCCAAGATACAGAATATTTTTTTATATCCGTGCATGACGATGGCATTGGCATTCCTGAAGTAAAACTGGCTTCGCTGCTTCTTGATATCCCTGGCCGTAAATCCATTGGCCTGACTAATATACATAAACGTCTAATGGCAATTTACGGCCCGGACAACTGTCTTCATATAGACAGCACATATGGTACAGGTACTACCGTCAGTTTTAAAATACCAAAGCAAGAGGAGGATTGAAATGCTAAAAATAGTTATCGCAGATGATGAATTTCCGTCCCGCCAAGAACTGCGAGCCTTACTGGAAACTAACAGCAATTTGGAGATCATTGCTGAATGTGAACATGGAGAGGCAGTACTTGATTATTTTTCAAACAATACTGCTGACGCTGTTTTTTTAGATATTGAAATGCCAGTATTAGACGGACTGGCCGTTGGCGAGAAACTTAAAACTTTGCCCAACCCTCCGAAAATAATTTTTTCCACAGGCTTCGATCAATTCGCAGTACGAGCCTTCGAACTTGAAGCTTTCGATTACATTCTTAAGCCCTATACTAAGACACGCCTGCAGGCAACTGTTATAAAATTGCAAAAAGTTTTGCAGAATCAATCTCAGCAGCAGTTGCCATCCCGCTGTAATTTTCCTATCAAGCTCTCTATTTGGAACAACAATAAACTTTTAGTCTTTAATCCCAAAGAAGAAATTTATCTTATCAAAACAGATACCAGTAAAAAAATACTGATCTATACCAATAAAGGTATTCTGGAATCAAACCTGCCTTTAAAAACTTTGGAAGAAAAACTACGTCCCTGCGGTTTTTTGAGAACTCACAAAAGCTATATTGTCAATATGAATAAAGTGCGCGAAATCATTCCCTGGTTCAATGACACTTATATACTGACCGTTGAAAACTGCCTGGAAAAGGAAATTCCCGTATCACGGCACTTTATTCAAAGTTTTAAAACTTTCCTCAATTTATAGCCATTTGGGTTCCCAACTCCATTCACTAAATGTTTCCTTAAATTTACAATTATTTAACTTTTTATATTCCTACTAACCTTGTAGAATTTAGTTAAAATGTTATAATGAAAATATCAAGGCAAATTATTTTAGGAGGTGTCAAGCTATGGCACGATTTACTTTACCACGTGACATTTATTATGGCTCGGGTGCAATCGACGAATTAAAAAATCTGAAAGGCTACAAAAAGGCAATGATCCTAATCGGTGGCAGTTCTATGAAACGGGGCGGTTTTTTGCAGAAGGTCGAAGATATCCTGCATGAAATCGGTGTGGAAACCCAGCTTTTCGAAGGCATCGAACCAGATCCGTCTATCGAGACCGTCTTTAAAGGTGCCGCAGCCATGCGCAAATTCCTGCCTGACGTTATCGTCGCTATCGGCGGCGGTTCACCTATAGATGCGGCGAAAGCCATGTGGGTCTTTTACGAGCACCCCGAAGCAACCTTTGAAGAAATCAAGAAACCTTTCAATATACCCAAACTCAGGAATAAGGCTATTTTCGTAGCAATTCCTTCTACAAGCGGTACGGCAACAGAAGTAACTGCGTTCTCGGTCATTACTGATTACTCTACTAATATAAAATATCCGCTGGCAGATTTTGAAATCACGCCGGACATTGCTATTTTGGATACCGATATCCCTCTGAGCATGCCGAAAACTTTGACTGCTCATACAGGTATGGATGCTTTGACCCATGCAATCGAAGCTTATGTCGCGTCTGCACGCAGCGATTTCTCTGACCCGCTGGCACTTAAAGCTATTAGTGATATTTATGACAGTTTGATTGACAGCTATTATGGTGATAAAGATGCACGAGGCAAAATGCATATTGCTCAATGCCTGGCTGGGATGGCTTTCTCGAATGCACTTTTAGGTATACCCCACAGCCTGGCCCATAAAACCGGTGCGATGTTCGATATCCCGCACGGCTGCTGTAATGCGATCCTGCTACCGTCTGTTATCCAATATAATGCCAAAGTTTGTGCTGACAGATATGCAACTATAGCGCGTATGCTGGGACTTACCGGTAATACAGATAAACAGCTGACTGATGCACTTATCGATTCAATCAAAGAATTGAACAAAAAACTTGGTATCGCCCAAACCTATAAAGAAAACGGCGTCAGCGAAGAATTATTCAAACAACATATAGATGAAATCGCCGCCAATGCAGTATTGGATCCCTGCACTGGTTCTAATCCGAGAAAAATTGATGCTGAAGGTATGAAGAAGGTTCTGACCTGTGCTTATTACGGTGAACCCGTAACATTCTAAAATAAACAGCAAAATACCCTGCTCAGGCAGGGTATTTTTTTCTGTCAAGAATAGCCTTATATGGTATAATAGGCATAATTTTAAAATTAAGGGATGAACTTTATGGATAAAAATGAACACAGTATTTTTGCTTATGTAATGGATCAGCTAGATGAAAATGGCATCTATCAAGGAGGTGCCTTGATAGATGATCCGACTCCGTCATTACCACGGCCATTAGGAAGCGATGATGCCTATATATATACTGCCGAAATGCCGCCTGACTTGCCAGGTGCTGAAGCCGTCTGCAGTATGCTGCTGGCTTATGCTGATGAACCTTCTGCTACTGCAAAAGCGGTTCTTGAAGAAGCGTTGATAAAAATTTTATGTGTCAGTGTTTGTGATCCGCTTGTAGAACTGCTGTCAGAAGACGAAGTTCCCGAACCACTGCTTGCTTTAGCCGAAGACTGGCTGTATACAGCGCATAAACGTGAGCTTGTTAAATATGCAATCGTCATCTTAGCAGTATTTGGACTGGAGAAGCTACGCAAAGAACATTCCGAAAACCTTTGGGATGATTTAGTCGATCTTTGCCGCTGTGAAGAATTCACTTTTTTCCTTACCTTTGCCTACCGTATCAATAATATTGCACCACAGGACGAGCTATGGGAACTTGTTCGCTCTACCAGAGGCTGGGGACGTATATTCACCCTCTATGATCTTGAATGCACCACAGAAGAAGAAGAAATTTGGCTGCTTCGGCACGGTTGTGAAATCGAAATCGATTATGCTCCGATTTGTCTGGTAGTAATGCGTAAGGGACAGTTATTACACCATTTGCATAAAGAGCAGCTAGACTATAAAACTTACCGTGGCTGTCTTTTGATCATTAATAATTTTATTATGATGCTTGACCGTTACTATATTGGAAACAGTGATCCAACTTATATTGATATCAGCGGTATCGATTCTAAGACTCTGATCAGCGAGCTTCTGCGCCATGCTGAACGATATGATAAAACTCCTGCTGACCTGATCGGAATAATAAACATTTCCATTGGACTGCAAAAGCTTATCACCGACAGCAACTGGGCAGCATTACCTTCTAACGCCAGCCACGAACTGGTAAGCCGCTGTGAAAAACTGATTTACAGCCGCGACTGGTATGAGGAAGTGCAAGCACAATTATTCAAAGAAGATGGCAGCGTAAATTACACTACTGCTGAATTTGCCTTTGAACTGGATATTGATATATGGGAACGTCTTTTCGATTATCTTAAGCAGCACCCTTTGGAAAGTGCTTTATTTCCTTATCTTCTAGGCTTTGAAAACGATGAACGTCCCCAGAAAGTATTGACTTTTATCGAAAAAAACATCAATACCTATACACAATCAGAAACAGCGCTTTTGATCCCGCTGAAATACCTGGAAACGCACCCTGGTACCGGAGTTCCTATAGTCACAGCCGCTTTGACCTCTATTTACGATTGGCCGCGCGGCGCTGCTTCTATCATTCTTGAAGAATGGGGACACGAACAGCTTACACCAGCATTGCGGGCGGCACTTATCACAGCACGCAGACTTAGCCAGCATCCGTTGATTACTATGCGCATAGATGCCTTACTGGAAAATAAACCGTTCAGCGTTGCTACCATGCTGGAGCAGCTGGGCAATAAAAACTGACAGATTAATAATTAAAACGGTTCAGCTAAGCTGAACCGTTTTAATTCATACCGCATCATTATTTTATTGCAAACTAACATATAAAAGATACAAATTGAGTGCTGTAACAATAAATCCTACCGCATAAAGCAGACCTTTAGTAAAAGGCTTATTAGCATAAGTCCCCATTACTTTTGGTGAAGAAGTGAGCCAAATCTGCATAAATACAGTCAACGGAAGCTGCACACTAAGCAGCATCTGGCTGACGATCAATCCCCAGAAGGGATCATTGATGAAATATAAAACGATAACAGCAGGAACAAAGGTCAGCAGCAAACCAACACGTGAATGGATATCCTTCATATCGTAAGATTCACCGAACATACCTGAAAAAATAGTAACACCTGCCATACCCGCCGTTGTTGTAGAAGCAATCCCTGCAAAAAGCAGTGCTATTGCAAAAATATGTGCTGCATTCTCACCTAAAAGCGGCACCAGCAGCTCCTGAGCCTGCTGTAATTCACTGACACTAACTCCATGAACAAAAAATGTTGCAGCGGCCAGCAAAATCATGGCACTGTTGATCGCCCAGCCGATACTCATAGAAAATAAAGTATCGACAAATTCAAAACGCAGCTGTTTTTCCATCAATGCCTTATCTTCCAGGTTCCAATGCCTGCTTTGAATAATTTCAGAATGCAAAAATAAATTATGCGGCATAATTACAGCACCTAAAATACTCATTACCACCAGCATCGAGCCTGCTGGAATATTAGGCACAGTCCAGCTGACAACGGCCTGCGGCCAATCAACATGTACCATTGAAATTTCAAATAAATAAGACATGGCAATAACAGAAACAAAACCCGCTATCCATGTTTCCAAACGACTGTAGGAATTTGTCCACAACATCAGCGTGCAAACGACAGCGGTAATCACAGCACCAGCCATAATTGGAATGCCAAACAACATATTAAGTGCAATCGCCGCACCCAAAATTTCAGCTAAAGCAGTTGCCTGCGCCGCCATAATAGCAGTAACCAGAATTGGACGTGAAATACGCTTAGGTAAAAATCTTGTTGCTGCTTCCGATAAACATTCACCTGTGACGATGCCCAGATGAGCTACATTATGCTGCAGCAAAATCAACATCAGAGTTGATAACGTTACGACCCACAGCAAAGCATACCCGTAATCGGCGCCGGCCGCCAAATTAGCAGCCCAGTTTCCTGGATCGATAAATCCCACCGTTACCAAAATACCAGGTCCGATAAAACGCAAAAGTTCTTTCGCTTCTTTACTTTGCTTGTGAATCTGTGAAAGTTTATTTTTAAACACATTTAACATGCACTTCACTCCACATTAAAATTAAATTATTATCTATTGATAATATTATAAATCTATTTAATTGAAGAGACAAGCTACGCAAATTATATATTTTAATTATTTAGTTACGATATCATACAAAAAACCCCTCCCATATTATTATATGTGGAAGGGGTTTTAATTTTAATAAGCTTCTGACCATAAAACCAGTTCATCACCATACAGCGATTTTTTTAAATCAATAACGCGCTGGTTAGAACTGCCTCGAAAACGCAGATTGGGATTTTTTAAATCGAGCTTAAATTCGCCGTCTACTAAAACGTCTATATAAGAAAGCATCTCCTCAGTAACCGGCCAATCACATAAACGACCCGTAAGAAGATCCTGTTCAAAATCATACCCGGTATAACACCAGATCGTTTTTTCAGGATAAGCCTTACGTACCTTACGCAGCAACGGCAAAAGTGCCTGTTGATTAGACGGCTCAAAAGGCTCGCCGCCCAAAAGCGAAAGCCCGCGGATAAACCAGGGCTCCAATCCTCTGACGATTGTATCTTCCTCTGTTTCTGTAAAAGGAGCACCATAATTAAAGTCCCATGCTTCCGGGTTAAAACACCCTTTGCACTGGTGAGTGCAGCCGCTGACGAACAGCGACACACGCACTCCCGGCCCATTGGCGGTATCATGGGTCTTGATAGTAGCGTAATTCATTTATAACGCCTCCCGCTTACAGATGCAGGACGCGGGATTTGATTTCTTTAGTCTTACCCACGTTCCAGAAATTTTCACCTAAATAGCCACAAGTACGGCGAGTAACATTCATTAAAGTCTGATTTTTATTACCGCAGTTAGGGCACTCCCATTCCAAATCATCGTTTATGATAATCTCACCATCAAACCCGCACACATGGCAGTAATCTGATTTAGTATTAAATTCAGCATATTGAATATTGTCATAAATAAAGCGAACAACATCTTCCATTGCTTCCAGGTTATGGCGCATATTAGGAATTTCGACATAGGAAATAGCGCCGCCCGAAGAAATACGCTGGAACTGGCTTTCAAAATTGAATTTACTAAAGGCGTCGATATCCTCACGAACATCTACGTGGTAAGAATTAGTATAATAGCCTTTATCCGTTACATCGGCAATAGTACCAAACCGTTCTTTGTCAATACGGGCAAAACGATAGCACAATGATTCAGCAGGCGTACCATATAAGGCAAAACCTAACCCTGTTTCTTTTTTCCATTTATCACAGGCAGCACGCAGATATTTCATCACGCGCAAAGCAAATTCTTCCCCTTCAGGTGTTGTGTGGCTGACATCTTTCATTAACTTAGTCATTTCGTACAAACCAATATAACCGAGTGAAATAGTAGAATAGCCTTTTTCCAGATATTTATCAATAACTTCGCCTTTTTCCAAGCGTGCAATCGCTCCATACTGCCAATGTACAGGGCTGACGTCACTGCGAATACCCTTTAATGAGTTATGACGGCACATCAAAGCTTCATAACAAAGCTGTAAGCGTTCATCCAGCAATGGCCAGAATTTTTCTTCGTCGCCATGTGCCAAAATAGCCACCTGAGGCAAATTCAAAGATACGACACCCTGATTGAAACGGCCTTCGAATTTGTAATTGCCTTCGTCATCCTTCCAGGCAGCCAAAAAACTACGGCAGCCCATCGGTGCGAAAACATTTCCTTCATAATTCTCACGCATTTTTTTAGCAGAGATATAGTCAGGATATAAACGTTTAGCGCTGCATTTTACAGCCAGCTTAGTAATATAATCATACTTACCGCCCTTCAGGCAGTTATGTTCATCAAGCACATAAACCAGTTTCGGGAAAGCAGGCGTTACAAAAACGCCTTTATCATTTTTAATGCCTTCCAACCGTTGCCGCAAAATCTCTTCTACTATCATTGCATTTTCTTCCAGATATTCATCGTCCGCCTGCAGATTAAGGAAGATAGTGACAAACGGAGATTGTCCGTTTGTTGTCATCAAAGTATT
>ERZ780007.416-NODE-416-length-14423-cov-4.75647_pt1 | contig 14423 bp, 13 predicted proteins | sample MGYA00511872_ERZ780007 | MGnify/ENA primary metagenome ERZ780007 (study PRJEB29588, sample SAMEA2149603) | human gut metagenome | biome: human gut; feature: human-associated habitat; material: faeces | place: Denmark | collected 2008/2010 ... | reverse complement strand
CACCCCCCTGCTGCGTGGTTGCCGCTATCGCACCCCCCCGCCGGTATCGGAGCCCAGTGCCGCAAAACATTCCTGCGCTGCTACTGCCGCCGCGGAACCGCCGGAAGAACCTCCGGGAACATGCTCCGGGTTTCTCGGATTTCTCGTCACACCGTAATAGGAAGTCTCTGTGGTACTTCCCATAGCGAACTCATCCATGTTGGTCTTGCCCAGGATGACTGCACCGGCTTTTTCCAGATTCAGCACTGCTTCCGCACTGAAGGTCGGAATAAAATTCTCCAAAATTTTAGAAGAGCAGGTGGTCAGGGTTCCCTCGGTACACATATTGTCTTTGATAGCGAAAGGGACACCGGCCAGGGGGCCTGTCAGTTCTCCCGCTTCGATTTTCTTTTGTACTTCCGCTGCCTGTTTCAAAGCCTTTTCCCGTTCCACGGTCACATAGCAGTGGTAAGTATCCTCACCGGCTGCGATCTCATCCAGAACGGCCTGCGTCGCTTCCACCGCCGTAGTCTTACCTTCCCGGATCGCCTTCGCCAGCTCTACTGCTGTCAGGGATAAAATATCCATATCCATTCTCCTTTTCAACACCTCAGTCCAAAGTCGAAGACCTTCGATTTTCAATCAAAAGTCGAGGCTTTTTGATCCTAATCAAAAATCCAAGGCTTTTGACATTAGTCAAAAGTCTTTGGTACAACAAACATGTTGTCCTTCTCGCCGGGTGCATTGGCCAGGGTCTGTTCACTCTCATCCCCATTGGTCACCACATCCTCACGGAAGACATTCTGAACCGGGAATACATGGGACATAGGTTCCACACCGGTAGTATCCAGTTCGCCTAGTTTGTCGATATAGTCCAGCATTCTGCCCATATCCTTTTTCGCTGCTTCCTTCTCTTCATCAGAAAGCTCGAGTTTTGCCAGAATGCCTACATATTCTATGGTCTCGTCACTGATCACGTTCGCCATACTAATTTCCATTCCTTTCCTGTTCTTTCCTCACTAATCTCTCACTTTAATGTGTACCTCACGCAGCTGCTGTTCTGTCACTTCGCCGGGAGCCCCGCACATCAGATCCTGTGCATTGCCGTTCATGGGGAAAGCGATCACCTCACGGATGTTATCCTCGTTCCGAAGCAGCATGATCATACGATCCACGCCGGGAGCCATTCCCGCATGAGGGGGTGCTCCGAACTGGAACGCCTGATACAGTGCTCCAAACTTGGTCTTTAATGTCTCTTCGTCATAACCTGCGATGGCGAAAGCTTTTTTCATGATCTCGATGTCATGGTTACGTACTGCGCCGGAGGACAGTTCCACGCCGTTGCATACGATGTCGTACTGATAAGCCAGGATCTCCAGCGGATCCATGGTATTCAATGCTTCCAGGCCGCCCTGGGGCATAGAGAACGGATTGTGGGTGAATCCGATCTGCTTCGTCTCGGGATCCAGCTCAAACATCGGGAAATCGTTCACATAGCAGAAACGGTAAGCATCCTTCTCGATCAGATCCAGCTTCTCGCCCAGCTCGGTACGGATATGACCTGCATAGTAGTTCGCCTTATCCTCTTTGTCCGCAATAAAGAAGATGGTATCTCCGGCAGAAAGTCCTGCCATTTCTGCCAGTTCTCCCTTCATCTCTTCGGGGATAAATTTATCGATGGGGCCCTTGTAGCTCATATCCTCTGCCACTTCGAGATAACCAAGTCCACCCATACCAAGAGAAGTCGCAAAGCTTAACAGCTTCTCATGGAAGCCTTTGGACATCTCCGCATGTACTTTGATGGCACGGACGGTTCTGCCGATAAAAGGTTTAAACGTACATCTCTGGAAAAACTCCGTCACATCCATAATTCTCAAAGGATTGCGCAGATCCGGCTTGTCACAGCCGAACTCCAGCATTGCCTGTTTGTAACTGATGATGGGGAACGGTGTCTCGGTGATCCTGCTGCCTTCGGGAGCAAACTTTACAAAGGTATCATGCAATACTTCCTCACCGACCTTGAAGACATCCTCCTGGGTCACGAAGCTCATCTCGAAATCCAGCTGATAGAACTCTCCGGGAGATCTGTCTGCTCTGGCATCCTCATCACGGAAGCAGGGAGCGATCTGGAAATATTTATCAAAACCGGAAGCCATGAGCAGCTGCTTATACTGCTGGGGTGCCTGGGGCAGCGCATAGAATTTTCCTTTAAATTTTCTGCTGGGAACAATATAGTCTCTGGCGCCCTCGGGAGAAGAAGCACACAGGATCGGGGTCTGGATCTCCAAAAATCCCATGTCCGTCATCTTCTGGCGCAGATAACTGATCACCTTGGAACGAAATACAATGTTGTCCTTTACTTTTGCATTTCTAAGGTCAAGATAACGATATTTTAATCTCACATCTTCCCGGATCTCTTTAGACGTCTGGATCTCGAAAGGAAGCTGTTTATATACTCTTCCCAACACATCGATCTTGTGTGCTTCCAGTTCGATGGTGCCGGAAGGAATCTTCGGGTTGTAGGTCTCTTCGTCTCTGTGCTCCATGAGACCGGTTATGGACAGGCACATTTCTTTGGTGATGCCCTTTAAAAGCTCCGGCTTACGGATGACCACCTGTAATACACCGTACATATCCCGCAGATCGATAAAGGATACGCCGCCGTGGTCACGGATGTTCTCCACCCAGCCTGCCACCTGCAAAGCCTGTCCGATCTGCTGTTCACTGATCTCTTTCATTGTTAAATCTCTGTACATATCGCACCTCCTGTTATATAGTGTCCCGAATGTGCGCTCCCTGTACAGCTTATTTTTGAATACAAAAAGCCCCGGGACATGTTAAAACATATCCCGGGACGAATCATCTAATCCGTGGTACCACCCGAATTGACAGGCGCCTTTGCCTATCCACTCTTGTCACTTAACGCGTGCAACGTGTCATCCTAGCTGCATGTGATATTCTGCAGTTCAGATCACCTGCTCCGGAGTGTTCCCTTCGCCAGCTTCCGCAAACAGCGCTCTCAGTCGGTGACGCTGTATTCCTGTCGTTTCCCTTGGCAAGAGTCTCTTTCATAGCATTTACAAAATAGTTTTTCAACTTAGGTTTATAATATGCGCACGAAAGAAATCTGTCAAGAACTTTTTTATTGTAACAGTTCAGCCATGGACATATCCGAGCGTAAAAATCATGCTTGCATGATTTTTCGGACGAATATGTTCATGAGATAAGCGCCGATTTATGAGCAAAGGTAGTCACGTAGTGACGCAAAAGCGTGTTAACGCGACTTTGCGAATGGTGCAGGCTGAACAGGATGTTAGTCACATGCATTCTTGAACTGATTCCAGATCTCCGCATGCAGATCCTCTGCCTCCTGGGAGATATTCTGCACGATCTCGCCCTCCGCAGCATCTTCCGGCAATACGATCATTTTCTTCATATCCTCGGAAATATACTCTTCCGCGGCTTTATTTGTGCAGTAATAGCCGATATATTCAAAGCATTTTGCCGCATTTTCCGGTTGGTTGATATAATCTAAAAATGCATATGCCGCATCTGCATTGGGTGCCTTCGCAGGAACAAACCCTGCCATGATACCGAATCCGAGACCTTCCTTCGGATATACTACCTCCAGGTCCGGTCTGGCCTGCAGTGCCGTGGACACCTGGGAAGTGTACAGAAATGCCGCTGCGACTTCCCCGCTGATCAGATAATCCTGCGTATTATTGTCATTGATCACACGGATGTTGGGAGCCAGTGTCAGCAGTTTATCTCCCGCTGCCCGGATCACATCCAGATCCTCTGTGTTAAAGGATTCTCCCATGGTCTTTAGGGTAATTCCATCAATGACACGGTAATTTGCAGTCAGTGCCACATTATTTTCCAATTCCGGATTCCACAGATCCTCATAGCCTGTGATCTTCACATCCGTCAGTCCCGGATCGTATACGATCAGAGGGATACCCGCACCGTAAGGCACAGTGTATTCATTCTGCGGATCATAGAACTGTGACATAAACACCGGATTCAGATTATCATAGCTGCTGATCCTGGATGTATCCAGCTTCTGTACCAGTCCCTCCTGAATCGCAAGTTCGATGATATAATCATCCGCAATGACCAGATCGTAATCACCGCCCTTGGTCTCCTCCAGCTTTGCCAGCATGTCTTCATCATAATCAAAGTTGGAATAATTGATCCGGATACCGGTCTCTTTTTCAAAACCGTCCAGGATCTCCTGAGGGAACATGCCATCCCAGGTATAGAGATTCAGTTCTCCCTTATCTTCTTTCCCGCCTGCTCCACAGCCGGTAAACAGCGTGACCAGCATGGTCGCTGCCAACAGCATCGCCAGCTTTTTCTTCATAATCTCCTCCTTCGATGCAGATTTTCTGCATCCGCTTCTATTTTCCCATGATGATTATGGGAATACACTCCCGCCAGACACAACAATATCACAAGCAGCATGACTGTTGCAAGTGCGTTGATCTCCGGTGTCACACCGGTCTTCAATTTCGTATAGATCTTCACCGGCAGAGTATTGACCTTCGGTCCGGTGACAAATATGCTGATCACCACATCATCAAAAGACATGGCAAATGCCAGCAGTACCCCTGACAGGATCGCCGGCAGGATCTGCGGAAGTATCACGTCCCGGAATACCTGCCATTCCGACGCTCCCAGGTCCAAGGCCGCTTCTTCCAGGGAATGGTCCATTCCCACCAGCCTCGCCCTTACCATCGTAAAAATATACGGCACGCAAAATGTAGTATGGGCGATCACCAGCGTGACCATACCGAATGGCAGACCCATCAGGGAAAATACGGACAAAAATACCATACCCAGAATGATCTCCGGGATCATGATCGGCAGGGTAGACACATAAGCCACAGCCTCATTCAGTTTTCTCTTCCTGCGACTCATCCCCAGTGCCCCCGAAGTACCGATCAGCACAGCGAAGGTACAACTGAGCACCGCCAGGATCAGGCTGTTAATCAGTGCTTCTCCCAGATCTCTGTCCCGGAATAATTCCCGGTACCACTTCAAGGAAAAGCCTTCCCACACAGAGGTCAGTTTGGAGGCATTAAAAGAATACACCACTGTTAACAGGATCGGAATATAGGTCAGGATCGTGATCACAGCCACATAAATAAAGGGCCATTTTTTCTTCTTCATACTTACAGCATCCCTTCTAACTGCGAGGTTCCGGTAATCTTACGATACAGGCGGATCATCACGGAAGTCAGTACCATCAATACAGCTGACAGTGCCGCCGCAAAAGGCTGGTTACGCCCCTTGGTGATCTGCTCCTGGATCACACTTCCCACCAGAACGATCTTATTGCCTCCCAGAATATCCGCGATGAAGAACAGACCCATGGATGGGATAAAAGAAAGAACCACTCCGGACAAAAGTCCAGGCAGGGTCAGCCGGAAGCTGACTGTCCAAAATGCTTTCCAGGAGGATGCTCCCAGATCCCTGGAGGCTTCCACCAGAGAATGATCCAGTTTCTCCGCACTGGAATACACTGCCAGGATCATAAAAGGCAGCAGAGCATATACCATGCCCACTACGACTGCCGGATAAGTGTAGAGCAGCTTTAACGGCTGATCCGTCAGATGCAGTCCCATCAAAATCTTATCCAGTACGCCGTTACTGCGGAACACGATGATCCATCCATACAGGCGGATCAACCCACTGGTCCAGAACGGGATCATGATAAGCAGCAGCATTCTGCGCTTCCATACCGCATTCATCTGTGCCATAAAATACCCATAAGGGTAGCCGATCAGCGCCACGAGCAGTGTAGACGTGAATGCCAGCTTCAGAGATTGCAGAAAAGTATTCAGATACAACGGTTCCAATATGCGTTTGTAATTATCCAGTGTAAATGTAAAATCCACACCCCAGACCTGCGCACGCTGTAAAAAGCTCAGCAGGAACATATACAGGATCGGCAGCGCCACGAACAGCACAGTGAACACATACATGGGTATGAGCAGTCCTATATTCCCGGCATCCCGCCTGCCACTACTTTTTTTCGTCTTCATCATTGTCTATTACCTTCACAGCATTTTTCGCATCCCAGCCGATCTTTACCGTCTGTCCCGGCTGCAGAACATGATCGATCCCATAGCGGCTGGCTGTCAGAAGCTGTCCGTCTGGCAAGCGGAACAGGATCCGCAGTTGTCCGCCGGCAAAGCTTTTTTCCACCACGGACGCCTCATGGACGCAGCCCTCTTCCCCATTCATCAGAATGTTCTCCGTACGGATCGCCAGCGTCTCGGATCCCAGATGCAGAATATTCGCATTGCCCACAAAATCCGCCACATAGCTGGTCCTGGGCTGATAGTATACCTCATTCGGAGTCCCCAGCTGTTCCAGTACCCCTTCGTGCATGACACCGATGCGGTCCGACATATTAATGGCTTCTTCCTGATCATGGGTAATATAAATAAACGTGATACCCAGCTGTTTCTGCAGCCGCTTCAGTTCCAGCTGCATCTGCCTGCGCAGTTTCAGATCCAGTGCACCCAGCGGCTCATCTAACAGCAATACTTTCGGTTCGTTGATCACAGCTCTTGCGATGGCAATCCGCTGCCTCTGTCCACCGGACAGCTGATACGTTTTCCGTATTCTCCCAGCTGTCCCAGCCGCAGGGCCTGCTTCACCCGCTCTGCGATCTCTGCTTTCGGCACTTTACGGATCTTCAGTCCGTATCCTACATTATCCGCCACATTCATATGCGGAAACAATGCGTAATTTTGGAAAACCGTATTCACGTCCCGCTTATTGGGTTCCCAGTCCGTAATGTCTCTTCCCTCCAGGATCACACTTCCGGAATCCGGCAGCTCCAGTCCCGCAATGATCCGGAGTGTGGTGGTCTTGCCGCATCCGGAGGCTCCTAACAGCGTAATAAACTCGCCCTGTGCCACCTCCAGGTCCACTCCCTTTAATACTTCCGTATGATCAAAAGATTTCCGGATCTGCTGCAGTTTCAATATACTTTCGCCCATGCTCCGGCTCCTTCCTTATTCCATCTATCTTAATCTATCTAATCTGTGCAGACTGTTCCGCCTGTCCTTATCTGATCCATCCCCAGCATAATCCCAGGAATTCCGCAAGATAATACATGCCCCTCAGCCATACCAGCATCGCACAGCCGTAATACATCCAGGCATTTTCCTTCTGTCTGTCCACCGCTTTTCCCGCCAGAGACAATATCACGCAGAGCAACAGTGCCATTGTTCCAAAGCTTGCTCTGTCCGGATAATGGGGCGACAATATCATTGCTCCCCACGACAACAGTGCTCCCAGCAAAAGCAGTACGTTATCTCTTCCTATTTTTTCTTTTAAAATCCCCTTGCATATCACAAGGACAACCGCCGTAAGCAGCAGCGTGGGAAACAGATATTCCAATGCTCCTCTTGCCTCGCTGTAGCAGCGCAGATAGAGGTTCCACAGTATTCCCCGGGTGCTCTCCGCCGTCTCCCCGCTGCGGACAAAATTCCCCGGTGCCACGATCATCAGAATGCTTCCCGTGAGGCAGCTGATATTTCCCAGATACATCCATACCGGAATCTTTTTTTGTTCTCTGCGGCGGAGTAGCATTACCACCAGGCTTAAGATCCAGACCGTCGGCCCCATATTTTCATTGCTCCAGCCAGCGATCAGTCCCAGCGGAAGGATCCAGACTGTGATCCCCCACAGATTCTTCTCCTCATATTTCAGATAGCAGAGCAGAAACGCCAGGATAAATCCTGTCATGTACAGATAATTCGCTGCACCCGCTTCCCAGAACATGCTCATTTTCCAGTTGGCATTCAGTCCAAACAGCATTCCCAGTGCCGCAAAATAATAAGGCATACGGACTCTGCCGGCAGCCTGGCAGATCAGCCACGCCAGTATAAACGTCATTGCCGTGTTCAGAATATCCGCCCAGTTCTCACCGGTTAACAGGATCATCTGCAGCAGCGCGTGAGCCATGCTTCTGCCGCCCCAGTTAAAATAATGCCAGATCTGCGCATGGACAATATCCCCGAGATTGCGGATCGGTGTATCTGCATACAACAACGTGGAATACCATTCATCGTCCATCATAAAATCAATCTCATAATTGACCCGCCATACAATGATCCCTGTCAGCAGGATCAGTGCAAGACTGCTCCATTGTATGATCTTTTTCTGTTTTTCCCACATGTTTTCCCTGCTCCTTTTATGGCAAAAAGCGGCTGCGTCTCTCTAAGCAGCCGCACATAATAGTTTAACAGTTCTTTTCTCGTCCGTCAAACCATTTATCACCATATCTGTTTTTATTTGTCCGGAGCAAAGTCCAGCTCAACAACCCGGTCATTCACCTGTGTAAAACTGCCTCCATCCATATTTTTACGTACAAAGGGAACACCCCTGCGCACATAGTATACATTGTCCTGAAGCAGGGCATCCGGATTCTCTGACGGGCTGATCGTACCACCGAGATCATCATAGCTGATATTATCGCGAAAGGTATTATGGATCGCCTCCTGCAGACAGAACATCACACATCCGCCCTCATTCTGCCTGCTGTAATTAGATTCATACACCGTCCCGTCCCCGGAATCCGCATCATATGCCATGCCATCCTGATTGAGTCTGGTGTCTGTGACTTCATTATAGCGAAACAGGGCGTCCTTGCATTTCCAGGGCCAGATCCCGGCTGCCACTTTTCCCATCCGGTCGCCCGGCTCGCAATAGATCCTGTCATTGATCTCGCAGGCCACAGAATCTGCCATATTATGCTCCACCAGAGGACGCAGGGCATACATCGGCGTGATCCCATCCCCACCGGCCTCTTTTACATAATTATTCCGTATCTGCATATTTTCATGCCCATAGTTCAGAAAAACAGCTTCCTTAAGCTCTGCTCCCCGGAACTTATCATGAGCATAGGTATAGCCCGCTGCAATTCCCCAGCGGCTGACCCGGTGTACGAAGCATCCTTCAATAACGATATCCCGATACCGCGCCACACCCGTCCGCTCCTCACATTCCGGGCGGAGCGCTGTCATATAGATCCCACCGTTGTTCATGTGCTTGTCGTAGACATTCCCATGGACATCATGGATCCACAGATTCCTAAGTGTGATGCCGTCCCGCACCCCTTTGTCCTTAGCCACCACAGCCACACCGGTACGGTTCATTTTCTCACCCAGGCTATAGCGCTCTCCCGGGATCATGCTGCCTTCATTCGTGATCTCCAGATCCTCGACCACAATATGCTCTGCATCGTACAAAAGCACTGCAGAAGATACATAGCCGTGATACACATGCGTAGGCGAATCCAGCGGAGTCCCATAATCCTGGTACCAGATCCCCTGTCCGCAGGCATCGATCCGCGGCGGTGCATCTGCTGTGCCCTCTGCTCCGAGCCCGGTGCCTCTTTCGTGCCGCTGTCTGTCACATGCAGATATTGTCCGTAAAACACACTGCCCCGCTCCAGCAGGACACGGTCTCCCGGCTGCAGGCTTCTTCGATTAATAGCAGACAGACTGGCAAACGCCGTACTGCACGTCCGTCCGTCATTTTCATCACTGCCTGTTCTCTGACTCACATAATATGTCGCGGATAAGCTTGTCATATGCATCCTCCCGTAACCGTTTCTCAATGATCTGTGACACCTCCTCATAGGTAAAATGATCCCCATGATAGCGTCCGAACAGATCTCTGTTCTGTTCGTAAAAGTCCCTCTTCTCCTGCTCTGTGAAATCCGGGCAGAAGCCGCCTTCCCGGACCTTCTCACACGGCTGTACAAAATCCAGCTTCAGGCGGGTCAGCTCATATTGCAGATACGCCGGTGCGGAAAAATAATGCGGTCCGTAAAACCGCTGTCCTTCCTGTTCCATTCTCCGCAGCTCTTCGTTGTGCTTCTTACGTCTGGCCTTTAGTCCCTCCATGGAGGGATCCTCGATCAGGCCCATTCTATGCGCCAAAAGGAAGGCTCCCTGAGCCTTCCTGATATGCGCCTGTGTCATAGTTTCCTGTTTTGGCATTTTCTGTTGCATTATTTCACTGCTCCCGTAATTCCATTTGCAAAGCTCTTCTGTAAACACAGGAAGATGATCGCTGTAGGAAGTGTACAGATCAATACTCCCAGCATCAGCATACCATAATCCACACTGTATCCACTCTTCAGATTGGCTACTAACATCGGCATGGTGATCGCCTTGCTGTCCTGTAAAATGATCGTCGGCCACAGATAATTGTTCCACGCATTCATAAATGTAACCGTCATCGCCGCTCCATAGGTAGATTTCATCACCGGAATGAACATCCGGAAGAAAATCTGTATTTCGCTCAGACCTTCCAGTCTGGCAGCCTCGATAATATCATGAGGGAAAGAACGTGCCGCCTGTCTGAAAAGCATGATCATAAACGGTGTCGAGATGGATGGCAGTGCCAGTGCGATCCAGGTGTTTACCAGCTTCCAGGAGGTAAACATCTTGAACAGGGGGATCATGATCGCTACGAACGGAAGCATCATTGCCAGCAGCAGAATACTCATCAGAATATCCTTGCCCTTATCATGATAGATCTCAAATCCATAACCGGCAATGGAACAGATCAGCAGTGTCACAACCGTGATCACGATCGCATTGCGGAAGGAGTTAAACATCGCAAGTCCCAGATTCTGCATGTCGACCAGGGTCTTGAAATTCTCGATCAGATAGGTACCCGGGATCAGCCGTCCTCTTACCACATCAATACTCTGGTTGGTCGCACCGCACAGCATATAATACAGCGGAAATGCCGACAGAAAACTTGCTATCACTAAGATCGTGTAGGAAATTATTTGTTTGAATTTAGTCACGTTTGTCACCCACCTTCATCTGAATTGCAGACAGAACCGCTACCATCACAAGTATGCATACAGACAACGCTGCCGCATAATTAAATTTCGGTGTCTCCACAAAGGAGATATTGTAGATGTAATGCGCCAATGTCATTGTAGATTTTCCGGAACCGCCTGCTGTCAGGTTCATAGACTCATCGAACAGCTGCAGTGTTCCCGAAGTAGACATGATCGCCGTCATCAGAATGGTCGGCTTTAACAACGGTATCGTGATCTTCATAAACTGCTGGAACGGTGTCGCTCCGTCGATGTAGCTTGCCTCATACACAGAATAGTCGATATTCTGTAATCCTGCCAGATAGAATACCATATTATATCCGGTCCATCTCCAGATCAGTGCGATCACGATGACCCAGCGCGCCGGCCATGTGCTCTGGAACCAGTCCACTGAAGACAGCCCGATGGCCATCAGCACTCTGTTGACCACTCCATCCGGAGCAAACAATGACTTAAATATCATGGAATAAGATACCAGTGACGTTGCACACGGAAGAAAGATCAAAGTGCGGAAAATACCTTTCCCTTTTATCTTAGGATTATTCAGCAGCTGTGCCAGCATCAGTGCGAGCACAAGCATGATCGGTACCTGAATCACAAAATAAAAGAAGGTATTGAACAAGCATTGCTGGAATGTTTTATCCTTGAAGATCCTGGCATAATTCGCTACACCATTAAAGACTCCTCCTGTCTTCCGGAAAGAAAGAAGGATGGCCTGTGACATCGGATAGAAACAAAATACAAATATTAAAATCGATGCCGGGAGCAGGAATGCCCATCCAGTCAGATTATGCCTTTTTTCCAAACTTAATTTTGCTTTCTTCTTTTCCATGTTTCTCTCCTACAACAGTACCGGGAACGCACTGCTGCACCCCCGGTACTATCCAGTTTCCATACTTTGGTGATTATTCGGCGATATTAAACTCTACGGTATCCTGAGCGTTTTTAATCTCTGTATCGATATCAGCGTTCTTCTGGACAACGTTGGTGATCGCATCTGTCAGTGCGCTTCTGATGTCAGAGTAGTATGCACCGTAGTCAATTCCGGGAACATGTCCGGCGAACTCTACGATATCCTTGTACACTGCCTGACCGCCGTAGAACTCATTGCCCTCATTATAGGTCTCAGACTGTGCTGCGGGCAGGTAACTTGCGATCGCTCCTGCATTTACCAGCAGATCATCGTATAAGTCTACATCCGCACCAAAGGTAGCGTTCAGGAAATCAAATGCCAGATCGGTATTTTTGCAGTTAGAAGATACTGCCCAGCTTGCACCACCGCAGTTAGCGTAGTTGGTTGCGCCTTCTACATCATCTAACTTAGGCATGTTTACGATTGCCCATTTGCCTGCCTGATCCTCTGCCGCCTGAATGGAGGACATGATCCAGCAGCCCTGGATAACGCCTGCAGCAGTACCCTTGTTCATGGAAGCAATGTACTGATCCCAGTCGGTATAATCAGCCATGATTCCTTCATCGATCAGCTGCTTGTAGGTCTCGATCGCTTTCTTCAGCGCCTTGTTGTCTACCAGGGATACTTTGCCATCTACCATAGGAGAAGCGCCTGCAGACTGTAACATTTCGATCACGATCTCAGAACCGCCGGAGCAGGTCAGCATGGGAACATCGTTCGCAGCCATTACCTTCTTAGACAGCTCCATGAACTCAGACCATGTGGTATCCTTGAAATCTTCTACCTTAAGGCCTGCTGCTTCTACCATATCGGAACGGATCGCCATGATGGTAGCACCATTATCAAAAGGAATACCATAATGTGTGCCATCTACAGTGGAGTCAGCCAGCTTACCCATAGAGAACTGGGAGAAATCAATTCCGCAGTCATCCAGTGCTGTGAAGATTCCGGGATAATTGGTTGCATTTTTGTGGAAGGAATAATCCTGCATCAGGAAGATATCAGGTAAAGTGCTGTAATCACCGGCTTCAGCCGCTGTGATCAGAGCTGTCTCGATATCGCTATATACCTTCTCCTGGATGTCTAACTTGAAGTTAGGATGATCCACCTGGTATGCCTTCTCTGCCTGCTTCATTGCATAGACATTGAAGTTAGGGTCCCAACACCATACAGTCAGTGTCTCGTCTTCTGCGGAAGCAGGTGTTTCTGCTGCTGCCTCTGTTTCCTTGGATGCCTCGCTGGATGCTGCGCTCTGCGCATCATTGCCGGCAGGCTTGCTGCCACATCCGGTCAGCATGGACATAGCCATTGCCGCTACTAAGAGCACGCTTAATACTTTCTTTTTCATCTTAAATAACCTCCTTATACTTGTAAAGTACTACCTTATAAAATATGAAACGCTTTTTGCCTTCCATAAGTTACCTGTCTTCCATATCGTCCACCCAACGCATTTCGCCGGGCTTCAGATCCAGCACATACGCACATTTTCCTTTGATATACAGCTCTGTGTGCTGTGCCTGTGCTGAGTTGTTGATCACTGCGATCTTGCCGGTCTTCTGGAATACCGTTACTTCGGTATCCACATTCGTTACATAGTAACGTTTCATCTCCTGTTCCATACCGGCTGCATAATAGATTGCCCGAAGCAGAAGTCTGCAGTTCTGGGGAGAATACGGAAGACCTGCAAAATATACACTGTGTCCTCTGCCATATTCATTGACTACCAGCTGGCTGTATTCCCCATCCATCGCGAGGATCTGATAATGTCCGCCCTGTGCATAGACGCGGCTGGTGCCTTCACCGAAATCCAAGGCTCCTTCAATATCCTCTAAGATAAAGTGATCGTCATTTTTCTCATTGTATTTGTCCGTGCTGAGAGAGAAGCACATCTCGCGGTCTACACCGAGCACATCGGACAATTGGAAATATCTTCCCTGATACTGATAAGCGGTAGGCTCACCCACACCGATGAAGCCGCCTCCCTGATCCACAAAGCGTCTGATATTGGTCAGGACCTTTTCGTCGATCCAATTCTCCGCGCCGCTGAATGCGGTGTACGCATCCCCGACATTAATGATGACCTTGATTTCCTCAGGGATGCCATTCCTGACATCATCAAAGGAAATGAACTCGACCTCAAAAGGCATTCCGCTTAAGCATTCCAGTACTCCCTCTGCAGAATAGGTTTCCCTGTGCCAGATCGCATGATGTACCTGATTGGACATCCACCTTCTCTGACTGCCCCAGCAGTTCAGGATCGCCACCTTGAAAGGTGCCACATAGGAAGCTGTACCCTGCATATTTTCATGGATCTCTCTAAACTGTGTTACCACGTTTTGGATCTCATCAATGAAACCGGGCCAATTACTTGCCAGCTTCAGATAACCGCCATATCCGATCCTGTCCAGAGGAGACCTGAGTAATGCACGCCTTGCTTTACGCCAGTTATCCCTTGCCTCTCCGATCGGGTCACCGCCCTCGCAGAACACATCCGGGAAAAAGTAAGGCAGCAGCCGTCCTTCGGTATAATCCACTCCCTTGATATCAGAGATCATTCGGAGTGTCACACCGCTTCCGACAGAGCCTACCACTGCATCCAGTCCGATGCCTGCGAAATATTTACCGTAGGGCTCTGTTCCAATCCAATGA
>ERZ780007.407-NODE-407-length-14518-cov-2.53592_pt1 | contig 14518 bp, 10 predicted proteins | sample MGYA00511872_ERZ780007 | MGnify/ENA primary metagenome ERZ780007 (study PRJEB29588, sample SAMEA2149603) | human gut metagenome | biome: human gut; feature: human-associated habitat; material: faeces | place: Denmark | collected 2008/2010 ... | reverse complement strand
CCGACATCATCAGAATGAAAGTAACGTAGGCCCAGACGAGTTTCCCCGTAGGTCCAAAATCGGGCGTGGTAAACATCAATATACCGCAAACAGCAAACGGAAGAGAAATCCACAGCAGATAAGGACGGTATTTTCCCCATCGCGTATGTGTTCGGTCGGCAATGATTCCCATCATCGGATCGGATACCGCATCCCAAATGCGCGTTACTAACAGTAGGACACCTGTGTCCGCCAGGCTCAGCCCGTATATATTAGAATAGAATATAGGCAGATAATAGGAGAATATCTTCCAGAACATAGAGGAAGACATATCACCAAAGCCATAACCAATTTTCTCTTTAAGTGTTGCCATAGGTATGAAATATGAGGTATTAAGTATCAGGTATTAAAAAAAGAGCATAAAAGTACAAAAATAGCGCTTCATACCTAATATTTAATGTTTAATTTCAGGTTCTTGTCGATAAGCTTCTTCAAAGTCTCTACGGAAGCGGAAGAAGACAAACCATCGACCGGAGTATTCATGCAATAATCTACCAATTTATCTACAGTAGAGGTAGCTACATGCATCCGCGTATCCGAAGACGCATAGTAGATGAATACCTTACCATCTTCATCGGCAATCCAGCCATTGCTCCTCCTGCGGGAGCCATGAAATAGCCACCGGGAGTAGCAATCAGTTTCGTAGGATCATCCAGAGCCGTCATATACATATAGAGCACATAACGCAGTCCGGCAGCACAGGCCCGTACCCCATGCGCCAGGTGAAGCCAACCTTTTGGAGTCTTTATGGGGTGAGGCCCTTCACCGTTCTTCACCTCTTTAATAGTATGATAATAACGATAGTCTATGATCTTCTCTTCTTTTACCTCGGCATGAGTCATATCATCTACCAATGCCCAGCCGATGCCTCCACCACTTCCGGCATCAATAAACCCATCTTGAGCGCGTATTTACCATCTACAAATTCAGGATGAAGGACTACGTTGCGTTGCTGGCTCTTAGTTTTCAGATCCGGCAAACGTTCCCATGTCTTCAAATCCTTGGTACGAGCGATACCTGCCGTAGCCGTAGCCGAAGATAGATCTCCCACGGGTGCATTATCATCATGGCGTTCGGCACAGAATATACCGTATATCCAACCATCTTCGTGTGCTGTAAGACGCATATCATATATATTAGTAGCCGGAATCACATCCTCGGGCATAGTGACCGGATAATCCCAAAAACGGAAGTTATCCACACCGTTGGGGCTCTCTGCCACGGCAAAGAATGATTTACGGTCAGCCCCCTCCATGCGCAGCACCATCAGGTATTTACCATTCCACTTGATGGCACCGGAGTTGAGTGCGGCATTCATGCCGATACGCTCCATCAGATAAGGGTTGGTCTGTTCATTCAGGTCATAGCGCCAGAATACCGGTGTGTGCGCTGCCGTCACTACAGGATATTTATAGCGCGTAAATATGCCGTTTCCTTCCTCTATCGGCTCGTTCGTTCTTGTTATCAGTGCCTCATGCTTCTGAAAGAGTCTTGTTACCTTCTCATTAAAAGTTTCCATATTGATTGTTTTTTCTTATTTATACAAAGAGTTTATGTCTGCCGCAAAAAGTGTCTTAGGGTTATTATAGAATGTCATGAAATCCTCTGCTGAGGTCTGTCCGGGATAGGGAGCATAAAAGTGAGTGATACGCTCACGGGCATTACGCCACACCAGAACGTAAGCTATCGGATAATTTCCAATGCCCGGCAACAGGGTCTCCGTCCACCACTTCGGATCAGGGATGCCTTCATATCCGGTTTCGGTAATGGCAATTACTTTATTGTGCACTTTACCGATGCTGTCCACAATGGCAAGTGATTTTTCAAGATTGGCGAGTTCATCACCGGGATAACGTTTCAGATATTGTGCAGTATCCTGAGGTTCTGAACCAGGCGAGTAAGCATAAAGTGCATTATCCACACCATCGTTACGAAGGATATCCACCGTTATATGCCAAAGCGCCTTGTATTCTTCGGGAGTACAAAGTTTTTCGCCCCACCAGAACCAGCTGCCTGTATGTTCGTGCCACGGACGGAATAGTACCGGAACCTTTACCCCCTCTTCTGTTTGTAGAGAATTGATAAAAGCTCCACCGGGCAAGATAGATTTCACCACCGTCGTATCCGATACATCCCAGGAGTCTCCCCCCGTCAGCGGATTGCGCAGATGCCAGCTTAAAGATGACATTCCGCCCCTCTTATACTGATTCAATATCTCCTTTCTTATTTTAGTAAACGGAACTTTATCCAGACTCATAGTATCACCCAGTTCTATATGTCCCAAGTCGAAACTTATAACTGCAGGATAATCTCCACAAACGCTCTTCACATCAGAACGTCCTTCGTCGCCTTCCCAACCTATACCGTAGTTGGTATCGTCATGATGCCCGAACATAAATCCGCGAGCTGATACTTTTTTAAGATTGATAAGCAGGTTCTCAGTCTCGGGAGTACGCACCGGAGTATCTTCACTCTGCCGTGTTCTCTGAATCGGTCCACATGCAACAAAAGTCATCATGGCCAATGTAATCGTTATTAATCTAAGGTCTTTCATATTTATATCTCTACTTTTTCTCTTTGCGAAGATAGCGGATTAGTCACAGACATACTGATACAATTTTATCATTTTACTGCCTTATTTTTATTTATAATAAAGAGACTTCACCAGCTTGTGATAAAGCCTCTTTATTCATCAAATCTCAGCAAACAACCGATTACTCCATAGAAGGCACCTCGTCACGAGTTATCACATAACTTTGTTCCATAGCATCCTTCCACCAAGCCTCATCGGCATGTACTATAGGAGTCCCATCTTCTTCCTCGCCATCATACCACGGCATAAACCAAGACCAACGTGCACCGGCGGCCCATTGCTCTGAAATCTTACCCACAGTACCACATTCGCTCAGCGTAATCATCTTGTTACCATAAGTAGCCGAGATAGCCGCATATTGCGATGCGCAAGTCTCCGCATCCTTCGAATAGATGTCACGTCCGATAATATCTACATACTGATCGCCCGGGTACCAATCTTCATCACCTGTTTCAGTAGTCCAAACCCAAATCAGGTTGTCCAATCCCTGAGCCTTGAAGTAGTTGAACATCTTAGCGTTGGCAGCGTCGAAAGTCGTCTCATCAGGCTTATAAGTATAATCCGTCCCCAAGTCATAAACCGTAGCAGGTGTACCGATGTAAACGCCCGTAACCGTATGGTTGCATCCACTGATAACCAAACCATTCTCTTTCACCTCATTCGGTCACTAAATCTGTCCAAGAGGCATTCTTCACGGAACCTTGCCACCAACCGACAGCGGCATCCAAATCTTTCACTTTGACAATGATGTAGTCTCCGGCTTTTGCATTATCAAATACAGAAGTATCGAAGCCTTCACTCTTGCGGAGATCAATGCTTTCAGCCCAGTTGCCCGTCGATTTTTCTCCTTCCCAAACAGTAGCGGCAATACTTTCTTCTAAGGGAGCGAACTTAGGAACATTCCAATGCCACATGCATGATACAATCCCATGGTTATCAGCCCAATTCTTTACCGGAGTAATATCACCATAGTTTATCCAATTGGCGCCAGCCAAAGACCATGCCAGATGTCCGTAGTCAAAAGTATTGAGTGCCGGATATTTACCGGTCCACTCATACACGCGTTCAGCCATATCCGTATTCCATGATTCTTTAGCCATCATACCCGAAAGGACTTTCTTGTCATAATTAGCAAGCAGATAATCATAAAGTTTCACAGCATTGGTAGAAACAGCCATTACCGGTGTTTTGTCCAAAGCAATGGTAGTAAACTGAAGAGATACTGCCGGAGCAGGCATCTTATTCGGTCCCAGCACTACACCCTCAGGAATGGAGAGTGTACATAAGGTTTCGCGTTCGGGGACATTTACAGTCAATGTCAAGACATTGCTCGATCCATATACATCAGCACTAATCAGCGTGCCACCCGTAAACGAAATCTTATCCAAGTCTTTTGTGGCGAAGAACACGTTCTTGTCATACTTCACCTCAATGGTGATTTCACCTCTCTTCACTTTGGCAGCATTCGCCTCCGGAGTGGTGGACACCAGTACAGGTGCCTCCACTTCGGGAATATCATATTCGACATCGGTATCACAAGCGGCGAAAGAGAACATTGCCGCAAGCAAAAGCGTCCATTTTATATTCATATTTTTCATAATCGATGCTATTCTATTAATTTTATCATTCCACATAAACAGCTGTAATCACAACTCCATTACCACCAAATAGCAAATCAGCACTATTTATTAAGTCAATATCAGCTTGAGTCATTACATAGGTGAGAGAAGTGTCTGTAGCGGCAAACTCCCAAATGTGGCGAGAGCCGTCAGCATTCATCAATGAAGGAAGCGTATTCCACCAGGAGTTCATAAATTCCACTTGCCAATAATCGGTGGCAGAGTCACAATAGAACTCAAACCCCATAGTCTTTCCCGGTTTCAGTAGTTTCTTATCATCATCCGCAATAATTACAACACAATCACCATTCCAATTCGTAGGTCCGCAAGAGCCTTTCCACAAATAGGTTTTCATAGAAATTTCATACCATACAGAAACCTTATTAACAATACATCCTTCACCCTGAATTATAAATCCGGTATCGCTCCAGCCATCAGATGTATTCATAATCTTATCATACAATTCTTGCGTTACATTTACTTCGATCATCGGAGGACATTCATCCACTTCGTATTGCAGCGTGTTATATCCTCCCCAATTGGCATCGTTCATCTGTATTTGCGTATATTTATAAGCCTTGACATAGAAACGAAGCTTAGCACCAACGGCAAATCCCGCTTTAACAAGATCTGTTTTATATAATCTGAAAGTACCACCAGCATCTTCTCCAGCCCATGAACCAAGGTCACGCATTTCATTCATGACAACATTCTCTATTTCAGTAGCAGGAATAAAGTCAATGGTATATTCTATAGAACCATTGGAAGAGATGAGTTTTATTGTACTGCCTTCACCTGCCATCTGAGGAATATTGACAAACAAGTTGCCATCAGGAGTAAGAATGTACTGTACGTTTGTCCCATTCACCTGTACACCGGTAAGTTTATCACCATTCTCTGCTTTGAGCTGAAGCACCTCGCCACCCCTCAGTTCTTCATCCTCTCCCGGTAGCACCGGAATGTAGCAGAACTCAGGAGCATTAATTAATACACCCGATTCAGTACCCATTGTAGGCATAGCGATGGTCAACTCCGTAGTAGAGGTTGGAGTTACTTCCACTTCGGCGCCCCCGGTATAAACCACTTTAGCCACTAAATCAAGATTTTTACCCTGAATAATTACATCACTGCCCAAAGAAACGACATCATTGACAAATGCCATGAATTCAGGTTTTAGAGTGGTAATAGCCACCGGTACAGAAGTACCACTTGCCGTATTCAATAACAATTCACCACTGATGGCTGCGACAGGCATCACCACTTCCACCTCGGTAGCACTCTTCGAAGCAGGCTCCACAGCTTCTTCCACACCTGGGAATGTAACAGTAGTCACCAGTTCCATGTTGATACCGGTCAATGTAATCATGTCGCCACCGCGCAGTCCGCTATCCGGAGTTGCTACCACTTTTTCAGGCAGTGCCATGCCAATGTTGGCAATAGCTACTTCCACACCTGAAGCGGGAATCATCACAACAGCGCCATTCGTTGCATTCTCTGGTAATATAAATGTGATAGTTTCTTCACCTTCCCCTGATTTGGCATAATCAAATTCCACTTCTTCCCCATTCGGCATCTTCACAATATTCACCAAATCAAGGTCTTTACCCTTCACTACAATCTCATCACCCGGTTTCTTTGCTGTCAGATCAAGCGGTGCTTCCACAGAAGGCAAAATAACAACAAGTCCCTTCACATGGATTAAATTACGCAAAGCATCGGAATCCTCGGAAGAAGCATCAGCCAAAGTCACGTCACCGGTTCTTGCTTCCATTGGAACTTTCACCTGGATTTCCTTGCGTGAGTGAGCTATGAAGTCGTCCTCACCCACTGGCAACTCTTCAAAGAAGATTACCTCTTTGATAAGATTCAGATATTCACCCTTGATGACAAGTACTTCGCCTGGTTTCACCGGATTAGGTGTAATCGTCTCTACGCCTATAGGCTCGGTATAAGTAATCTTAGTCTTTGTAGTAATCTCTCCCGTAGGTGTTTTCAGAGTGACATATCCCACTTCAGCCGTTTGAGGAACGGTTACACGTATCTCATTCGCACTGATTACTTCTATATCAGTAATCTCCCCGCATCCGGGAATAGATATAGATTGTATCTTGTCCATTCCGCTACCCAGGAAGCGGAGTTCACCGCCACGGGCTACAGGACTGGGACCAAACACATTCAAACTGATACCACCTTTATATTGGTTAGTATCTTCTTCATCTCCATCATCGCAGGCCGAAAATGACAAGCAACCCAAGAGTATGAGGCACATCATCCAAAGTGCCGAAAGTTTATATGTCTTGTTCATATCTATAGTATCTTTAAAGGTTATTTATTGGGAACCGCACGGATATTATCAAGCTTGATAATCGGCGTACACTCTGTACCATTCACTCCTCCGCCTACAACAAAGAATGTCAGACTGGCAAAATCTCCCGGTGAACTGGGAACACTTTCAGCCGCTGCTCCTAAACGGTCGAGAGTAAAGTTGGAAATAGGCACGGTTACAGTTACCCATTTATCACCGGTATCGTAAGAACCGGTATCCATCCAAGGACGATACAACGCACGACCGTATGTCCCCAAACCATCTTCTCCATTAAATACCTTGGCATTGGCTCCTGCAACAACACCATCAAAGCCTTCTATCGGATTACCACTCAGTGTCACCTTGTCATAGCCTGCAAAACAAATTTGCATAGCACCCGCACTCCACGGATTAGACGTAGGAATATACATCTCAAACTTCAAGGCCATATTAGCAAAATCTGTAAAATCTACCAGATTATGCAATGCAATACCATCACCCGATGTTACATTCTGCGGATTCCACACTCATTTTCGATGTACCGTCACCCAACTGGACAAAGTTGCCTGTAAGTGAAGTTTCATCCGTCTTGATTTCTCTTTCGTGCCAACCGTGATTGCTCAAACCTGTCTTTCCGTCAAAGTCGAACATAAGACCACGTGAATCAAGATAGTGGAACGTAGAAGTACTCTCGCCATAAATAGACGCTACACGAATAGAACCCTCTGTATCACATTCGGGCATTCTGAAAGTGATAGTGCTATTAGTGAGCTTTGTAAACGTAGTAAGTTGCTTTCCATCAGGAAGAGTTACAGTAAGCGGTACATTAGGATCATCAATGAAGTAATTTCCATAAAGAGTCACTTCACTTCCGGCGGTGGCATATTCACACGACATAGAAGCTATCATTGGCTTGGGAACTATCACATGGAAACCATATTCTACCGTATCTTGCGCGGCAGTCACCATATAAATTTTATCACTCACTTCTTCAGGTATATTATCAGGAATCTGAACAATCATAGTGTGAGATGTGATATAGCTGGTATTCAACTGTGCCTTTTGATCATTAAAATAGAGTTCCTTGATACTTGTAAGGTTATCACCCACAAGGCAAATAATAGATTTCAGGCTTGCCTCCACGATGAGAGAGTCCGACTGTGCCAAATAAGGCATACGTATATAACTCACTTGGGGCAGACCACCGGTAAGCTCAAACTTATCAGGTTGGTCCTCACATGAAGTAAACATTCCCGCAATCAGCAGCAGACTTACTACCAACCCTTTGAAATATATATTCATTTTCATATTCATTACTGTTTAACTGATTAATAAACGAACTCTGCTCTTACATCCAAGTGCTGAGCATCTTCCAATAAATGAGGGTTATACACCACATCTTCGTCAGGAAGAGGAAGTTTAAAAATAGATGCGGTTACATTCGGTTTCGGAGTATTGGTTTCGTAGTACATGGAAGATTCATCCACATTCCATACATTATTCATCTTATACTCCTTGTAGAGGTCGGGCAATCCATAATAACCATTACGACGCTGCGCTTTAATGATATCCATAGCCTTATTAACATCGTAATAGGACATACGAACAAGATCAAACCAATAGTCACCTTCGAAAGCCAGTTCCAAACGGCGTTCTTTCAATACCTGATCAAGTGTAATACTGGCGGGTCTTTCATAAGCGGAAACAGCACGTTGACGAACCTTATAAAAAGCATCAATAGCACTTGCGTCTGTAGTAGAATTGTTATTACCAATTACAGCTTCGGCATAAACCAGATATATATCGGCCAAACGGAGTACATGAGTATTTAGTGAACTGCACTGCTGCCCCGGACTGATACCAAAAGTTTTAATATGATCGTTTGTATTTCCATAAAGATGTTTGGCGATATTGGCACCGGTACCCGATTGCAGACCATCATTAGAGCCTGGTGCATATTCCTTATCATACAGGAAATCCAAATAATTAAATCCTCCCTTGTCCTGCCACCAGTAACTGTACTTATCACCAGCCATCATCATTGTGGCCTTGCGACGAGCATCACTCTGATTTCGCTGAGTAGGATTATCGAGCGGAGAAACACCAAACGCATCTTGTAAGTCAACAGAAGGTGCAGTCCAGTCACCCCAACATTGGTATGTTTCAAAGCCCTTCATGGCAAGTTCCGAGGTCAGACAGTTTCCACAAGTATAATTATTTTGTTCGGCAGTCCAACGCCAGCCGAATAAACTCTCTTCACAAAGATCATTCTCCCCTTTGAAAATATCCTCATAATTGGCCATCAGTTGTTTGCCTGAATTATTGATGACGTCTTTTGCATAACTGGCAGCCTTAGCCAAATCGTCAGCATCTCGTTGTCCGTTACCATTAGCATTGATTCCGGATTTTGTCAGATAGACTTTAGCCAGCAGTCCCTTAGCAGCCCATTTGTCTATACGTCCGGCCTGATTCTCCTCTGGTAGTAATTCAATAGCCTTTTCCAAAGTCATAATGATATATTCATAAATGTCGGCAGCTTTCACCTTATACTTTTCATTGTAGTTGCCTGCTGCTATTTCCGAACTATTATCATGTACAATTGGAACTTCCCCAAAAATACGTACCAGATAGAAATAAGCCATCGCCTTCCAGGCCAAGCATTCACCCATAGCAGTATTCTTCACACTTTCTGAGGCATTGGCTGTCTTTAATCGGTTATAAATGGTATTGGCCTGTGCATTGACAGCCCACAATGAGTTAGAAGTACTCTTCATATCTTCGTCACTACCATTTACCGTAAAATTGGCATAGGGACTTCCACCCAAGAGCAAGTTACCCGACAAAGCTTCAGGAATCTTGTAATACCCACGACTCAAAAAGTCGTACCACGGTGAATTGTAAAGTGTATTGACACTTACTTTGGTCTGGGCATCATTTTGGAAATAGTTGCCATCGTTGTAACTATCTTCATTGGGTCTGTCCAAAAAATCCTCGCACGATACAAAAGATAATCCCAGTATCGCTCCCATTGCTATATATTTAAGTCTTGATACTTTCATGTGTATTCTATTTAAACGGTTAAAAAGAGAGATTCAAACCAAAGGAGTAAGTAGTGGGTGAAGGGTAACGTCCAAAATCCACGCCATATACATTCGGTGACATTGTGCTGACACCAATCTCGGGATCGTAACCATCATAGCCTGTAATGGTTAACAGATTCTGAATATTACAGTAAACACGCAGATTCTCCACACCGCACTTGCTCATCCACTTTTTAGGGAAAGTATAACCCAACGAAAGATTCTTCAGACGAATATAAGAACCGTCTTCTACGTAGCGGTCACTGATACGGTCATTATCGTTAGGGTCACCAATAATAGCACGCGGTAAAGAAGCATTCGGATTGGCAACACGTACATTCTCCACATGATTGTACCACTTCGTACCGTCGGTATATACAATAGAAGGATCAATCGGTTCCAATTGGGCACGGTTCAAAACATCAGCATGTTGATTGGCCCAAGGAGAACTCATAGTAGTCAGATTGCGTTTAGTAAGATTCATCACTTTATTACCATAACTTCCGTTGATAAAGATACTCAGGTCGAAGCCTTTATAGCGGAACGTATTGTTCCATCCAAATGTGAATTTAGGCATGGGTGAACCGATATTGGTACGGTCATTCTCGTTTATCACACCATCACCATTCAGGTCTTTGTATTTAATATCACCCACATATACAGTATTAGCACCATCAAACACTCCATTCGCCGGATATTTCACAGGTTTGGGTGAAGTTTGCAAATCGGCAAGGTCCTGATAAATACCATCTGTCACATATCCATAAAAAGAGTAGAGACTTTCGCCTGTATCAGAAAGGCTTACTAATGTACTTCCCCATTGCGCATAACCCATAATAGCCGAACTGGCTGTACCGTTCAAGGCTATCAACTTATTCTTATTCCAAGAGATCTGGAATTCTGAGTCCCACTGGAAATTGCCAACCAACGGGTGAGTATTCAGCGTCAACTCTAATCCGGTATTACGGATGTGCCCGTAGTTACCCATCGGTGCCCGCAGTTTAGAGTTATCATTGCCCGAGGTACCCATGTAAGTAGGCATCTGCAAATCCATCAGCATATCCTTGGATTCCTTTTGATACCAATCGAGAGTTACATTAATTCTATCATTGAGGAAACCGAGGTCAAGTCCCAGATTGATCTGTTCTTGTTTCTCCCATTTCACATCCAGATTAGGAATATTCTGCGGACGGTAACCGGCTCCAAGCGAGGTATACACCTGTTGCATATTCACACCCCACACATAAGAATTAATACTGGAATTACCAGTCTGCCCCCAACCAGCACGGAATTTACCATTGCTAATCCATTTAATATTCTTCATGAACTTCTCATTAGTAAAGCGCCAAGACAGAGCGAAAGAGTGAAATCCTGCCCAACGATTGTTTGGGCCGAAGTTTGAGGAACCGTCGTAACGATAAGTATAGGTAGCATTGTAACGGTTGTCATAGCTATAGGTCCAGCGGGTAAAGAACGAAGCCATGGAACTGCTGCCAAAACCAGCACCGATGGTCGGAGTATTGGTACCCAGCATCGGGTTATGTACAGCATCGGAAGGCAGATTGGAGTTAGCGACTTTAGTATAGTCATATTTACTTTCCCAGCATTCCTGACCTACCATTGCACTTACAGAATGCTTCTCGGCAAACGTGTTATTATAAGTCACGTAGTTCTTCAACTGCCAGAAAGTATTGTTATTTTTCTGAATACTACTTTCATTAGCTTCTTTCCAGTTAGGCAAGTCTATAGCGTTATTATACACTTCTGCCTTACTGTAACCAATATCATAACCTAGTTCCGCATGCCATGTAATATTCTTGATAGGTGTCAATTCAGCGTAAATATTGCCTGAAAGTTTCTTGCGATTCAACATATTATTGTGCTCCATAGCCTTGGCAATAGGATTATGAATGCTGTAGTTCTCACGGGCAAAAGAGGCATAGTTGCCATCAATATCATAAATAGGAGCCTCAGGCAAAGAAGTCAAAGCGAAACCGACAATACCTTCGGCACCATCAGCCAGCTTTATGTCATCATTAGAATCAGCAAATGTAGCACTCAAGCCCAACTTCAGCCATTTCTTCAACTGCGCATCTAAATTTACGCGCAACGACAAACGATTGAAATCAGAACCGATGATAGTACCTTCCTGATCCATATAACCGGCCGATACATAGTACTGGATTTTCTCCGTACCACCTTGTGCCGACACTTGATGTTGTTGTTGGAAAGCTGTTTGAAAAATGGCATCCTGCCAGTTAGTACCTACTCCCAACAGAGAAACATCACTATAATAAGGATCTTCTTTCACACCACCGAAGCCTCGGAAAGCCACAAAATCATTATAATAACCTCCAAAGCCCCGGAGATTGAGCATATCCAAACGTTTGGTCTGACGACTTACAGCCATCATACCATCGTAAGAAAACTTAGCTTCACCGGCTCTACCTCTCTTAGTAGTTATCAGAACCACACCGTTCGCCCCTTGTGCACCGTAGATAGCTGTAGCAGAAGCGTCTTTCAGAATCTCCATACTTAAGATATCAGCGGGATTAATGGTTGACAATGGGGAAATAGCGGACGTAGTACCATTGTCCAGAGCATCACCAAAGCCTAAAGAAGAGCCACTGGTACTTCCACCTTGCACGATCACACCGTCTATCACATAAAGTGGTTCGGCAGCCGTCACACCAGCGGCACGACCCTGCAAAGATTGATCGAGGTTGGTAATAATCGAGCCTTTAATTTTATCTTCGCCCATAGAGACCGAGGCGCCTGAAAGGTCACTCTTTTTCATTGTACCATAGCCTACAACGACCACTTCATCCAGAAGTTCAGAGTCCTCCTTCATTACCACATTCACAACTTTTTGTCCCGCCTTCAAGGTAATTTCCTGCTGCTTATATCCGATACAGGAAATTACCAGAACATCTTTACCGGTCGGAACACTCACACTAAATTTCCCATTTACGTCCGCTATAGAACCGGTACCGGTTCCTTTTACCAGGACATTGGCGCCAATCAGAGGGGAACCATCCGTACCGTCAGTAATTGTACCGGTAACTGTGGTCTGTTGGGCCATCACATGACAGCTCAGGAAGAGCGTCATCAGAAACAACATAAAGTTCTTCATACTATAATTATTAGATTTAATATGTCACAAATCTTTCACGACAAAGGTAGATGATATCAGTGGCGCAAACAAGTACAATTTTATCTGGAACTAATACTATATTTACAAAATAACAGTATCAGTCCCATACCCTTGCTTTAATGTCTGAATTGATTATATGATTCTATTTTTTTGCAGTTCATCTCGTACTATCCGCCCCCATTCCTTCATATCTTGATCAGCCCAATTGCCGTCAGAAGAAGCTGAGGGGAGAAGCATTGAGCAAGTCTCATTCTTATCCGAAACAGACCACGCTACCCAACTTATGGAACGTTGCTGCATCCAGTCCAGCCAGTTTTGCCACTCTTCTTTATTTACCGCACCGTCGCCACTGGCCTCCATACCGGCACATTCGGATATAAATACCGGAAGCCCTTTGCCCAAAGCATAGTCTGTACGGTCACGCAACCATTGTCCGTGAGTATTAGCATAAAAGTGAACAGTATACATTATATTATTATAACCGGTAATAGGATCATCTGCCGCCAAGTGAATATCCTGATCCCAATGCGGACAACCTACCAGAATAACAGCCTCCGGTTCTATAGCACGGATGGTTTTGATAATTTCGACAGAATAAGCCTTCACTTGTTCCCAGCTATCTTCCACCGGTTCATTAAACACTTCATAAATCACATTAGGGACACCCTTATAACGGGTTGCCATTTGTGCAAAGAATTCCTTGGCTTCTTCCTGACGCAGATTATGGCTATGCCAGTCAATTATTGCATAAACATTATTTTCAATAGCCGCATCCACTACTGTCGTAACACAGTTAATGCCAAACTCCGGCTTGTATACATAGCAGGCACTATCCAAGTCCACTCCCATAGAAGCTCGAAGCACCAGATAAGCTACGGTAGAAGCATTATAGAAACGAGGCCAAAACTGATGCCACCCATAACTGACACCTTTCAGAACAACCGTATCGCCCTGTTCATTCATCAATTGCGTACCAGTCACACACAGACGGGGCAACTGCTTTGCAGCACCTTCCTGATTTGCTTTTTTAGACGCACTTGCCCCACATCCAAACATTGCGATCAGCAGACAAACGGCCAACAAACTTTTCCAGATATTCATCATATTATTTCAATTTTGCATTTTCAGTTTTTATAATCTCAACAGTAGTATCCGTTGCAAAAACAGAATTCAATCCCTGCTCTTCCTGAGCCGGATCTCCGGTGTAATCATCTCCCTTTTCCCAATAGATATGGTCGGAATTCTGTTCAGCAAAACCACCCCATGCCCAAAAGTTACATCCGGCAAAAAGTCCACCGTTCTCCCGGTCCTGACGAATCAAATCAAATACATATTGATAATATTCATCACGAACTTCTGTCGAAGTACTTTTAGAAAAACGAAAACCGTCACGAGGGAAACCAAATTCTTCAAGTACCACAGGCTTCTTATATTTCTGCGCAACCACCATGTGATCATTAATATATTTCTTCGTATTCTCCTTAGCTCGCGGAAGAAGTTCTTTCAAACTATCAGCTTTTACCCATCCCCAATTATAAGGCCAAATATGGATATTCAGATAGTCAATATTCGGATCTGCATGCACTCTTTCATATAATGCAATATCCCCCTCACATCCCGCAGCACCTTCACTTCCCGAAGAAACCATATGATTGGAATCAAGTGACTTAATAAGAGCGGCAACATCTGCCATCCATTGAGCGAAAGGCTCCTTGTTTTCATCGGAAA
>ERZ780007.399-NODE-399-length-14798-cov-76.8909_pt1 | contig 14798 bp, 20 predicted proteins | sample MGYA00511872_ERZ780007 | MGnify/ENA primary metagenome ERZ780007 (study PRJEB29588, sample SAMEA2149603) | human gut metagenome | biome: human gut; feature: human-associated habitat; material: faeces | place: Denmark | collected 2008/2010 ... | reverse complement strand
TAAAACCTCGTGAGTGTATAGGTAAACTCATTAAATAAAGTATGTCTAAGCAAAAATATAACATCGAACACAAGAATTATGCAATGAAGGTTATGGAATGGTTCTATTCCATTGAGACGGATTTCGACCCAGATAAGCATGAAGTTGGGGAGTCAAACTATAGTATTGTAGTTAACACTGCTCCCTTCAAAAGCATGATTGTAGACCTTACTAGAGTAAATGGTAAGGTTGCAGTTATACTGCAATATCCATCATCTTCAGTTGCACAAGCAATGCACACTAAGCCCACTATCAAAGTTTATTATCCAAAGCACGTAGAGAAGTCATTTCATGATTATGATGAAACTGGCAAATATATGTATGCCGCTAAAGTGGATGATACGTTCTGGTTCTTTGAAGAGCGTATTAGTGGAATGCCTGCTTCTTTCGGTGGAATTAACACATCATTTGGAATGGACATGACAATGCCGTTCTTAGAACAGCAGAACTGGGAAGAATATGACATGTCTGATTTGGACGAAGAAGAATAAATATCTAAAACCTGGCAGTGAGTAGGTTAACTGCCAATTTATTTATGAATAGTTTCAATGAGAACTTAGAATGTCTTAAGACTGTATTAAAACGCAAGGATTTATGGCAAGACCTTTGTGATGCATATAAAGAGGCTCTTTGTGAAATAGCTGATAGAACAAGAATGGATTCTTGGATAGCAAGTAAGTTGTTCTTAAAGTATAATTATGGCATAGAAGTGAGATCTTCAAAGCCCTTACAACCTAATCAGAGAGCATTATTTATTAATGATAAGCTTTATGCTGTTATTAATGTAACCCAAGCTAATGCAATCCTCGCAGCTAAAGGATTACTGTGGCTAGGTATGATTGAAGTAGCAGCTAGTAAGGACTACAAACCTGGCATATGGAAGACAGATATCCTCGACTTACGGTATCAACTCTTTAGAGTAGCTGGACTTAGTGGCTTTACTAAGAAGGCATTAGTAGACTTATCCACGGCGTTTGGCAGTACTATCCGCTTCGAAGTAGTTAATCCTAATAGCCCTAGAAGAATTGTAGTAGTCAAAGAAATACCAATCTCTGAAATCGGTAATCTAAACACCTTTATTACTGATCCCAATGAAGACCTATGGGAAATAAAGAAGGCTAAAGAGGATTACTATATAAAGAAACTTGCATGTCTAGAGACTGGTTCATTTATAAAGGGAGCTACTGCATGGTTTGATAATAAGTCATTAGCATTATCCACATTCAAAGCTAAGTCTCTGGGTCAAGTATTATTAACTTGCCCATTTGAAGTTTACATTAAAAGAACTGGAACCCAGGTGGACAAATTAAATACTTGTAACATGTCTGTTACTTCGTATACTATAACATATAAGTAAAATAATTATGATAGATGTAGATAAATACAAAGCTTTATTGCAGCAGAATGAACAAGCTGAGAAATCTTCTGAATTTGGTGCAGCCAGAAAGATATTGGAGGAAATGGTAGAATTAGCTGTTATGAACCTTACAGATGCAAAGGTGCCAGAGAACGCTCATTTTGATAAGGTTGAAATTGGCTGTAATAGAATAACCGACTGTCTCAGCTTAGTAGGAGTTGCAAGGAATGGCAGAAGGCTTATAGTGGAGTTCAGTTTGGATTACACTAAAGCTTATGTAGGTAATAGACGTATCGAGGTTGACTTGTCTCCAGAGGAATCTGAATTAGTAGCCTCATTAAGGACTAAGGCAACAAATAAGATGCGTCACGCTCTCAGAGAACTTATTGATAATTTTAATGTATTCTCTTATACTTGCAACACTTTTATAGGTACTACTCGTTACGGTACTAAAGGGCAACTGATGCAAGAATTTAAGGAAATACTTACTAAGAACATTCGTGAGGCTATTATAGACAACATCAGAGACGAGGATGATATACATGCTAGACTGTTTGAATATGTTCCAAATCTGTATGATGAGGAACTTACATCTGGTGATATTATTGAAGTCTTAGAATCTCACGGATATCCTTCATATGATGTTCATGTAACCAAATAAAAATATGAAATTATACTTTAACTTTAAAGGTAATTACATAGTAGCTAAACATAACGGTGTTATCATTGATATGCGAACTGGTATTCCTACTGATGCTACAGCTGACGCAGTTCTCAATTCTTATAATAAGGAGACCAGCAGTGAGTGGAGACCTGTCAATATGGCCCAATTCGGCAAAGCTATGTTTGAATTAGCTGACGGTTCTGCTCACTACGCATTCATTGATCACCATAGAGTCAGAATCTGCTATAAGTCTGATGATAAGGCTACGTATGTGAAATTTACTGGTGACTTTCCTAGATATTTCTGGAAAGGACTGTTTAAACTGATTGGCGATGTTATCTAGAATACAATTTAATGATGGACAGGTGGTTAATGTAAATCACCAATCCATTTCATTCAAGGACGATGCAGTTCTATTAGGTCTTGGTAGTAATAGAGACCAGTTAAAACACGTAGAGAATGCTTTAATTGATGTTACTCACAAAGTACATCATAAACCTATGATAGCTGTAGAGATAGCCTGTGACAAGATATCTCTAATTACAACTATCTGATCAGCATTCTTTCCATCTAAAGAGAGTCTGATGAGTCGCTGGAAATTGCGACGAAACACTTCACCGAGGGCAGGCGGTGGAGTGTCACTCTTAATCAATACTAATAATTATGAAGGTGGATAATATTATTATAGATATAATACTAGCATTAGGTGTTATATTTATGTTATGTATGGCTTCTGATGATTTTACATTAATCACAGCAACCATTATGATTGTGACAGCCGTAGGTATCTGGTATATGCCAGATAGTAAATCAATTAATAAATTTAACAAGAAATGAGAACATTAGAAGAAATTTTAGCGTCAGAAAGACCTCAAGTGGATGAAACTCCTAAACGCAACTATGAGGAAGTTATAGGAGAAATTAAATCTCATATGGCTAGAGCTCTTGATGAAGTAGAATCATTCAAGGAAGGTATTTCATGGGGAGTAGGAGAAGGTATCACAAAAGATACCAAACATACGGTATATATCCTTAGAGAGGATAACGAGCCTGTATTCTGTCTGGAAATGAGTGAGCCTCCTTGTATCCAAAGCCCTGAACTTACTGACAAGAATGGCGGTTTTGATATTACTGAAGAAGACGCTGCCATGTTAGTAAAGGCATTTGACAGACTGGATGCAAGTATAGATGCCTATAAGGAACACTTTGGAATGAATGATATTACTGAGAAATCAGGCATTGATATACTTAAACTCTTAAAGAAATTGGATCCGGATACATTTGACAAAGCTTTGGAGAAGGCAATGGATGAGACCAAAAACTTCCGTGAGGACGTCATTAAGAATAAGATGAAAGAACTCGGTGTTGAAGCTCCAGAAGTGGTATCCGAACTAAGAGAAGTATTTGATACTTTATTCAAGGCTAAACACGGACTCTAATCTAATGACTGAATAATATGTTACAAATTTAAGGCAGACATGTTGTGAAACACTCTGCCTCTCTTATTTATTAACTATGCATAAAGTTATAGAAGGTTCTCACATCCTTATATGTGATGTAGACAAATTTAACAAGGAGCTGCTTAAGTTCCTTATTACTAATGTGTATGGTATTAGGCTCTATGTGTCTCTGGAACGTATTAGAGACAATATTGAAGCAGAGCTTAAATGGCCTTATGATGAGCATATAGACATGAAACAAGTTATTGAGGAATGGGTATATACTTCTAAGTATCCTTCTGTAATAACCACTTCGATGTCTTATGAATCCTGCATTGAACTTATTAAGGATATACAACCAGAGATTATAGTATATAGCTGGATGCGTAAACAATCTAACGTACAATACCCGTTTTGATGTCACATGCCGAAATATTCAATGCAGTAATGACTGCTCTTGATATGTACAACGAAGGTTGGAAACCTGACTGGGAGGATGGAACTTATAAATACTGCGTCACTAGATGTGGTAACAATATAATTCCAATAACATCTCGATTCGATTATCATTTTATTTCTTTTAATAGTGCTAGTGTTAGACGGAAGTTCATGAATGAGCAATGTGAGTTGCTTAAAGAGTTCTTCCGTTAACATTCTGCAGTGCTATTCATTTTTTCATTCATTGATAAGCTTTTAAGTCTGAAATGGGTACGCCAGTGGCACAGGAGGATACTGAAAGCTTTGGGTTGTTTCCCACTCCTGGCATGAGAGTATAATCATGCTACTATGGGCCATACATGGAATTGATTCATGATGACTGGGTAGTAAGACGTGTAGAGTTCGTACCAACTCTTATAAAATGATACACAAATTTCAAGTGGCAACACTGAAGTAAGAATGGCAGCGTAAGCTGTGGCTTATCGATATCATATTGATTAAGTCGGGTTAATGGGGAGACCTAGAAACAGAAGAGGTTTGTATCTAAGTGTTATAACGAGACCTTCGGGGAAGAATCATAGTACCTATAGGTTACAGTGAAGCTTAGATGCATTAACTTGAAAGCCAAAGGTTAGTAGAGCTGAAATCTCCACTGCCTATCTATGGGCTACAAATAGACGTTCTCCAACGTAAATGGAGTGGTGGAGGGACGACTTCGGTCAGCCCAGGTTTGGAAGCGTCAGCTTCTGAACCTTTAAGTTTGGTAGTTTGTAAATTAGCTTTTGGCTATTGCAGCCTAATTACCTGGTTCCAGGATAAGACTAATAAAACTGTCTACATGCTGAACTCAACAGCTGATGTAATAAAATAGAGACACACGTAATCTTATTATTTAGAGTTGTGAAGACCGCGGTTTGATATCGGACCAGCTAGATGGTGACATCTAGTTATAAACATCGGATGAATTCAGGGAACGCTAAAACAGAGGCTAGTTTGTCATGCCAATCCTGAGCCAAGCAGAAAGTACACTTTCTGAAGGTGCAACGACTACTGGAGGAGTACAGTCTCCTTAATTACCAGCTAGAGCGTCCGACATCTCTAACGAGATGATGATATAGTCTAATCTTCTGTGAAAGCAGAAGTGTAGGAAGAAATTTCTTTTAAGAACTTCTTTGTTTGTGAATCTGACATAGTAGATTTCATGTAGTTGATGGGAGTCGACACAAATTGTATATTACCTTTTACATAGCCTAATTCAGAATCTATTCTGTCAAGTGAGGCTCTGCGCGTAATATCTAATGTATCAAGATTGTTGGCTTCTGGTAAAACTAATGCTATTCCGGTATAAGGACATATCCCTGATTGTCTATCCCAAATTTCTTTGAGGTATTCTAAATCTAGGTCAAATTCCTTAAATCTCTTTTTAGCATTTCTAAAAGTATATCTAAATGGAGAATATTCGTCTCGTCTATTACCTGAAATGTCTCTTAGATGTTTCACTAAGGTGTCAGAAGCAGACCTCTTTACACCAAGCCTAGTTTTACCAGCTCCTTTAGCTGCACATTCTCTACAGCAGTAATTCTTCCTACCTTTCTTTAGATTTCTTTTATATTCTGATTCGGCTTTGATTCCTTCTTTGCCACACTCATCACATATAAAAGTAACTGTTTTACGATTCTGAATTGATTTCTTTAATTCTTCCATGATTAAGTTGTTTAAATTTAGTTATGTAAAGATAAGCAGAATTGTGGAGCAGACAAAATAAAGAATGAATAATTTGCGAGTCCGCGATGGTCCACTTATTAACTAATTAAATCACTTTGACATGGAAAGAGGTAACATTGATTTTGGTAAACTTCTAAATGGAGTTACCACAGAGAACGTTTATGTTCTTACTAATGATAACCGAAAGGTTATCGAGGCTTTGAGGTTCTTACCCGGAAACAGAGAAATCAAACCTAAGAAGGTTGAGGACTTAGTAAAAGCTTATCAAAACAAGGATTATATTCCCCCTATTCTAGTATCAACTCCTTTCAGGTTTGTAACTGAAGGTAATCACAGACTTGCAGCTGCTTTGGAATGTCTTAAAAGGAATATTCCATTTACGTTAAGAGTATACTTCTATGCCGACGAATCTGCATTAGAAACTGCCCGTCTCATTAATAATACTCAGAATAGATGGAAGGCACATGACAAACTTATGTCTTATGTATATGAGAAGAAAGAACCGTATATGATACTAAAACAGTTTATGGATAAATATCCATCTATATTTATTCGTAATGGTGAGTATATGGTACAAGCTGGCTTAAGTCTTCTTTCTGGAGGTAGGACAAGAGCATCTTTAAATACTGCATTCTCTAACGGTAAGTTATTAATTAACGAAACCCAGTTAGAATTAGGAGAGGCTATGATGGATGAATTGTCATTAATCTCGGAAGTATTAGGAACTCAATCTGTATATGCTAGAGACCACAGTACTGGTTGGATGAAAGCACGTACAAGACTTGGTATTCCTTTTACTAAGTTCATAGTAAGACTTAAAAGAAGAGCTGCAACTTGGGAAGAGCCCAAGGACACTACTGAAGCATGGTTTAATATGTATATGAAGATAGCAAGTTTATGAAATTAACAATTAGTAGTCAATCCCAATTTGGGGTGCACATCTGTCAGTATCTATATGATATGGACAGCAATTTCGCTAAAGAGAATCAATCACTTCCCTTACAAGATATTGTAGCGCATATCTTATATGCTACGAATAGAATTAGAATGGGAAATGAGCCAATCACAACCAAAGCAATTGCTAGGATTACAGACTTTATAAATGAAAGCCTGCCAATCTCGGTAGCTTGTGTATTTGGCGATGAAGAATCTGAGAAGGATTATATTGACATCTCAGAACTGCAATCACTTCAAACACTAAAGGATATTAATTCCAGAGTTAAGCAGTTTTACGCTCCAGGCTTGAAGATTTCTTTGCAAGTAGTTGGCAGAACTTCTTATGTTGAGAAGGTTACTAAATTGGCAACTGTATTGGGAGGTTTTACTATAGGCAACCTTTCTGATGTTCCAATCACTGTATCATTCGCACATTATAGAACAGCTGACTTCTACTATAAGAGCATTCCCTCCAAGAATATCTTGAGAGGAGGTTATATACCTGCTTGGGACGGTAAAGGCTATTTGCACATTGAGTCTCCACATGAGATTAGAAGTGCTATCGTTAATAATGGTCAACTGGAAACAATATCCACAACGGTTACTCTAGAAGACAACGGAACATCCGTAGATTTGCAAATTGCATATTTAATAGGGTAACTTAATCTTAGATAATTCTAAGCGCAAACTTGGTCTGATGAACTAAGAGTATATTCCGGAGTATACTTTGACTTAAAGGCGTTATAAAGAGTTGAAACCTGTACTATTCGAATAACGGAAAGTTCACCTAGGGGTGGAGATGGTTTGAGTCCATCATAGTATTGTGTAAGAGAGAATCTGCACGGTCTACGTTATAATCAGCACGTAGATAGGTCATCAAGTGAACCTCTTTCCTCATTTGATATGGGGCATGTAGTGTGTAAGTAGCGAGTTGTATTAAGCTGGCTCGATGTCTATGTGTCCCATTTTATCAATTAGAATAAAGAACTCTCAGATTAACCTGCTAATTTAATTTTACAAGATGGAAATGAATGAAAGGCCTAAAAAGGCTTGCTCTAAGCCCTCTCAAGGTGGGGGACGAAGGTATACAAATCCTACTAAAGTATTTGTGGACCAATTCGTAAACCTTGCGCACTATCTTGAACCACGTTCTTATGAAGACGTTAGTCAAGATATGTATGAACTATGGAAGGCCAATCCAAAGCTGTGTGTCAAATTTACTGCCTATGTAAGACTTATTACACGTAAATGTAGAGTAGTTACTCCTAATGGAGTTATTTACTTAGACACACAGCGAGGAGGTGGTCTAAAGAATGAAGGTTTATTAAGAATGATGTGGTTGGCAACATATCATAAATCTACATTCCATGCCAATATGCCTTACTTTGCGGCAGCAGGATGCTGGAAGGACTTTATTAATATGTTAGTAATGGATGCTCAATTACATGGATACAAGCATAGACTAGATTGGGATTTCTTTAGAAAGACTATTTATGCTGGTTTAGTAGAAGGGCAAACATGTGACTTAGTAAAGAAGTATCTTCCTAGAGTTCGAGCTAATACTATATGTAAGACAGACGAGGCGAAAGCCCGTAACATAGTTGCTAAATATCTAGCTGAAGGCCTTTATGGTAAACCGAAAGAGGAAGGAGACTATTCATCTTATCGTAAGTATAGAAAGATGAAGAACAGCGGTACAGTTATGAAATGGCAGCAATTAATAAGCCATAAGAAATTACTCGACATTGACTTTGATACAGTTCCAGGAAAGGCTCTAGCACTGCTAGTAGGCTCTAAATTCCTCAAACAACAAGGTCTTGCAGAGAAGTATCAGAAATGGCTGAAGACTCGTAGAAAGCCCTGTAATGACGGATTTGTGCATAATTTATTTAAGCCATTTGGGCTTGATAAAATTGCAGAGTTCGTACCAGAATTCATGGGTTCTTCTATAGATGTTAGTTTTAATACATTCGTGAAGAATGCTAAGCTAAAGAAAGTATCACCACTATTAGTAATTAGAGACATTAGTAATTCTGCTTATTCTGAGATAGAAGCTACTGAAACTTCTGCTTATAGTGTTGGTAAGGCTTATGCTATGTATCATTCCGAATTAATGCCTGTAGCGTTCTCTGGCATGTATGGTGTATTTGCCAACAATAGATGTGATTTACGTAAGTGGGAAGGTACAACTCCTACTAATAAGTGGATTTCAGATACTGAGGAAGCCTTAGTAACTAGTCCAACTCTGTCTATGATTGCAGATATGCTTATATCTATTAAATCTGGAGGAATTCGGGAAGGTGAATTTCCAAATGGCTGTTTGGTAATTAGCGGAGCATTGGGACATTTAAGAAACACCAGTGAACAATTCATTGAATTTAAATCTAAACTCTTAAAAGCTGGATTTAGCAAAGAGTTTGTTAAACAGTTTAAATTAATTATTTGGCATTTAGCCTCTAAACAGACTAAGCCTAAAGTTGAATTGATTCGCAATGTTTCTAACTGTTTCTTTGTTAACGGATTAAGTCAGTCCACTGCTGGATTTATAACCGGAGAGAAGAGATTCCAGAATCCTAGTACACCTAAAGAGTTGTTCGATTACATGATGAATCAAGAACTCTTGAATATGATGGTGTTAGAGAAGGACACACCGAGAAAGAATGCAAGCGTGCAGAGTAAGCCTGCGAAGGCTGAGAAGCCAATTTATAATAAGCGCACCATGTCCACTCAACAAGGCTAGAAGATTAAATTCCTTATGTAATTAGAAGTGCATTACAAATTAAAGACAGTCTGATTACATATCTAATCTGTTAGATGGGATTTATTTGAATGATGCCTGTGAGCGGTAAGGCTAGTAATTTAAGTTAGAAGACTTACAAATTATGTAAGTGGTGTGGGTTCGAATCCCACCTAGCTGACTATTATTACTGTAGTTTTAAATTACTCATAAAGAATTTCCGATAGTTGCATCTGTGTCATTGCCATTACTACTTAAAAACAGCAACTATTGGAAATGGTCATAAAGGCTTACAGTCTGTGAAGATAGTAAGTCTATATCCAATTAAATTTCCCCATGTTGTATTTAATACATATTAACTTTTATATGTGAGAAGGATTACTTATCTTTGCACTCACAATTCATCAGTTAATATGGATTGTGTGATTTGGGCACGTAACCGGTAATTGGTAGCCGCGTAGACTGTAAATCTACTCCTTAATTGGACTGGAGGTTCGAGTCCTCCCGGGCCCACCCCACACTGCGATAATTAAATACAACATCTGTTGAGCATTCGCTCAGCAAACCCTTCTATGGTTCGTGAGAATAGTAGAAGTAAACTGCGGGATTCGTATAATGGTTATTATAACAGCCTTCCAAGCTGAAGATGACAGTTCGATTCTGTTATCCCGCTCTCGTTTTAAATTTGAAGTATTATGAACAGTGTAAGTGAAAAGATTAAAAATGAATGTTTAGACGGTATGGATTTCGAGAGGATATTGGAAATATATAATCTATACATAGATGTCAATCAGCCTTGTGATTTCCATAAGTTGGCCTCCTCGCCTATAGCAGCTTCAGTATCATGGAATGGTAAATTCTTGACTGCTAAATTATTGAGAGAAACAGCAGAGAGTGTCATTGACATATTACTTGATCCGGAATTTTATAAACGCTTAGACGACACTTCTGATGTATTTGCATATAATGTCGGTCATGGAGGTTTTACTGCTAGAGCCACTGCCATTAGTGACAATAACACAGTAGAGTCACTTAGTCTTAGTTGGACTCCATTCGTCAGTGAAAGTGAGTGATGAGTAAATGCTGTATTATTAAAAGTAATACTCCAGAACTTAGACAAAGGTTAGGGCAATCTGGAATAAGTGTATGTATATGTTCATCGTTTAAAGAAGCTGATTGGCTCTGTTGTTGGGAATCCAATATGGCTTATGATGTGCATGGTGTTTATCCTGATGATATAAATGATTTGTCCAAAGAAGCTTATCAGGAGGATTTTATTAAGGAAATAAATCCGATTATATGCGAATCGGAAGATGAGTTTATTAACATGTGCAAACAATTTAAAAGGAAATGATTATGCGGTAGATTTCTTACAAACCACCATAACAGTTAGTCTGTTATTTAGAAATTACAATTTTATTAACTTATTAACAACTAATTATTATGGCAACAATTAACGATTTTAAAAGAGAAATTAGCGAATTAGTAAAAGCACAGAAGGTCGCTAAAAGAATTAATCATCAATCAGAAGTATATCGTAACAGAGGTTTATTACATGCAATGTATGTAGCTTATTACATTCTAAAACATAAACTGGTTGGGGATGCACAAGAAGCTTATTACAAGCAAGTATTAGATTCTTGGAAGAAATTAAAATTCAACGGCTGGTATGGTTGCTCCGGTGGAGATTATTCAAAGGAAACATGGAAATACTTTGTGAGTAGAGTTGATTCACTAATTGATGCATATTCTGATGAAGAGACTGTATGTGCTGATAGACCAGAAGCTTGATGTAGTTTATGGTTGTGTACAAGGTGGTCATGCAGTAGCACAGTGGTTATTGGAACATCCTAATCAGAATTGGAACAATAACTACTTAATCTACTTATATGCTGACTTGGATAAATGGAGAGTTAGATTAGACCTTACTAATAAGGATTACTCTATGTTCCGTGAACCAGACCTTAATAACCAATTAACAGCAATCGCATTACAAGATGATGGTCGTATGTTCAAGAAACTTAAATTAGTAGGAAATTACTGAAACAAGGCTCCACAGCAGTTAACATGTTGCAACTGGTCTTACGGGGGTAAGAAGTAAGTAGTAGGATGAATTGGCGGTGCACCTTAAAAGCATTGCCACACGCTCCATTAGTTCAGCGATAGAACAGTAGACCCTAAACCTACGTGTCACAGGTTTGAATCCTGTATGGAGCACTTTGCGGAGGAATGAAACGGATATATAAATCATACTAGTCTCATACCGGATGTAAATTATGTCTAAGATGACAATAAAAGTCGAACCTTAAATAATCGAACCTTTGATTTGTTCGTATCAAAAGTAGTTCGTAACTTTGTAACAAAGTTATTAATTATGAGTAAATACAACAAAGAGGAATTAGAGCGTTTAATATTTGACGAAGGATTGTCATATGCAGAAATAGGAAGGAGATATTCAGTAACAGGTGCGGCTATCAAGAAAGCTGCTAAAAGATTGGGGATTGAATTGCCACAGAAGCGAACTATAAATCCAAGCGAATCCTTTAATAAGGGTAAAACTCTACTGGATAAGCTAAATGATGAGCAATTCATAGACATTATCAACACATCAACAGGATGGGAGGAAATAATTAATAAAATAGGATACAAGACTAGTGGTTCAGATTTGAGAACTAATATTCTCAAACGATGTGACCAACTACAGGTAAGTCCTAATATATTAACTTATGACCCGTTTCTGACTAGAACTAAGGGAGAGCTATTTCTTAACAGAAAGAATTGGCAATCAGCGCGAAGTTCTATTCAACATCATGCTAGGAAAGTGTACTTTGATAGTAATCCAACCCCTAAATGTGCAATATGTGGTTACACTAATCATGTGGAAGTAGCCCATATTAAAGCAGTTGCTGACTTTGCTGATGATGCTACTATTTCTGATATAAATTCCATATCCAATTTGGTTGGGTTATGCCCCAATCATCATTGGGAATACGATAATGGAATGTTGAAAATATAAGCTAGTTATATTGGGTTCGACTCCCATCTCCGCAAGAATCTCATAGTCGAAACCTCCACGTGGTGAGATTCGGGTAACGCTAATTCGACTAAAGCTTGATGTCTTATATTTACTGCATAACTAACCATGTAAATGGAAAGAAGTATATAGGTAAAACTACTTCGTCCGTTAGTAAGAGATGGAAAGAACACTGTAGAGATTATAAGAAGGAGAGATGCAAAGATAGACCTTTGTATAGAGCCATGAATAAATATGGAATTGATTCATTTAGCATAGAAATGCTAGAAGAGTGCTCGTCAAAGGAATCTAGCGGAAGAGAAACTTACTGGATAAATGAATTTAAAACCTATGGTAATGGTTATAATGCCACTACCGGTGGAGATGGTTCTATTATTTGGAACTATGATGAAATTCGTGAGCTCTACGCTGCTAGACATTCGATGAAAGAGACTGCTAAAATAGTAGGATGTCATCCAGATACAGTGTCCAAAGTAGTGAAGGATATCAAGAGATCCCACAGTAATAGCGAGTCACATTGTGGCTCCTGTAAACCTCCAGTAAAGATAGAACAGTACAACGAAGATATACTTGTGCAAGTGTTTAATAGCGTGGCTGACGCAGCACATTGGTGTGTTGATAATGGTTATGCTAAGACATATAACGGAGGTGTTAGAAGCCATATCTCTAATGCAGCTAAGCACAAGACTAAGACAGCATACGGATATAGATGGGAGTATGCACAATAGCTCCCATCTCCGCAACCATATAATCCATAAATGATTATTTTATTTAAGAAGACGTACAGCACACGCCTCTTATATGATTAGTATTGGTAGCGTCTTCTGTGGATGGGCAAGTAGCTCAGTAGGTCAGAGCACTACTCTGATAAGGTAGGGGTCATAGGTTCAAGTCCTATCTTGCCCACGTCTTGATTTCGAATTAATAGGAAGTCTTACAGCATAACCCATGTCAAGCATATTTAGACTTCCGCACTCTGGGTATAGGAGAATAGGTTAATCCGCTAGCTTTGGGAGCTAGAGAGTGTCGGATCGTACCCGGCTACCCAGACGATTTATTTGTATGTTTGTTTAGTTTCACTAGATCCAATCATTAAAACCTTAATGATTAAACCGTTTCACTTTCGCCTCACATTAGTCCATTGACATGTGGGCGTGCTAGAGTGGCTTAATAGGCAGGTCTGCAAAATCTGTATTCCTCGGTTCGAATCCGAGCGCCCACTCTTCGATTTAGTGAAATATAAGAAGACGTCAGCACTTCATGACTTGGCAACCGCCAATTTATTCGTGTGATTTAATTCTGTCTTCTGTAGGATGACTCCGGAGCATGTATGGATATGCTATAGACTTTTAATCTATAGAACAGGGTTCAAGTCCCTGCGGAGTCACTAGGAATGCTTTAATTAAGCAACTTGAAGTGCAAATTGTATTCGACCACTCGGTCTGTGAAGATAGAGTGGTTTCCTTTTAGATTATTAATTTACTGACTAAAACTGAGTTATTATGAAACTATTTAAGTTAATTAAGAAAGCAGTTAAGTGGTATTTCATTCAAGTCTCTAAGACTTATGTAATGACTCCCACAGGCATGATAATTCCGCATGGATAATCATGCTGCCGCCTGTCAGTAGGAAATATATAGATTTTATGACACACAGATTTATTAAAGGACTTATCATGTTTCTAATTGGATGCATGATTCTATTGTTGCCAATACTAGTAAACTTAGGAGATATTATAGGAGTTCCAATCATAATTGGTTCTATGATAGCCATTATAGGTTTCTTAATAATGCTAGATGGTGTTTAGTATTTAAATGGCGAGTTAGCTCAGTGGTAGAGCAGTTGGCCGTTAACCAATTGGTCGCAGGTTCGAATCCTGCACTCGCCGCAATGTTTAATTTTAAATGTATTTGATTATGTTAACAGAATTTGTCGTAGGTGGGATTATGTTACTGTATATCATGTGGATTGCTAATTCTGGAGATGCTTGATTATGAGAAATGTTAAGTTTATATTACAACTATTATTAGGATTTGTATTAATTCTAATAGCAGTGTATTCTCCACTAAATGAAGATGGCAGAGTTGCTGTAGGTACAGCGGGTTTTATAGTAATGTTCCTTACAATCATTCAGGATTGATAACTAAAATGCGTCCTTAGCTCAATTGGTAGAGCCCCTGTCTCCAAAACTGGGTGTGTTGCATGTTCGAGTCGTGCAGGGCGTGCGAAACTGATAACCTAAAGTGTCGACAGCTTTAGCTAAACAGTAAAGGTCTACTGTCGAGGACCGGAGTAATTCGGAGAGTGTCATTGAGTATGTAATCGAAAGATAGATGCTCTCTTATTAATGGAAGGGTGGCAGAGTCAGGTTTATTGCAACGGTTAGATAAACAGTTAGAAATTTTTAATGTTATGTAAATGAACGCTTG
>ERZ780007.381-NODE-381-length-15226-cov-4.82368_pt1 | contig 15226 bp, 11 predicted proteins | sample MGYA00511872_ERZ780007 | MGnify/ENA primary metagenome ERZ780007 (study PRJEB29588, sample SAMEA2149603) | human gut metagenome | biome: human gut; feature: human-associated habitat; material: faeces | place: Denmark | collected 2008/2010 ... | reverse complement strand
CCGAATCGTAATTTACGGCAGTACCCGTAAGCGCAAACTTACGCCAACCGTAGAACTGACGTTTGAGGTCGGCATTGGCATCTTCTATGCTTGCATCTCCTATATTGGCAGCCAACGTCATGGAGTCGAGCGGCATCTGCAAATCCACCGAAACATTCTTCAGTTTCAGGTTGTGCAACGCTATCCGCCAGTTCAAGGCGGTTTCAACAGTATCTTTCGGAGCCTCGGCAGTATCGGCAAGTATTACTTGCACATGGGTATTACTCAACTCCACGCTATTCAGCACGGCATTCTCTTTTTTCAGGTCGATGCCGTGGCTCTCGAGGAAGAACCGTCCGAGCGTTCCTTTGATGTGCATACCTTCCAGCAAGGTGGAAGAGTTTACGGCTACCTGCTGCAAAGTAATATCGTCCACCTCTACCCTGCCCTGCAACAAAGGCCATGCCTGTACGCGCACGTTCAGGCTTCCAAGGTTCAGCAGGGTATCGGGATGTTGTATATCGACGGCGTCGTTCTCCGACTGCACCACCTGTACGCCACGCACAAGCAGATTCAAGGGAAAACGAAGGTCAATCCGTTCTACGGAAATATTCATGCCCGTAGCATCCGACGCTATCGCCGTAGCCTGTTTCCGTATAAAATTCTGCACGGGCGGCACATACAGCAATATCATCAATATTACAAATAGGATAATAGGAGTGAGCAGCACCCAAAGTGCTCCCTTTAACCATTTTCTTCTCATTGGAACGTCAAACTGTCATCTATTAAAAGTTGTACAAAGTAAACAATTAATTTCGAGATAAAGTTCCTAAAGAATAAAAATACTGTGCCACACCGGTGTTTATGACCACTTATATCGACCGCTTACCCAAATCGGTCTGTGCCGGTAAACGAACAATATCCTCGATAAGAGCAAGCGAACGGAGCGCGCGCTGTCCCTGTTCGGCAGTGAAGGGAGCGCCGCGCAGGCTTTCCAGTATCTTAAGTTCCGACACCAGTTCCGTAGCGCCAATCAGCGTAAAGAGAGGAATCATTTTGTGCGATACGGCAGCCACCCCGGCCATGCCTGCCGCAAACGTTCGGCATTGAGACGGGTTTCAGTGACGAAACTCTCAAGAATGGACTTTGCCGCTTCCGGATCATCACCGGAGAAAGCGGTAAGCGCCGAGAAATTATAAGGAAGCTCCGGAGATGAAGCCTCAGCCGCAACCGCTTCTTCACATTGCGGGGCAGGAACAGGCTCTTGTCCGATACCCTCCGCATTCAGTTCCCGGAAAAGCTCCGCTACCGTAAATGGTTTGTGCAAACAACCGGCAAAACCGTGTTCCTTAATCTCCTCCCGTTTCATGTCGCTACGGGCTGTAACGGCTATCACAGGAATGGTCTGAGCTTGAGGAAGGTTCGACGCCCGCAGCAGTTTCAGCAGGTCGAAGCCGTTTATGGCAGGCATCTGTACATCGGTAAGCAGTACATCGAAGGTATCGGAACGCAGGGCATCCAGCAATTCATCCAATTGCATGCACGACACCGAAGCGATACCGCTATGTTGGAGCATGGCCGCGGTGAGCGTAAGCTGAATACGGTCATCATCGATCAGAAGTACGCGAAGCGAGCGTTGTGAAGGAACGGATATTTCCCCGGAAAGAGCGGAAGAAGCTTCGGTTTCCGTCTCCTGACGCTTCCCGCCGGCATTCTCCGACACCCTCACGGGGAACAAAGGGATACGTAATGTAAACGTGCTTCCCTTACCCGGCGCACTGTCCACATCAATCGTTCCTTCCAGTAACTGTACAAGCATGCGCACGATGGACAATCCGAGCCCGAAGCCCTCTTTGCCCTGCGCGCCGGGCAGACGGGTGAACTCCTGAAAAATCCGTTCCCTGTCGGCAGGTTCCATACCTTTGCCCGTATCGGCTATGGCACCGACCAGCCGGCGGTTCTCGTAACGTGCCGTTATCGTTATGCCGCCCTCGTCCGTAAACTTCACGGCATTGGAAAGCAGGTTATTGATAATCTGACGCAACCGGAGCGGGTCGCTGATATACGTGCTCTCCAACTCGGGAGCAATATCACAATGTAAACCCAGTCCCTTGGCGGAAGTCAGCGGTTCGAAGCTGACATGGATTTCTTCCAGCAGACGGGCGGGATGGAAAGTAACCCGGTTTATCTCGGCCTTATGAAGGTCGAGCCGATGAAAATCAAGCAAATCGACAACCAGTTTCAGCAGATGTTCCGATGAGGTTTTCATGTTATCCAGATAGAAGCGCTGCCGTTCGTCCACCGTCAGACGGGAGAGCAGGTCGGCATAGCCCATGATGGAGCCGAGCGGCGCCTTAAAGTCGTGGGTAATGGCAAGCATCATCTTTTCCCGCGTAGCCAGCAAGTCTTCGGCACGGCAGCGGGCTTCTTCCAGTTCGCGGCGATAACGGTTGCTGCGCGTAATGTCACGCCCGATGATTATCAGGAAAAAGGCGGAAAGCAACACAGCGCCGGCCGCGATACCGCTGATTATCTTAATGGAGTGATGGCGCACGGATTGCTGATACTCCGCCTCTTCGCGGGCGCGCTGCAAGGTTTCCTGTTCATAACCTTTCAACAGACTGTCGATACGGGCGGTCAGCATCCTGTCCATGCGCTGCAAAGTGCGCCTGCGGCGTTGTACGATGGCATTATTCTCTTTCTTCTGCTGCGCCACGGCACGCAGCTTTTCTTGCAGGGAGTCCACCGGATTGTAGACATCAATCACCGTATCCGTAGCATATTCGAGGGAAGTCTTTACCTGTATGGCAGTATCTTTTTTAGGCGGAACGAACACCTCTCCCAAACGACGGAAGAAGCCTTTCTTCTTGGGCTTGGTAACCACCGTGTCGCGATGCGTAATGATACGGCGCTGTACCCGCCGGTTGGTAACGACCGAATCCTGCCGGGTAGCGATGATGCTCTCTATCTCCCGGGTAGAAACCATACTGTCGCTCGTTTCGCTCAGCACACGCAACATGTAAATGGTGTTCGCGTCCTTCTCCCTGAGAAGCGTGATGAGACTGTCCGTCCACTGCACATCCTGATTATCGGAAAGCATAAGATTCTCCATTTCCCTATGCACGAAGAATAGGGAAAAAAGCAACACTCCTAACAACAGAGTGTATCCGACAGCTATCTTTACTTTCGATACGCTATTCATAATAGGTGATAAAAAGGTGATAGAGTGACAGGACGGCGAATACCGCCTCTTTTATCATCTCGTTCCCGTTTTATAGCGGAAGCGCAGCCACAGCATCAGTCCGGCGCTGGTCAGTCCGAACGGGAAAGCCATCCAGACACCGACCAATCCCCAGCCCAGCACGAAACCGCAAAAATATCCTACGGGCAAAGATATAATAAAATAAGAAATAAATGCAATAATCATCATCGGCTTTACATCCGATATGCCTCGCAGCGCATTGGCAAAGTTGATTTGCAATCCGTCGCCAAACTGATAAATCAGGAAGGGAAAGAATAAGGACGCCACCAGCGCCGAAGCCTCGGCGCTATCCGTGAACCAACCGCCCACCTGTCCGCGCATCACAAAAACAATGCTCATAAGCACCACTTCCATAGCCATTATCAGGTGGAAGCCCGCAAATGTGGAACGGCGTACATTCTCCATATCGCCCTGCCCCTTAAAGTTACTGACACGCACCGCTACCGCAGCCCCCATACCGTAGTACATCATGAAAGTGAATTGCGAAATGGTCAGCATTATCTGATGGGATGCCAAAGCGATGGTACCCAGCCAACCCACCATAATGGCGCTAAGGCTGAAAGAAGCCGTCTCCATTCCCATCTGCAAGCCGACAGGCCAGCCCAACGCATTGAGCCGCTTAAACACCGGAAGCGACCACCCCATGCGGGAAAACCCAAGCCGGTAACGAATGAAGCGACGACCGCGAAGTACAATCAGCGCGAAAACCACGACCATCATAATACGCGAAAACAGCGTACTGATACCTGCTCCCAGCAAACCCAACTCCGGAAAGCCCAGCTTACCGTTGATAAGAATATAATTACCTATGATGTTCATCGCGTTTCCGCCCAGCAGTATCCACATGGCGGTCTTGGTGTCGGTGATACCGTCCGTAAACTGCTTGAAACCATTGAACAGCATCACGAAAACCAGCGAAGCGAGCAATACCAGATAATAAGGTTTTATCAAAGGCATCAGTTCCTCGGGCTGCCCCAAACGCTCCACATTGAAGTAGACCACCGTCATGATGAAAGTAAGAAGCAAAGCCACCAGGACATTCGCCACCAAACTGCACCGCAACGCCTGCCCCGCTTCCGCAAAACGGCGGTTGCCGTAAAGACTGCCTACAATAGGCGTCAGTCCATAGCTGAAACCGGTACTGAAAATGATGCAAAGCGTAAATACGTTGTTTACGAAAGAAGCCGCACCCAGTTCCTCGGTACTGTGATGCCCAATCATCAGGGTATCCGCGAAACCGAGAACAATTACGCCCACCTGCCCGATAACAATGGGAAGTCCCAGAAATATCAACGCTTTATAATGCTGTTTATAGCCGGCTATCAAATTCATCATCTTATTATCTAAAATTTGTTTCATCGGACGAAATCCACAGTCTGTCAGACAGATGTTCCGCACATCCTCACTGTTCCCTTTTAATGTTGTTTATCACTCTTATAATATAATACTACGGTATTGTTCTCGCAGAAAGTATGCTGCGCCACAGTGTGCAGTTGCTCCGTCGTAACGGAGCGATAACGCTCTACTTCAAGGTCAATATCTTCCGCCTTTCCCGTCAGCTCAAACCAGGCAAGATTTGTGGCTACGTTCAGGTAATTGATATTGCCGAATATCTGGGTAGATTCAAACTTATTCTTGACTTTCTCCAGTTCCTGTTCGCCTGCCGGAGATTGCCGCAACTCTTCTAATTCCTTACGGACAGCGGCTTCCGCCTGTTCCAACGACACGCCTGCCGCAGGCTTACCGCTGATTTGCAACAGCCCCGCATCGCGCGTACCGCTGATGTATGCGTCGATACCGGAAAACAGATTCTGCTCCTGCACCAGACGGCGGTTCAAACGGCTGGAGCGTCCGTTGCTGAGAATATCGGACAGGATATCGAATGCGTAATAATCCGCGCTCTCACGACTGCACATGTGATAGCCCATGAACAAGGCATCCAGCGGCACGTTTCTTTCCACCGTCAGCCTGCGTTCCCGCGTTTGCTCCGGTTCCTGCGGCAATTGCCGCGCCGGAACATCCCGCCGGGGAATGGGCGCAAACCATTTCTCGGTGAGCCTGACGGTTTCATCCCATGAAATGTTCCCCGTCACTGCCAGTACGGCATTATTCGGGGCGTAGAAGCGGTAGAAGAAGCTCTTCACTTCGTCCAGCGTGGCCTGCTCTATGTGGGAGAGTTCTTTGCCGATAGTAGGCCAGCGGTACGGATGCACCCGGAACGCCAACGGGCGGAACAAATGCCCCACATCACCATACGGCTGGTTGAGACAGCGTTGCTTAAACTCTTCCATCACCACGCCGCGCTGTACTTCGAGGCTTTGCTCGCTGAAAGCCAGTTCCAGCATCCTGTCGGACTCCAGCCAAAAGGCTGTCTCTACGTTCGGTTTCGGAACGGTCAGGTAATAATTGGTAATATCGTTATTCGTCCAGGCATTATTTTCTCCCCCCGCCAATTGCAAAGGCGTATCATAATCGGGAATATGCACCGAACCGCCGAACATCAGATGCTCGAACAAATGGGCAAAGCCGGTATGTTCGGGATGCTCGTCTCGTGCGCCGACATCATAAACGATGTTCAGCGCCACCATTTGCGTACTGGTATCCTCGTAGTGCACCAGTCGCAGGCCGTTGGGGAAACAATGCTTATTTATTTTCATTCGTTAATCAATCACAGTCACCTTTTCAATCTTCACATCCTCTTCCGGACGGTCACTGCGGTCTGTCTTTACTTGTTGAATCTTATCTACGATATCCATGCCCTCAACCACTTCGCCGAATACGGTATATTCACCGTCCAGATGCGGTCTACCGCCGACAGTGGTATAGGCCTTCACCTGTTCCGGCGTGAAACGGAATTCCGGTTCATCAGCCACCTGAGCCTCAGCCTGCGCAATAAGCGTATCCTGCAGGTTCATCAAACCTTCCTGGTCGCCGTCCTTACGCATCTTGTAGATTTCTTTCATGTGCTTCTGCGCCAAAGCATTGAAAGCATTGTTCAAACGCGCCTGATTCATCTGATGTTCCATGCCGAGAAGCGTAGAGTCGTTATACACCTTTCCGGTCACGATATAGAACTGGCAACCGGACGATTCCTTCTTCGGGTTCACGTTGTCTCCCTGACGGGCGGCAGACAACGCACCTTTCTTATGGAAGTATTTAGGATAGACAAACTCCGCAGGAACCGTGTATCCCACATCACCCGCTCCCAGCATCTTGCCTTTCGGGGCATTCTTCGATTCGGGGTCGCCCGCCTGTATCATGAAGTCCTTAATGACACGGTGAAACAGAGTACCCTCATAAGTACCGTCCTCGGCCAGCTTGATAAAGTTATCGCGATGCTTCGGCGTCTCGTTATACAGTTTCACGATGATGTCACCCGCACTTGTTTCAATCTTCAATTTCGTTTCTTTTTCCATATTTCCGTCTTTCTTTTGTCCCGGTTTGCAGGCCGTCAGACCGCAAACCAGTATGGTTAATAATACTATGAGATTTCTTTTCATCTGTCTTTTTGTTTAATTTAAGTCTGCAAATATACTAAAATCGAACAAAACGATTTACCTTTGCATCATAAAAGAGATAAAAAGCAGAAGGGATGAAATCCATATTAATCGTAGAAGATGACATCACTTACGGTATGATGTTGAAAACGTGGCTCGGCAAGAAAGGTTTCCAGGTCAGTTCGGTCAGCAGCATATCCCGTGCCCAGAAGCATATCGAAGCCGAGACAGTAGACTTGATACTGTCCGACTTGCGCCTGCCCGACCGTGACGGCATAGACTTGCTGAAATGGTTGGGGGAACATTCCTTGCATATACCTCTTATCATCATGACGGGCTATGCCGACATACAGTCCGCCGTACAAGCCATAAAGCTGGGCGCATGCGACTACATCGCAAAGCCCGTAAATCCCGATGAATTATTGAAGAAAATGGATGAAGCCCTGAAGCCCTCGTCCGCCGCACCTCAACAGGCGGCGCATTCATCCGGGACAGATAAAGCATTTGCCGCCGACAGCACGGTGGACGCATCTTCCGACTACCTGGAGGGCGAAAGCGATGCCGCCAAACAACTTTATAACTATGTAAATCTGGTTTCTCCCACCAATATGTCCGTCCTCATCAACGGAGCCAGCGGAACAGGTAAGGAGTATGTGGCGCAACGCATCCATAAGTTGAGCCGCCCCCGCCAGCCGTTCATAGCCATTGACTGCGGAGCCATCCCCAAAGAGCTGGCCGCTTCTGAATTCTTCGGTCACGTAAAAGGTTCCTTTACCGGTGCGCTGACCGACAAGACCGGCGCATTCGCCGCAGCCAACGGTGGTACCATCTTTCTGGACGAAATAGGCAACCTCAGCTACGAGGTACAGATACAATTGCTTCGCGCCCTGCAAGAACGTAAGATACGTCCCATCGGCTCTAACAAGGAGATACAGGTAGACGTGCGCTTAGTATCCGCCACCAATGAGAATCTGGAACAGGCCATCGAGAAAGGTACATTCCGCGAAGACCTCTACCACCGTATCAATGAATTTACCCTGCGTATGCCGCAATTGAAAGACCGTCGCGAGGACATCCTTCTCTTTGCAAACTTCTTCTTAGACCAGGCCAACCGTGAACTGGACAAGCACCTCATCGGCTTTGACGAAAAAGCATCCAAAGCCTTACTGAAGTACCAATGGCCGGGCAATCTGCGCCAGATGAAGAATATCGTCCGCCGCGCCACTCTTCTGGCTCAAGACAAATTCATTACCCTGAATGAGCTTAGCGAACTGCAAAATCAGGTCACTCCGTCCGCAGGCATGCCGCTCCGTAGCGAAGAAGCCGAAAAGCTGCAAATCATCGAAGCCTTGAAACAGACAGGCTACAACAAAAGCCGCGCCGCACAACTGCTCGGCATAGACCGGAAAACGCTCTACAACAAACTTAAGCTATACGGCATAGAACTGTAATTGTGGAAAAACTCCACATCCCGTTCCACACTTTCCACACAAATCCACACATTTCTACGATGCGGCATTTTGTCACGGCCAAATTAGCGTACTAATTACCAGCACCTTATCATTTCCTTATCAATTCTGGCACATCATTTGACGTACATTCCATGTGGATATCCAATCCACAGCAGTATTAAAGCAAAATCTACCTAAACTAAGACTGAACCGAATATAAACCTATTAAAGTAAATGAAAAACAAAAAGATTAGTATTAGTAGCAGCCCTGTTTATGTTTGTTTGTGACGGATCGTTCTTGGCCTGAGCACAGATGCAAATGGCCAAGAGCATCCCAAGCACAACTTGAAGTGGCCGAATAATAGTAAGCGCACTAACAACAAAAAAGCCGTTTCCTCCTTGTCTATTCCGGGAAACGGCTTTTTTGTTACCTTTCATTTACCAATGTCTTTCCGGGTAAAGGTCATTCCACCATGCCGGACTGTCCTGCAACCAACGTGCAAACCATGCCATGATAGAGTTGTGCCACAGCTCCCGCTTGGGATAATCACTGATGAAGTGGTTCTCGCCATCCACCGTTATAAACTCTACCGGCTTGCCCAATATCTTCAATGCATTGTACAACTGGATGCTTTCGCCGACAGGCACATTCGTATCGACCGTACCATGCAGCAACAGCAGCGGGGTCTTGATTTTATCCGCATTGAACAAGGCCCCGTGTTTTGTAAACAGGTCGGGATTATTCCACGGATAGCTCCCGGCAGCGGCAACGGAGTTATAGGAATAGCCCCAATAGCCCTCGCCCCAATAACTAGTGACGTTACTGATGCCCGCATGCGAAACGGCAGCGGCGAACAAATCCGTCTTTGTCTGCAAGTACATCGTCATAAAACCGCCGTAAGACGCTCCGATACAACCGATACGCTTATCGTTGACAAACGGATGAGCGGCGCAGAACTTCTTCGTTCCCTCGATAATTTCGTCAGCGGTACGTTCCCCCCACGCATTGACATGGCGGGCGGAGAATTCCTGACCGTAACCGATAGCCCCACTGGGCTGGATAACATAAACCACATAATCGCGTGACGCGAACAGTTGCGCACAATAAGGCGAAGTGATGCCGCGTGTGGTAGGTGTAGTCCCGCCGTAGTAATAGACGATAAGCGGATATTTCCTATCCGGGTCGAAATCCGGCGGCAGGCATATCATACCTTTAATCTCCGTACCGTCTTCCGCCGTGAAGTTCCATTCCTTCATGGCACCCATATCTATCTTATCCAAAACGGGTTTCATCGGGTTGGCAAGCAAGACAGACGTTTTCTTCTTCACATCGTACGTATAGGCAACTCCCACACTGGTATTTCCACCGCCGACATAGGCGGCAACCGCAGGATTGTATTCCGCCAGGTCGAAGGAAGAAATCACATCTTCCTGCAGCGGCAGCATTTCAAAACTGTCCGTCTTCGGAGTATAGCGGTAGATATGTCTGCAATCTTCGTCCGTTGTATTGAAGTAAATACAGCCGTCTACACGGTTCCACTGCAAGAAGTCGACGGTGGGATTAAAATCGCGTGTGATAGGACTGACCTTTTTCGTGGCTTTGTCCATAATGAACGCCTGGGTATCGAAATCATTGGCGACAGGATGCCCGCCGCAATTCTTCCCTATTCCGTCAAAAGCCATCGGACTGCCCATTACCAGAAGCTGTCCGCCGTCGGGAGAGTAAGCCGCCCTGTTGACATAAGAGTTCCATGTCACCAGCGTATCCGCCCGCAACGTAGCCAAATCCACCTCGAAGATGGAAGTGAGAGAGAAAGGACATTGAGTGATATTCGATTTAGAAGTGGAGCATAAGAGCTTCCTGCCGTCAGAAGATATATCATTCAGATAGACGGCATGGCTGCCATAAGTGAGTCGTTCGGAAAGACCTGTGGCAGGGGCGTACTTAACGAGATAGTTGCGGGAACGGGCATCGGGGATCCAGCAGCCGTTTCAAAGGACCGCTGACCGTTTCCCCCTTATCATCGGGAGAGTAGATAAGATAATCTTCCGCGGGCGACCATGCAAAATATCCTTCGGGAACATCTTTCAGCAACACTTCCTCGCGCATGGTAACCGGGTCGAACACAACCAAATCATTCCGTTGCCTGCCGGTTACGGTATAATAAAGCTTATTGCTGCGGGGCATCCAGCGCATTTTCTCATCGGCAGCGGGCAGTATCACCCTGCCCGTCTTCAGTTCGGTCAACTCACAACGTGTCCTTGAACGCTTCAACGAATAGTTATCCGCATAGCAGGTAAGCAGATACTTGCCGTTCGGAGAAAGACTGACCGAACGCACGCGGCTTCCGAAAGCCGTATTGTGCAACGCGAAACGCCTTTTCAAATCGGGTGCAATCCGATAGTCGACATCGGTAAACTCCTTATCCTTCTCAAACTCGCACTTCAATGCGGGAACGGCCTTATCGGCAGCCGTCGACAACAATTTAACGACTATCTCATAATCCGCTTCCGGCTCCAGACGTAAGCCAAGTACCGAAGGGGAAACCTGCGACAAGCTATCTTCCGCAGTCGTCTTGGATTGTTTGGAAACGCCATTCACAAACACCTCAAAACGTGCGGGAGAGTAAATATTCAGCTTTCCTTTCATAAAGCGTTCCGCACGCAGGTTGGTGGCAAACAGATAAAACAGATTATCTTTATCCGCTTTCTCCACACGTACATACCCTGCGGTATCCGCCGCCATGCGTTCGTAAGAACGCCCGTCGAAGTCAAGGCTGATGTCGGTCTTCAGCAGGTCATCGACCGTGAATTTCTCTCCTGTAAAGTTGATGCTGTCACCTTGAATGGGAGTACGCACCGCAACGGCAGGACGTACATTGTATTCGGTCACTTTATCCTGCGCCCGGACTGCGAGCGCCGCAAGCAGGGACAGTCCCGAAAGAATCAGAATCTTTTTCATTGAATTTGTTATTAACAGATTATCAAATCATTTCAAAGCCATTCCACAGATTACCGGCAGGAACAGGGGCTTCCACCTCTATCAGTTCCTTGGACACCGGATGTACAAAGCGCACAAAGCGCGCATGCAGACAGATGCTTCCGTCAGGGTTGGAACGGGGAGAGCCGTATTTCAAATCCCCTTTAATGGGGCACCCCATCTTTGCCAACTGGCAGCGTATCTGGTGATGCCGCCCCGTTTTCAGGTCTATCTCCAATAAACAGTAGTTTTGTGACTTGGCTATGAGCCGATAATGCAAAATCGCTTTCTTGCTGTTCGGCACTTCCTTATCGTAGGCATAACTCTTGTTTTGCTTCTCATTACGTACCAAATAGTTCACCAGCTCGCCTTCTTGCTCCCGAGGCTGGTTCTTCACCACTGCCCAATAGGTTTTCTTCACCTCGCTGTTCTTGAACATCTCGTTCAGACGGGTAAGCGCCTTACTGGTTTTGGCAAAAATAACAAGACCGCTTACGGGGCGGTCCAGACGGTGCGTGACACCGATAAAGACATTGCCGGGCTTTTGGTATTTCTCCTTGAGATACAGCTTTACGGTCTCCGAAAGCGGCGTATCGCCCGTTTTGTCTCCCTGAACTATCTCGGAAGCGGTCTTGTTTACTATAATGATATGATTGTCCTCGTATACGACAGTCATTTATTCAGTGATTTGGATGTTACATATTCATACCACCGTCTACCTGAATTACCTGTCCTGATACATAAGAAGACATATCAGAAGCCAGGAAGGTAGCAATGTTGGCAACGTCTTCGGGTGTACCGCCGCGACGCAAAGGTATCTTCTTGCACCATTCGGCCTTTACTTCTTCGGACAGGGCATCTGTCATGGCCGTCATAATGAAGCCCGGAGCGATGGCGTTGGCACGGATGCCGCGAGAACCCAGTTCTTGTGCGATGGATTTCGCCAATGCAATCATACCGGCCTTGGAAGCAGAGTAGTTGGCCTGGCCTGCATTGCCGTGAACACCTACAACAGAAGCCATATTGATAATGCTGCCGGCTTTCTGGCGCATCATAATCGGAGTACAAGCGTGAATGAAGTTGAAAGCCGATTTCAGGTTCACGTTGATAACCATATCCCATTGCTGTTCGGTCATGCGCATCATCAAACCGTCACGGGTGATACCTGCGTTGTTTACCAGAATATCGATGCGACCGAAGTCTGCATGGATAGCCTCTACCACTTTAGCGGTATCTTCAAAGCTTGCCGCATTGGAAGCATACGCTTTGGCTTTTACGCCCAACGTTTCGATTTCTTTTGCCGTAGCTTCAGCATTTTCGTCAATCACCAAATCGGTGAATGCTATATTAGCTCCTTCTTGAGCGAACTTTAAAGCGATAGCCTTACCAATGCCGCGAGCGGCTCCGGTTACAATGGCTGTTTTTCCGTCTAATAATCCCATACTGTTTTTAAATTATTGATTAAATGTTTTTATGTTCTATGCAGTGCGCCAAACACAAGGTTCACAACGTATTTGTCGCGGGTCTCGTCATCCAGCTTTGCGCCGATATGGCCGCGGATATAGGGCACTTCAATCCCTTTTACACAATAATGCACCAGCTCGGCGGTCATGTCGATATCGTCTATTCTGAACACGCCTTTCTCCACTCCTTCGCGCAATACATCCTTAAACAGCAGTATCTCCTTGGCATCAAACCGCTTGCGCACTTTCTCTACCCGCCAAATGTCGCGAAAGAAATTGGCCCGAAGCGTGCCGTTGCGGAATACCACCTCTTTCACTGCGTCCAGACGTGTGTATATCATCTCAATCATCTTCTCGTCCGGCGATATGTTCTTCTCCGCCACACGCTTCATCATATCCGAAAGCATATCCAGTTCCGATTCGACAACAGCCATATAGATATCTTCCTTGCTCTTAAAATAGGTATAAAGCGTTCTCCTACCTTTTTTAGAAGCGAGGGCAATATCATTCATCGTGGTATTCTCAACACCCATTTTAGCAAACAACTGACGGGCTACATCCACTAATTTAGCTTTTGTCTTCGATACGGCCATAGGCTAATTGCACATTGCTTAATAATTTGTGCAAAAGTAAGATATTTCCGCATATATCACAAACAAAAGCACATTTTATTAACAGTCAAGCCGATTGGCGAATAGAAATGTTTTATATTTTATCGGACTATTTATCAGTGCATTATGTATATTAGTGCATTTTTTATGAAAAATAATCCGGCTTTTATTTGCATATTCAAATAAAAGCCGTACCTTTGCACCCACAAAACATCGCGGAGTGGAGCAGTTGGTAGCTCGTTGGGCTCATAACCCAAAGGTCGTCTGTTCGAGTCAGGCCTCCGCAACTAAAAAAGATCGTCAATTCGGCGGTCTTTTTTCATTTTATCCCTTCTCAAACATAAAATCACCCCAAGGAACGGGGATACCTATAAAAAATGAGAGGAGCTAAGAATCACTCTCCACTCCTCCCGACACGACAAACAACTAAAATTATTGCTATTTGATGCCGTCCAACGCCTTTTTAGCGGTGGCATTGGTGGGGTCGATAGCCAGAATTTTATTCCAATACTCTTTTGAAACCGGATAATCGCTCTTCAGCAGATAGTAGTATCCCAGATAGCTGTAACACTCAATCAGTGCAGAGTTATACCTCGGCTCATTCTTAGCCAGCAACATTTCCGTCACCTTTTCATAATAAGGTTTTGCCAGCCCCTCGGTAGTCTCCGGGTCCATGGCAGAATTGGTACGGGCGCGCCACATATCACCCAGATAGCTGTCGGGAGCTTGTCGGGCAACCAGCGCAAACACAGAGTCTGCAGCCTGCAATGCTGTTGCACGGTCGGCAGGCCGAACGGAGAGCGTATCCGAAGATGTGCCCTGGCCGTAATAGAGACGTCCGAGCTGGAACAGGGACTCAGCCGTCTTTTTATCTTGACTTAAAGCGTCATAATACTTTTGATAGGCGGTAATGGCCTGAGCATAGTCATTCTTCAATTCGTACGCATCGGCTATTTCGCGCCAGATATCGACCTGGTCGCTATCCTTCTCAAGCGCCTTGCCATATTCCGCAACGGCTTGGTCGTACTTCTTTAGAGCGCTCAGCAAAGCTCCGTAGTATCGGTAGTCCAAGTACGAATAGTCGGCATTGTCCGAAGCGTTAAAAAAAGCATTGGCAGCTTGCTCCGCTTCATCATAACGTTTCAAGTCGGTATAGTTGTACATGGCCAGACGGTTGAATGCCGCATGACGTCCGTTCTTTTGCAAACCTTTCCGAACCACTTCCAGTGATTTCTCAAAATCATGGTTCAGGAACAGGGCAAAAGCATATTTCAAGATATCGTCTTCCGTAGCAACGGGAGTATCTATGAACTTGGCATAGGTTTCTGCCGCCTTGCCGAAACGATTGGTGGCATAATACACCCCGGCAAGTTCTTTATCCGCTTCCAAATAGTCCGGAGCCAGTGATTTCAACTGTTGCAGTTTGTCGATAGCCTGCGAGGGACTGGCCGACTTATAGGCACGGGCATATTTCAGATAAGCTTCCTTGCAATCGGGATTAAAGTAGATGGCCTGTTCGTAAAGCTGGCAAGCACGTCCCACATCCTTTCCGGCAAGCGCAATGTCTCCTTCCAGTACGGACACGCTTGCATCCTTGCTATCCGCCTTTTTGGCTGCTTTCAGATAGTTTTCCGCCTCTGCCGGCTTACCGGCATCCAGATAGGCGCGGGCTACAGAGACAATCAGCGACACATTTTTCTTATTTTTCCCTTTCAGCAATTCTCCGGCCGTTTCGGACGCTTGTTCGGGATTCGTCTTTATCAGACTTTTTACTTTATCTACCCCGGCCTGCCATTCGGGTACAGGCGTTTGTGCGGCAAGCGTACCGGATAACAGCAGCGCTCCCATACAAAATAATAATTTACGTTTCATGTTAGCATTCATTTTAGTTATTCATCTTTGACGTTTACCACACGCACCGGTTGGGTGGCGGGTACCAATCCCGACTTCAATATAATCCGCTGTCCCCGGTCGGAAGCGAGG
>ERZ780007.371-NODE-371-length-15626-cov-3.55494_pt1 | contig 15626 bp, 10 predicted proteins | sample MGYA00511872_ERZ780007 | MGnify/ENA primary metagenome ERZ780007 (study PRJEB29588, sample SAMEA2149603) | human gut metagenome | biome: human gut; feature: human-associated habitat; material: faeces | place: Denmark | collected 2008/2010 ... | reverse complement strand
ACACCTTCTTCCGGAGGTTTTCTCCTGCGAACGATTTGCCGGATTCGTTCCTGTTTCCCGCTTATAATAATCCCTCTTCTGATACCGTCCCCCATTCTCCGATTCTTTCCGGCCTTCCTCTACTCTCGGTCTGCGTTGATAACGGGATTCAGACTCCTGCCTAACACTTCCCTCCTCCCTTGTATAATTAAAACGAGGTTTATTTTCATTGTCTTTTCTCTCCCGGTCAAAATAGCGACGATTCGTCTGCGAAGATTCTTTGTTTTCACTTTTATATCCGGAATTCCGGGTATTTCTGGAAAAAGAACGACCTTCCTGGCGACGTCCTTCGTTATTTTCTCTTCTATTGATTTTTTTCTCCATATTAAACATATTATCACACCCAATTCTACACAAGCCCACCCTTCTATCGGTATTTATTGTATTTATTTTCCTATTTCGGAGCTGTCCGGTATACAAAAAACGCAATTACCGCAAACAGTATATTCGGCAGCCACACGGATAATAACGGATTCATATCCCCGTTTGTTGCGAAAACAGTCGAAAATTGCATAAACAGAATGTAAGAGAAACTGAGTAACAATCCCAACCCCAAATGCAGGCCCATCCCCCCCCGGATTTTACGGGAAGAGATAGACACACCTATTAATGTCAAAATAAAAGTCGCAAAAGCATTGGACCATATTTTATATTTTTCAATCTGAAATTCGATAATATTAGAACTTCCCCGCAACTTCATCCGTTCGATATATTCATCCAATTCCGGCAAGGTAAGCTGTTCCTTTATTTTACTCGGGTCCTCTGAAAATTCCGAAGGCAAAAACCCCAGCAATGTATCAATCTCCCGGCCCGTCGTGTATTTATCCCGGTTCCCTTCAAGCTCCCGCAATTTCCAATTACTGATCACCCATTTTTCCTTATCTTTATCCCAGGTAATGCGACTGGACGTAAGCTTACTGACCAACGTATCATTATTAAACGTCTCAATAGAAAAATCGTATCCGATATTGGAAGCTACCGAATAATTCGACATATAAATAAATACGCCGGGAGCGATCTGCCGGTGGATATTAGCTTCCTTATTATTGAATTTTTTATTGATATAACGTTTCTGAAATTCAATACGCGTCTGATTGGCATTCGGAATAATAAAAGCACTGAGACAAAAAGACAACAATGCAATTACAGCCGCAGATATCATATAAGGAAACAAAAAACGCTTAAAGCTGATACCGGTACTTAATATAGCTATGATCTCACTATCATAAGCCATTTTCGAGGTAAAAAAGATTACGGAAATAAAAGTAAATAATGATGAAAAAAGATTAGCGAAATAAGGTATGAAATTCAGATAATACTGAAAAATAATCTCCGACAACGGGGCCTGATTCCCTATAAATTTTTCCAACTTTTCCGCAACATCGAAAACAACGACGATACACAATATAAGTGCCAGGGAAAAAAAGAATGTTCCCAAGAATTTACGGATAATGTATAAATCGAGTTTTTTCATTTTAAGACTATTGGACTCTGAAATAGCAGCTTCCTATTACAACCGTGTTGTTACTTTTTTTACCATTCGTGATTTCCAGACAGCAAAATCTCCTTCCAGAATATGTTTTCTGGCTTCACGAACCAACCATAAATAAAAAGCCAGATTATGGATAGAACATATTTGTAATCCCAATATTTCATCGGCCTTTATCAGATGTCTGAGATATGCCTTTGTATAATCTGTGTCAACAAAGCATAATCCGGCAGGATCTAAAGGAGAAAAATCCCTATCCCACTTTCTGTTTTTTATATTAATCACACCTTCAGTCGTAAACAACATTCCGTTACGTCCATTCCGGGTGGGCATAACACAGTCGAACATATCTACTCCCAAAGCAATCGCTTCCAGAATATTTTCCGGAGTACCTACCCCCATCAAATAACGGGGTTTATTTTGCGGTAAAATACGGTTTACGACTTCTATCATCGCATACATGTCTTCTGCCGGTTCACCGACAGCCAAGCCGCCGATAGCATATCCGGCCCGATCCAGCGCTACCGCATGCTCCGCCGACCGCTCCCGCAAATCCTTATACACACATCCCTGAACAATAGGAAACAGATTTTGTTCGTAACCATACAAAGGCTCCGTGGCATCCAGATGTTTTACGCAGCGTTCCAGCCAGCGCTGCGTCAATTCCAAAGATTTTTTTGCATATCCGTATTCACTCGTTCCCGGAGGACATTCATCGAAAGCCATAATGATATCCGCCCCTATTTTACGCTGGATATCCATTACGGATTCCGGTGTAAAAATGTGTTTCGAGCCATCAATGTGGGAATGAAATATGACTCCTTCTTCGGTAATCTTCCGCCGATCGGTCAAAGAAAAAACCTGAAAACCTCCGCTGTCCGTCAGGATGGGTCTGTCCCAGCCGTTGAATTTATGTAATCCTCCGGCAGCTTGCAATATATCTGTTCCCGGACGTAAATACAAATGATACGTATTCCCCAGAATAATTTCTGCACGAATATCATTTTTTAATTCCCGGGCATGTACAGCTTTCACTGTTCCCACCGTTCCTACCGGCATAAAAATAGGAGTATGAATTTCCCCGTGCGCCGTTGTTAACACCCCACAACGAGCTTCACTATTCTTATCTTTAGCCAATAAAGTATATTGCATGATCTGTCCGGAAACAAAAATATTAAACGTCCAACATTAACGAACTGCAAAGATATACTTTTTTTACGAGATACGGTAGTGTGTTTAAGAAAGTTGAAAAAGACATGCCATAAAAACGGAAAGCGATGTAAAAAAGCAAATTACACACATAACAAATAGTATCTTTCAGCCAAATTTAAGGTACGTTTTTTAAGTTTATAAAAATGGGAAAAATTCAAATAGAAATGTAAGAAAGAAGAATAGATATAAATATTTTTTTAATTATTGAAATACAGTTGTTTATGATGTATTGAATAACCTGTATGAATGATTTTAATTTCTGTCAATTTTTGTGATTACACAAAAAAAACGTACCTTTGAATCTCCCTCTAAAAGGGTCATAAGTATTATTTTATGGTGTGTGTGTGAATCAAATAAAGTCGTATTCCGTATAAATGACTTTAGAATATTGAAATCATAAAATTTTTACATTCGGAATTGCATTTATATTCAACAGAATATTAATTTAGGCAGACAGAATACATGCATAATTCAAAAAACAAACCTATTATTGTCATAGCCGAAGATAACAGAGATAATTACCTGTTGTTGGAATATGTTCTAAAAGCAGACTTCCAGCTTTTACATGCTTATAACGGACGCGAAGCAATCACTCTTTTTAAGCTCTATAATCCTGTCATACTTCTAATGGATATCCGTATGCCTGAAGTTAACGGATACGAAGCTCTTTCTGAAATTCGCAAAATATCATCCAACGTTCCGGTTATTGCAGTAACTGCCTATGCCTACTCTCAGGATGTTAAAAATATCCTGTCCTACGGATTTACAGACTACATTGCCAAACCGATAAATGTCCAGACATTGAAAGAAAAAATCAATAATTTACTCCTTAAATGATAAGAGGTGCGGTTGAAACCACACCTCTTATTATTTATTGAGCTGTTATTTCAAGAATCCGGCTATGTGTCTTGTTACCTGTAAACACGTCTATCCCCACCTTCATTAAAAAATCACCGGAATATATTTTTCCGTGGGCAGTTAAATCGGATTGATGTCCCGGCATCAAATTGATCTCTTCAATTTTATAGTTTTTAACGGGATTTAATCCCTGTAGTTTTACCGGAAATAATTTTTCTCCAAAACGAGGATACAAATCATAAGCATAAAGAACTGCTTTACGCTTATCTTTTCCGACATGTACAACCGCAGCATGATTTGTTTCATAAGGAGAAACCAGACGATAAAAATCTCCTTGTAGAATAACCGGAGAAAGGCGTTTAAAATTTTTCACAGCTTCCTGACAAAACGCCTGTTCATCTGCTGTCATATCTGCAATACCGATGTCAAATCCCAATTTACACATCATAGCAACATCCGTTCGGAATTTGACGGATTGTTTTCCCCAGCCAGTGACATGCGCACACAAAACCTGTGAAGGAAACACTTGCGAAAATCCCCATTGAATAAAAATACGTTCCACCGGCTCTGTATTATCGCTTGGCCAAAATTCAGTGAAATATTTCAATGCCTCATAATCACAACGGGCTCCTCCCCCGGAGCAAAGCATCATCGGCAGATTCGGATATTTTTCTTTTAGCCGCTCCAAAACGCTATATATCCCACGTACGTGATCTATATACAATTGTGACTGCTTATTTTTCAAATACGGAGAATAAATATTGGTGATCGGACTGTTGCAATCCCATTTGAAAAAAGCAATTCCCGGATGTCGGGTCATTAAGTTATCAATAATCCCATATACATAATCCTGTACTTTTGGATTACTCATATCCAATACTAACTGATTGCGATAGTAATAAGGTTCCCGGTTAGGCTGATGAATCACCCATTCCGGATGCTCTTCAAACAAATCACTTTTCGGATTTACCATTTCCGGCTCGACCCAGATTCCGAATTTGACTCCTGCTTTTTCGGCCCCCTCGACTAAAGGACCAACACCATTAGGTAATTTACTCTTCATTGGTTCCCAGTCACCCAAACCAGCACGGTCGTCATTTCGGGGATGATTATTCCCAAACCAACCGTCATCGAGCAAAAACATATCGACCCCCAAATGCTTCGCTTCTTTCATCAAACCAAGCAATATCTCTTCATTAAAATTAAATCCGGTATTTTCCCAATTATTCAATAAAGTAAGCCGTGCCCCCAATCCGTCTTTTACCTGGTAATGCCGTGCCCAATCATGCAAATTGCGACTGGCATCGCCGACACCATTCCCACTGAGAGTAAAAATAAATTCAGGTGTCTTAAAAACCTCTCCCGGCACAAGCTCATAACAGGAAGCATAAGGATTTATGCCTGAAATTACGCGCAAATTTCCCACATTATCCACTTCAAAGGTAAACCGGAAATTTCCGGTCCATCCGATAGTACCGACCAATACCAATCCTTCGTTTTCAGCCACCGGATGCCCCAGGCCCAATTGAAAAAACGGATGTGCATGCATGGCAGCCCGGCTTCCTAGTTTCGTGTCAATAATTTTCTTACCGAATTGTAGCTCCTGAGAAGTCATCATCGCCTCACGCGCCCAATCACCACTGAATTCAGTCAAAAAATAGCGCGGACTTTCAAAATAAAACATAGCAGAAGCATAACGGAATAAAGTCACCGGCTTTTTCTCCCGATGGCATATCTCTGACCAGGATTTAATCACATTCTCTTTGGCAAAAGACACATAATGTAACTTCACCTCGATCGGATAAACCTCATCTTTCAATGTAATTATGGTTTCTTCCACATTCGTATCTATCCGACGGACTTCCTGTGAAACAAACTTCAACAAAGTCGCCATATTCCCATCATTATGAGTGATACCTAATGCCGGTTCAAAATAATCCTCCATTCCTGAACCCGGATATACTTCCCACCCTTGTGCCGCTACATTTCTGTCTTTTGACAAACACTCTATATCCGTCCCGTTCATAAATCGGGGACCTAAATACGACTGATACAAACGCCCGTTCGCCCCCACCTGAAAAATTAAATCCGTAGCGGCTGTCGAAATCCGGATCACCTGTTTATCTGCTGCTTGTAATTGAAATATTCCAAAACATAGCACCAATAAGGAAATCAATTGCCTTTTCATGAAAAATAAATTTAATAAACCGTAAAATGATTACCGTACATGCAACCGATAACTAAATTTCCGCAAATATATAACATAAATCAGATTGATAAAAATTTTAGGAAGTTTTGTAAATAATGATAAAAATTACATTCTTATTATTTCAATAAACCGCCAACCCGGTATACCAACAGCTTTCCGTCCGTAATAACCCGGAAACGGGTTTCAGTTGCCTCATTTAAAGTTCCCTGCCACCAATTCGTAAACAGAGAGAGCGGATAAGCCAGATTTTCACCTTTCAGATAAGTACATCCCATATTAAACACAGATACCTGTTGTCCCGGAAAAGACTCAAACTCAGAATCTCCGCAAACAGGGGTAAACAAACCGTAATCCGTCAACATCTGTACCTGAGCACAGGACATATAATCCATCAAAAGACTGATATTTCCCAAAGTATGATCTTCCCTTTTTCCCGTTGCCCCCAGGATCAGAATATTTCTCCAACCCTTTTCCAGACAAAAACGGAAAGCTTTGCTCAAATCATTGGTTTCCTGTTCCTTTTCCAGATGAATAATAGAAGCATATTGTTTCCGAAGTACAGATGAAAGCGAATCTCCATCTCCGACAATAGCGTGAGGCTTATACCCATGACGCAATAATTTACCGGTCGCCCCGTCACAACATACTATCGGCAATCGTTTTAACATCTCAACAGCCGAACGGGTCCTCGGAAAATTCCCGTCCGCCAATATAACAACCTCCGGCAAATGCCCCTTACCACATAAAGGATAATGCTTCATCTTTCAATACAATTACAAGGCAAAAGTAGAATTTTAATTGCAAATTCTAAATTAAAACAAACGGTTAGTTAGGGAGATAAATCAGAATCCAGAAATCATAAATTACCTTTCTTCGGAGATCATTTTCAACCATTTGAAATAGCCGAAGAAGGCAATTATAGTATAAAATCCATATAAAGCGGCATAGAAAGGTAAACCTTTATAAATATATAACCCACAACTAACAACATCGACAATAATCCATACCAACCATTGTTCGGCATGTTTATAAGCCAACATCCACATGGCCACAATACTCAATGCCGTTGTCAAACTGTCAAGCCAGGGAACTGTACTATCCGAAAAACGAATCAATATCCAGGCAATAAACAACAATAACCCGACAGCTATAGCTGTCAACGGCAAAATCTGTTTTATAGGCGTATGTATAACCGGAAGCTCTTTCTTACCGGAAGCCCCTTTTAACCACATCGCCCAACCGTATATACCGGCTAAAAGATAGTAAATATTAATACCGAAATCCGCATATAATCCGGACCGATAATACACCATAAGACTTAAAGCCGGCATGACAATACCCGCAGCCCAAAGCCAGATACTCGCTTTATATTCGAACCAGAGATATAGCAATCCGACAAGGGTCCCGATAATTTCTAAATAATCCATAGCTGCTTTAAAATGTAAATTTCAGATCGACTATAAAAGAATAAAATTACAAAAAACCAAGATACGAACCCATAAATTTTTGATTTACAATCGGAACCGATATTAACACCGGTTCCAACCTTATCTTTTAAAATCGCAACGTCAGATACGCCAACGCATTAATTCCGGCATTGGGATAATAAGCCGCATAAGGTACTATTTCCGGTTTGACACCTGCCGGTTTGATTCTGTCCGGTGTCGGGTAAACAGCCGTACGACTGGCATATCCGTTGCTTTCATACGTTTCATCGAACAGGTTATACACCGTTACCCCTACCGTTACCGATTTCATCGCCGGCAGCTTGAAAGTATAACTTACATTCAAATTACTTACAAAATAAGCATCCAATGTACAATCATTATCCCCGGAATTATTCAGGTACTGCTTACTTACATACTGAGACTGTAACGAGGCATCCAATCCCTTATAATTGAAAGCAATCAAACTATTCAACATAAAATCCGGAGAAAAAGAAATCGGAGTGGATCCCAAATAATTGGCTGTTTGAGAAATACCGCCATCTGCTGTTGTCATATCTTTCCAGTTTTCATTCACATCGCTCAAATATTCCGTATAATGCTTAATCCGGTTACGGCTCAACGTCGCATTGACATCCCAACGCAACCAATTTGTAAACCTCATTCCGGCCGACAATTCGGCACCCGTACGATAACTATCTTTTACGTTAGCTGATACGGCTTCTCCGATCTCGTTCAACTGTCCGGTCAATACCAGTTGATCTTTATAATCCATATAATACAAATTCACGCCGGCAGTAAAACGGCCCGAGCGGAAAGTATATCCGAGCTCATAATCCAGCAGGCGTTCGGCTTTGGGGCGTTGGGTAAAGAAACCGTCAGTGTAATTATTTCGGGTCGGTTCCTTCTGCGCTACAGCAAATGAAGCGTAAGCACTGTTTTGAGAATTGATCTGCCAGAAAAGTCCCGCTTTCGGATTAAAAAAGTTAAAGGTTTCATCCAAATTCAATGGCTGCATATGACCCGCACTCCAATCGTATTTATCGTTCACTCCTTTTATCGTATAATTAATATGACGATATTGTAAATCGACGTAAAAATTCAGATTACGTACAAATTCATAATTCAGACGTCCGTATATATTGGCATCCAGTTTCTCTCCGGTATTTTCATAGAACTTATGATCGGGAGCAAGATCGCCGATATAATTTTTCACCCAAATTACATTTCCATCGTGATCATTCTTGTATTTATTCATTCCGCCTCCGAGAGATGCCTGTAATTTTCCGGTTTGATAATTTAAAGAAAAAACCATACCACCGAAATCACTGGCGACATTCTTTCTCCGGATTAAATTCGAAGTTTCAACCGTTTTGCCTTCAGCATCCACATAAGGTTGTAATCCATATTCGGCCAGATAGCGGCCATTCTTGTATTCCTGGTAATATCCTTCCCCGCCGGTGTAATGAAAAGCAACATTTAAATTCCAGGCCGGATTGAAAATATGGTTGAATAATAACTGATAATGGGTTTGACGATACACATCCAGTTGATCATCATAAAAACCCACAGCCTTTCCGTTCTCATCTTCAATTACTCCATTCGGGTTATAGGTACGATCGGTTTCCAGCATATCCTTGGTTATACCGTCCCAGGCATGATAAGTTTCTTCTTTGCCACCGAAAGTAATAAATTTAACCGTCGTTTTATCTCCGTAATACCCGGCCTGAGCAAAATAAGATTTCAATTGGGCAGAAGCCCGGTCTCTATAACCATCACTTTTAATATGCGAAAGCCGGGCATCGAAAGCCCAACGATTATTCACCAGACCGGTTCCCACTTTAAACGTTTCTTTCTGTGTATTAAACGAACCGTAAGAACCGCTGATTTCTGCATAAGGATTGATGGCAGAGCTCTCTGTCTGCATATTGATACTTCCCCCGAAAGCACCGGCCCCGTTCGTTGAAGTTCCGGCCCCGCGCTGTATCTGCATATCTTTCAAAGAAGAAGCCAAATCCGGCGTATTCACCCAAAAAATAGCATGACTCTCCGCATCATTCATCGGAATACCGTTAGTGGTTACATTAATACGAGTCGCATCGGTACCCCGTACACGTATCGTCGAGTAGCCGATTCCGGCACCGGCATCTGTCGTGGTCAATACGGAAGGCGTCATCAACAATAAAAACGGAATATCCAAACCGGCATTTTGTTTCTGAATTGCCTCTTTACTGATATTGACAAAAGCAATCGGAGTCCTCGCTGTTGCACGCGTTGAAAAGACCTGAGCCTCTTCAAGATTTACATGACGCAAAGAATCCGTCGTTTCTGTTTCTGCAACGGCATACAAACCACAATGCAATAATGTGGCAATGATCCAAAATTTTTTATTCATTTGTGCTTTAAATTATAACAGAAAGGCGCACATCTGTTACATAACTCCCTTCGCCGGCATTACCCGGATCAGGTTCAATGGGTATAATCTCAGCCCGTACTATTCAGGCACCCCTTTCTGACTGTTAATAATGGCTCAAAGGTAAATAAAAATTAAGAAAATACCCAAAAGAAAAAGTTTATAGAAACAAAAATAGGGTAATGAAAATATTTTTTCATCGCCCCATTATTTTTCTTCTATTAAATCTGTGAAGATTCAGAAAGTCGCATCCCCCGTTTTTATCACAACGTAAGAGCAGCAGTTACGGCACCGAAAACAGCCAGCAATAATATCACCCCGATCAGAGATATTACCAGTCCGGCAATAGCAAGCCCCCTGGGAGCTTTAAACATACCGCAGGCAGAAAAAATAAGTCCTAACAACCATACAATCCAGCCTAAAAACGGAATCCAGCCTAAAAATAATGCAATCAATGCCAATACAAACCCCGCAGTACCCAAACCATTCGAACGGGAAACAGGCTGCTGAATTATAATCGTTTGTTTGGGTTGCTCCTGATTTTTTGTTTCTAATTCTTCCATAAAATTATCTTTTAAACTTACACTTTTGTTCTTTATACCTAACGACATAAAATTACAGTCAAAAATACGAAAAAAAATAGGATATGCAATTTAATGTAAATTTTTATAAAAAACAATCAACACTAAAAGCTCGGCAAGCGGAATAAGAACAGATTGCAATATATCCTTCCCATATCAATTATCAGTCCGGTTTGTATCTTTTCCTCCCCATTCCATAAAAAAAGGGCTGCAAAATGCAGCCCTTATCCGGATCCAAAGATCTTATTTATTCACCATACTTCATTTCAGCATGACGTTTATAACCTTCGTATCTCCATTTGGCATTTGCTTCTGTTGTTTCAAACAGCTTCTCTGCATCTGCAGGAGCAGCTTTTACCAAAGAATTGAAACGTACTTCACCCATCAGGAACTCACGGAATTTAGAGAAATCAGGTTCCTTAGAATCCAATTGGAACGGATTTTTACCTTCACACTCCAACAACGGATTATAACGATACAACTGCCAGTAACCACACTCAACGGCTTTTTTCTCCTCTGCCTGTGATTTACCCATGCTAGCCTTCAAACCGTGGTTGATACAGGGAGCGTAAGCTATAATCAAAGACGGTCCCGGATATGCTTCCGCTTCTTTCAATGCTTTGATATATTGAGCCTGATTTGCCCCCATTGCTACCTGTGCTACATAAACATAGCCATAAGACATAGCCATCATACCCAAATCTTTTTTCCTTACCCGTTTACCGCTGGCAGCAAACTTGGCAACGGCACCCGTCGGCGTTGATTTAGAAGACTGTCCACCGGTATTCGAATATACTTCGGTATCGACAACCAAAATATTTACGTCATGTCCGCTGGCCAATACATGATCTACACCACCGTAACCGATATCATAAGCCCAACCGTCACCACCGAATATCCATTGAGATTTCTTCGTGAAATAAGCCTTCAGACTTAAAATTTCCTTAGCTACCGGAGCAGTCTCTTTTTCCAGGGCAGCAAGCAATGCATCGCTCAAAGCCAAAGTCTGGTCTTTATCATCAAAACCGGCAATCCATGCAGTAGCAGCAGCTTGTACAGCAGAGAAAGCTGACATGTTTTCTTCCAGCAATCTCTTCACTCTTTCACGTAAACGGTTTGCACCTTCTGCCATACCGAAACCGAATTCAGCATTATCTTCAAATAATGAATTAGCCCAGGCCGGACCACGCCCCGTCTTATAATTTGTACAATAAGGAGTAGAGGGAGCAGATGCACCGTAAATAGAAGAACAACCCGTTGCATTAGCTACCATCATTCTTTCTCCGAACAACTGAGTGATTAATTTGATATACGGAGTTTCACCACAACCGGCACAGGCACCAGAGAACTCAAACAAAGGCTGAACAAATTGTGAATTCTTCACATTGTTCGGTTCTACAACTTGTTTGTAACCAACTTTCTTATCCATATATTCCCAACGAGGCATTTCAACCTCTTGAGATTCCAGCGGTTTCATGACCAAAGCTTTGGTTTTAGCCGGACAAACATCGGCACAGTTACCACACCCCGTACAATCCAAAGGAGATACCTGAATTCTGAATTGATATCCAGCCAGCTCTTTACCGATTGCCGGTTTTGATTGTGTTCCGGCAGGAGCAGCAGCCAATTCCTCACTCGTCATCAGGAAAGGACGGATAGCAGCGTGAGGACATACATAAGCACATTGGTTACACTGTATACAGTTTTCAACCTGCCATTCCGGAACATTCACAGCAATACCCCGTTTTTCATATTTCGCTGTTCCACAAGGGAATGTACCGTCTTCTCTGCCGACAAAAGCACTGACAGGCAGATCGTCTCCCTTCTGAGCATTCATCACATCTACAACATTACGGATAAATTCAGGGCGGTTGCCATCATGACCCGGCATTTCATCCGGTAAATTCTTCCATTCGGCAGGAACATTGACTTTCACCAGATTGCCTTCCTTACCACCGGCGTCTACGGCAGCATAATTCATATTTACGATAGCTTCCCCTTTCGTACCGTAAGATTTCACGATAGCGGCTTTCATTTCTTTAACTGCCAGTTCGTAAGGAATCACATTCGTAATCTTGAAAAAAGCACTCTGCATAATCGTATTGGTACGATTCCCCAATCCCAATTCCTGACCGATCTTCGTACCATTAATGATATAGAAATTAATTTCGTTATCTGCCAGATATTTCTTCATATGGTTCGGCATATGCTTAGCCGTTTCTTCGGCATCCCAAAGAGAATTCAACAGGAACGAACCGCCTTTTTTCAACCCTTTCAATACATCATACTGATGGATGTATGCAGGCACATGACAAGCGACAAAGTCAGGAGTTGTCACCAGATAGGTAGAACGAATCGGTTCATCTCCGCACCGCAGGTGAGAAGCGGTAAAACCACCCGACTTCTTGGAATCATATGCGAAATATGCCTGACAATATTTATTCGTAGCTCCTCCGATAATCTTGATGGAATTCTTATTGGCACCAACCGTACCGTCCGAACCCAACCCATAAAATTTGGCTTCGTAGGTGGAATCGGAGGTCACCTTTACTTCCTGCTCCAAAGGCAACGATTTGAATGTTACATCATCCACGATACCGACTGTGAACTGATTTTTCGGTTCATTCAAAGCCATATTTTTATAAATAGCGATGATTTGAGCCGGAGTCACATCCTTTGACCCCATACCATAACGTCCGCCTACAATCAAAGGCGCATTTGCTTTTCCATAGAATATATCTTTTACATCCAAATACAACGGATCACCGTTAGCTCCCGGCTCTTTAGTACGGTCAAGTACTGTAATCCGTTTTACAGATGCGGGCACAGCTTCCATAAAATATTTGGCAGAGAACGGACGATACAAATGAACGGCTATCAAACCGACCTTCTCTCCTTGCGCCAATTTATAATCAATTACTTCACGAATGGTATCCGTTATCGATCCCATAGCGATAATGATATTTTCAGCATCCGGAGCACCATAGTAATCAAACGGACGATATTTTCTTCCGGTCAGCTTAGAAATTTCATCCATATAACCGGCCACGAGGTCAGGCACTAATTCATAAAATTTATTACAAGCTTCACGTCCCTGGAAATAAATATCCGGATTTTGAGCCGTACCACGGGTTACCGGGGTTTCGGAATTCAACGAGCGGCTACGGAATGCCTGCAAAGCCTCCATATCCACCAGTCCCCGCAAATCTTCCATATCCAAAGCTTCAATTTTCTGTATCTCGTGAGAGGTACGGAAACCATCGAAGAAATTCACAAACGGAACACGGGATTTTATTGCCGTCAAATGAGAAACAGCTGACAAATCCATCACTTCCTGTACAGAGCCGGAAGCCAACATAGCAAAACCGGTTTGACGGGCTGCATAAACATCGGCATGATCTCCGAAAATATTCAAAGCATGAGCAGCTAATGCCCGTGCACTTACATGAAATACACAAGGCAATAATTCCCCGGCAATTTTATACATGTTCGGAATCATCAACAACAATCCCTGTGAAGCAGTATAAGTACTGGTCAATGCACCGGCCTGTAAAGAACCATGAACAGCTCCGGCAGCACCGGCTTCTGATTGCATTTCGATCACACGTACGGTTTCTCCGAACATGTTCTTTCTCCCTTTAGCCGCCCACTCGTCGACATTCTCAGCCATCGGCGAAGACGGAGTGATGGGATAAATACACGATACTTCACTGAACATATATGCTATATGTGCAGCGGCAGCGTTACCATCACAAGTCATGAATTGTTTTTCTTTTGCCATCTTTTTAAATTAATTGAAAACTGAAAATTGAAAACAAAAATAATTTTGGCTTTCGACATTCAATTTTGATTTATTACTATATTTAATTCTCAATCTTAATCTTCCCGTCAATAGGTAAATCCCGATAACCAGAGAGGTATGACATTTCCTTTTCCCCGTTCTATCATATCTTCCATCAGAATAACATCATCCGCCCCCTTTTCTTTTCCTTCCTCACAAACATTTACATGATACATACCGTCAATCAGGAAATCAGCCCTATCCGTATAATTTATACGATGCACCGGACACAATTGACTCAAAAAAAATGTTTTCCGTAATACCTGCTTATCCACCTCGTCCAGACAAACTGCATTCAACAAATTCGAATTGTGCATATACAGTCTGTTCGGCTTACGCAAACAATCTTCCTCATTCCCTGCCGGCAACAACAATGTCAACAAACGGGCATTTTTCATGTAATACAAATAATTCAGCACCGTAGCCCGGGATACGCCGATATCGGCACTCAATCTACTGATATTCACACTGCCACCATTATCCCGCGCCACAAGATACAATAATTTTTTTAGTTTGGGCAGATATTTCAGTTCTATTTGATTATTGTAGGGAATATCAAATTCCAAAGTCAAATTGATATTTTTCAACAAATAATCAATATGTGATTTTTCTTCCAAATATATCGGATAATAACCGTATCGTAAATAATTCCCGAAATAGGCCAAAGGACGAATCTGAGCCAGAATACCGTCTACGATCTGCTCGTGCTTTTCCACAATCTCCTTAAATGAAAATACCGGAAACTGATACCCTGTTTCAAGCTCCAGAAACTCCCGGAACGACAAACCGCTCAAATTATACATATCCACGATCTCTTTCAGATATTCATTCGATTTTACCCGAACGATGGAAGAAATCGTAAACACAATCTGCAAACCGGGAAAAGAATGATAACAGGCTTGCAACTCCCGGTCCCAGCCGGGATATTTATGAACCTGGTCTAATAAAAGAACTTTCCCTCCCAACTTATAAAAACGTTCAACAAAATGATAAAGTCCTTCTGCAGCAAAAAAAAGATTATTGATATTTACATACAAACAGGAAACATCGTCCGGATAATAGTCGCGGCAATAATCCAATAAGAAATTCGTTTTCCCTACACCCCGGCTCCCTTTTACAGCAATCAAACGGCTCTTCCTGTTGATTTGATCTGCAAGTCCGCGACGAATAGCAGAAACACGCTCTTTTAATAATGTATTGTGCGTACTACGTAAACTGTCCATTTTCTCTTTTTTGCCATACAAAAATAATATAAAATATAATTATTTGCAATCTTGAGATTGCAATTTTATATATTTTCCAGATTATAGATATAGCAATTACTTTCCCAATAATATTTCGGAAAACATTAAGTTAATCACTTCATTCCATTCATATACCTGAAAATTTTCCGGCAACTTATTGATTCTGTATTTCCATTGTAAATCAAAAATCGTAAATTACACAACGAGTCCGTCCCAATGTGTAATTTTTCACCTACCTGTTTCTAAATTTAAAATCTAAAATCTAAAATTTAAAATCATAAACAACCTCTTCGAA
>ERZ780007.363-NODE-363-length-15899-cov-11.0208_pt1 | contig 15899 bp, 9 predicted proteins | sample MGYA00511872_ERZ780007 | MGnify/ENA primary metagenome ERZ780007 (study PRJEB29588, sample SAMEA2149603) | human gut metagenome | biome: human gut; feature: human-associated habitat; material: faeces | place: Denmark | collected 2008/2010 ... | reverse complement strand
TGGCTCCCCGGTAATACCTACGACTTCTACGCCCTCTATCCGTCCACCGGAACGCTGGGCGATGCCGTGTCCGTCGCCTGCACGGACGGCACCTTTACCGTCAAGAACTTCGTCGCCACGAAAGGGCACGACCTGATGACGGCGGAACGAACAAATATAGTAATCGAGGCAGACAAAGCCCCCGAATCTGTCAGCTTCAAATTCTCCCATCGGCTCACAAGGCTGGCCTTCAATATCAGGGCCGTGGGGCGCGGTGTAACGGTTACTTCCTTCAAAGTGAACGGCGTGACTTACAAAGGCGACCTTACTTGGAATGCCTCCGGTGGAAGCTCGTGGAGCAACACCGCCAAGACAAACGACAGCGATGCCCTGTTGGCCGCAAAGGATATTTCCATCACAGCCGGCGAGACCCGCAACATGCTGGGCGACGTGCTGTTACTCCCGCACACCGACCTGACTGGTACCGAAATCGCCGTGAGCTACCGTTTCGAGGGCGAGACCGCCGACCGGAATTCCACGGTCAACCTCTCTGGCGGGAATGCGAAACAATGGGATGCAGGCAGCCAATATGCCTACACCCTGACCGTTTCGGCCGCTTCGCTCGCAATCAACGTGAAGGTTCTCGACTGGGATGAACAGGACACCTCCGTGTCATGGCAATAAAATGAGAAATTTATAGACAACAATACATACGGTGTATGAAAGCATATATAAAACGATATTTACCGCATCCTTTCTCCCTGCTTCTGCCAGCCGCCCTCGCATGGGCTGCCAGCCTGTTGGCCGGCTGCACGGACCGAGTGGACGAATGGATACCCGACGGACGCACAGCCTCCGTTACCCTGCACGTACCAATGGCCGATATACGTTCCACGCACACCACGGACGAGGAGTACAAGGCCGCTGAAGAGAAGATAAACACCTTGCGCATATTGGTATTCTCGCAGGACAAACCTGTCATCAACAAACAGTTCAAGGAAGCCGACCTCTCCGGCGGCAGTGTCACCATCGAGGGTGTGCCGGTAGGTACTGTGGACATCTATGCCGTGGCCAACGAGGCCGCCCTCGGCAAGGACTATTCCGACATGGCAGACTTCGAGGACAACCTCGTGCAGGTCGGCAACACCAAAAAAGCTTTGGTGATGGATGAACACCGCACGCACTTCCCAAAACGCTTTACGGAGCAGGAAATCGCACAACACGGCCTACCCATGAGCTGGCATCGCGATGTGCAGATAATTCCATCCGACGGCACGCCGCAGACCATCGAAGTGGAACTGGAGCGCTCCGTGGCCAAGCTCAACGTCATTATGAACAACACGCTGAGCCACCCGATTACCATCACTTCCATGACTTTCGGCGAGTTCTTCGGCGACCGGCTCTACCTGTTCCGCGAGCAGACCCTTGACGTTCCCGACGACACGGAGTATGATGTTCAAAACTACGAGAGCCTCTCTGTCGAAATCGGAGGTTACGGCAGCAAGACGCTGGCCCTTTACATCTATCCCTCATACGCATGGACGGATGCAAGCAAGAACTCGCCATATACCATCGGTTTCACCACAAGTACAGCTCCCTATGACGCCATACCTTTCATCAACGAATACGGCGGCGCTCTGAACTCTATCGCCCGTAACAAGCAAGTGAACATACACGCCACACTCAGTTCGGAGGCCAACCTCACGCTAAAATTTGAAGTAAAGGACTGGGATACGGAAGAGATAACCGTTCCCCCGTTCAATTAAACGAAACTGCATGTCATTTGAGTTATGAGAACAAGACATAAAAACATATTGACCTTGCTGGCGGCCATGCTGCTGGCGGTAGGACTGTACTCGTGTACCGAGGACCCGTTGTTCGAGGAGCGTGCCCGCGTGGCAGAGGGGCTTCCCGCACGTGTAATGCTGGACTTCCGGTCCGAGAAGAGCTGCGTGGAGACCCGTGCCGCGCAGGACGCTACCTACGAGAACCGTGTGAACAACCTCTACGTGTTCATCTTCAACCCCGCCGGGGAGGTGCATTACCGCAATTTCTTTACTGACGACATCAGCTATAACGGAGACTACAGCAAAGGTTCCGTCATGATAGAGACCACCTCTCTGAACAAGGTACAGATAGTCTGCATCGCCAATCTATCTACTGAATCCGTAAGTTCCGGCTATGATGTCAAAAAATCGGACATGGAGTCTATAACATCGCGGTCAGACCTCGAAGCCTTCGTAATGAAGATGGACGAGCATACCGTGGAACGCTCCACGCAGTTCATGATGACAGGCTATGCTTACGATGATAAAAATTCCACGAGCAACCTTGTCAACATTCCCGGTACGGAAAGCGGTCCCGCCTCGCTGGAGTGTACGCTGCGGCCCGAGCGGACGGACGCGAGGGTGGAGTTCGTGGTGAAAACCGAGAAACCCTCCGATAAGAACTGGACGGCACTTGACTTCCGTCCGCGCGGCTGGCGGGTGGTGAACGTGCCGGCCCAGTCGTTGCTGCTGCCCCACGGGACAGGCGATGCCGATGGTGACGGTTGCACCTACTTCACAACCGAGGAGATGCCTTTCGAGACTACCGAGCGGGATGACAATTACCTCTACACTTCCGGTGGCTTCGTGTTCTACATGCCGGAAAACCGCAAGACTCCCAAACAGGCCATCTCCGGCGAAGGGCTTAGCGCTGCGGAACAGTACGCCCTACGCGAGGAACGCGAACACAAAAACACGGGCGACTATACGGACAAACCCGGTCAGCAGTTCGAGAACGGCGACTTTGCCTACGCCCCCGCCAACGCCACCTACGTGGAAATGTCCGGCACACTGTCCTATAAGGATGACAAAGGCAATACCGTCAATGCCGACGTGACCTTCACCGTACATCTGGGCTACGCCGACGGCAACCCCAACGACTACGACACCCGCCGCAATACCCGCTACATCTACACCGTCACCCTGCGTGGTATCAACGATATACGGCTTGAAGTGGAGTCCGATGGGGAGGAGAACGAACAGAGGCCCGGCTACGAAGGCAACGTGATATTCAGTCAAGATGGGCTGTACGAGCTGGATGCACACTACGACCGCGAGCTCATTACGATAAACCGAAGCATGGTTCCAACCATGACATGGGGCGTGCAGACAGCTTTCGATAAGGCCATCTATGCGGGCGGTTTCGGCGAAACGGACAGTCCGGAAAGTACAGGTATCCATGACTACAAGTGGATCAAGTTCGCCATCAACGAGGACTATGGCCAAGACGACGAGCTGTTCGTGAAATACCCCGGTGACCAGAACTACAAGGGCGGAAAGAACCAACCTTCGGGGTATGACGGACATGCGGGCCATTCTGACGCCCGCCTACTCGACGTACACCAGTTGCTGCAACGCCTGAAGCAGGAGTACGAGGAAGGAAAGACCACCGGTATGGTTACCGTTACCGCTTTCATCGACGAGTACGTGTACGTGCGCGAGCCGGATGACCCCAATACAGACGAGGACAATACCCCGCTTTTGTCGCAGTGGCGCCGATACGTGGAGGCCGAAGACCGCCTGCTCTATTTTATCAACGGAGACAACTCGCATTACAGTCCCGATGGCGCGTCGAGCGTGGTGGAAGCCATACAGACTTTCAAGCAGAAGTCCATACGCACGGTGTACAACGTGAAAAAGAGCGAGAATGAATTGTCCACCGCATGGGGGCTTGAAAGCCGCATGGAGGGCACGCGTTGGAAGGAAGGTGACGTGAGAAACAGTACTTCCTCCAGCAACGGCCGGCTCAATACCATACGTTGTATTCTGGGCGAAAACTATGTATCCAACAGATCCCTGCATTGGACGGAGGTGCTCAACCCCTCCGAGCACTACGGTCTGACCGATGACCACCAAGACGCCCTGCACGCTGTGCTGTTGCGTAACCGCGACCTGAACGGCGACAACATCGTGCAGCCTAACGAAATACGCTGGTATCTGGCCGCCATCGACCAGCTCGTGGATCTCTATATCGGCGAATATGCGCTGGACGACGCTTCGCGCCTCTATCCCCAAAATCCCGCGGACAGGGATTACCAGACCTATTGGCACTATACCAGTAGTTCCGCTGACGGCGACCATTCGTGGGTGTTGTGGGCAGAAGAATGTGTCGCATTGGGTAACTACGACGGCTCGCACAACACCGTGGGCGGACAATATGCCTACCGTTGCATACGCAACCTCGGTATCGGTCTTGACGATCCGAATGTTGAACCCACACCACTCATTCCCAAAGTGACACAGGCCGAACCCGACGGTACCTACCTGATTGATGTCTCCAACCTTAGCGAGAAGGCACGCCGCCTAAGCTATGAAACTAGTTCGTTGCCCACGCATAATGACCTGTCGCCTTATAACCGACCGTATGCCAAGTTCCGGGTAGCGGCAAATGACGCAGACTATCCTACACCGAGCATAGATGTGGATGCACTAAATCGTTGGAGTTGGGAAGGCGTTCAGGATTGGAGATGGTATCAGACCGCTTCTATTACACCGAGCGGCTATCGCGTGCCCAACTTGCGCGAGCTGCTTATCATGGGTACCCGCTTACCCGATGACGCATGGCAAACGTATGAGGGTCGATGGCTTCTTTACAGACATGAGAGCAAAGCCATGTACATGACCTATACCAGCTTCAGCCGCGGAACTTATGACGGAGACGGCTCCATTTCAGGCAAGAACGGCGGTTTCCGTTTCAATGCCCAAGACCACTCCATCGGTGCGACCAGTTCAGATGCCGACGGCGGGTATGTACGCGGCGTGAAAGACGAACAATAACATAGTAAGCCAGTCGATAAAAGAAACGGCTCCGTTCCTATCATCGGGACAGAACCGTTTCTTTTATCTTGTATCTCGATTTCGAGTTAACGGAAGAAGACAGAAAGGCAATTCGCCGTCTGGACACCGGCAAGTTGAAAGTGGACCACAACAACCCTGTACTGGCAAAGTTCCTTTTGGATTACGACAAGAATTTCAATCCGGACAACTGATACGGTCTGCTTAAAGAATCCGGGATACAGCACATAACAAATAAAGAAGGTGTCTGAAAAGGATGCCTTCTTTTTTTTGTTATGCCGCCCGTTTATTATCCATTTTTATTTTTAAAACATCTTTGGTCTTCTCAATTGTCTCTCTTCGGGAAGTAATCCTACAGAAATAAGTAAAAAATAAAAGAGAACTGACTTTTTTAGCCAGTTTCCTTAAATTATGTGCAATAGCAACCAGGGCAAACTCTGTTTTTACCTTCTCCAGCCCTCTTAATCTGAATCGGTTCCACGCCGAGTTATGCTTTATCTGTGCAAAGACAGCTTCCGGTTCTATACATCGTCTGCCCCGGTGATAAATACCTTCCTCACTCATGAGCTTTTCCCGTGCTTCTTGTTTGTACCTGTTAAGGTTATAGTTAACTTCTATGATCCGGTTAGTCTTTGATTTATGACATTGAGATTTCAGCGGACAACCCTCACAGTTCTGGGCCTGATAACGCTTCAGTACGGATACATATCCCATATCGGACTTACTTTTCCTTTGACCTGTATATTCCATATGTTGTCCCATCGGGCATACGTAATAATCCCGTTCCCGGTTGTAGTAAAGGTTCTGTATAGCAAAAGCATCCTTCTTCCAGGCACGCTTCTGCTCTTTGTGGAAATAATTGTACTTGACAAAAGCCTCTATACCCGCATTCTCCATAAACTCATAGTTTTGTTCGCTTCCGTAACCGGCATCGGCCACTACTATAGAGGACTGCCTATGATAAGTCTCTCTAAAATCTTTCAAAAAAGGAATTAAAGTTCCTGTATCTCCGGCTCGCCTGTAAATCCCCAGATTGGTAATAAACTGATTCTCTGTAGCAATCTGTATGTTATAGGCGGGTTTCAATTGCCCGTTTTTCATATGATCCTCTTTCATGCGCATGAAGGTTGCATCCTCATCTGTCTTACTGAAAGAATTACGATCCTCTAATTTATCTAATTGTGATTCGTATTTGGCAAGGCGGGGCAGATATTCTTCCTGTAGCTTTTTGATTTGTTTCTGCTCGGCTTTGTTCATCCCCGAGAGCCGTTTGTTTAGAGCGCTCACTTTTTCCCGCAAACCACAGGAGTCCATATCCGGTAAAGTATCCGGTGTCCTTTCCTGTTTATCCTGTTCGATATGTTTGTCTACCTCACTAAGGATTGACTGTATTTTCGACTCCAGTTTTGCCTTGTTCTTTTCCACACTGCCACGCCAGACAAAAGTGTAGCGGTTGGATGCCGATTCCACTTTGGTGCCATCGATATACTGTACATCCAAACTGACATAGCCGGATTCCTGTAGCAGTAGAACAATGGCTGAAAACAACGATTTTATATGTTCTTTTAAACGTTTGCCACGGAAATCATTGATCGTGCGGAAATCGGGAGTACTATTACCGGACAACCACATGAAGTAAATATTTTCCTGCAAGGCTTTTTCTATTTTGCGACAGGAATAGATATTGTTCAGGTAGGCATAAAACAGAACTTTGAGCATCATACGGGGATGGTAGCTGCTGGTGCCGCCTCCTTTATATGCCCGGAGCAGACAGCCAATATCCAAGGCGTCTACAACACTGTTTACAACACGAACGGGATGATTGGGAGCTATCTTTTCCGATAAACTAACCGGAAAAAGTACATTTTGGTTGGATGTTAACTCTTTAAATACTATCTTAGCCATTGCTATAATGTTTGTTTTTTTGCAACGGTAAGATACTACTTTTTACCGAAATAAACAATAGCAAAAGGGGCTGTCACACTTTTTGGACAGCCCCTTTTTCTTTACTAAATAAATTTTATGCCAGGATCAGAACAATTCCACCTGTAGCTTTCTAACCGGCGAAACGATGAAATTGCTGACTTCGTAGACGACTTTCCTTTCATCCGAAGGCAGCACGACCAAGACGGTCTTCCCTCCCGGTATCTCGATCTGGTCGGGATATCCGGCAGCCTCCTGATCCGTCTTGCAGAGGCGGAAGGGGAGATCGGAGGTGTTCTCGATCTGCAGGTAGCGACGCTTGTCGGTCGAATAGTAGACGGGAGACACCCGGAGGGAGGCCTCGAATACTTTCTGCAGCAGCTCTTCGCGGCCCATCAGCGTGTCGTAGAAATAGACCAGCGTCCGCCGGGCGAACAGGGCCTCTTTGATGCCATCGGAGGTGCGGTCTTTCGACAGGACCAAGGTCATGGGGCGGTGGTCTGTCTGCCGGAAGTCGTAGAGGCGTTCGACCACGTCGTGCACGTCGGTGTTGCCGAACAGCGTCAAATCCTTCTCGTTCGCCCAGCCGAGCGCGACGGGATACCATTCAAACTCGTTGTAGACCTCGATGCCGTTCAGCCAGCCTTTGCGATAGAGGTCTTCGTGCACGTCGTGCCACATGATGCTGTCCACGCCCCAGCCCGGGTGGTTCCACTGGATGAAGGCACCCTGCTTGTGGGCGGCTTCGAGGCGACCTCTTCCTTGGCCATGTCGAAGGCGTTGTTGTGCCCTTTGCCGACATGCTGTCGGGCGGGCTGTCCTTCGATGTGGTCGGTGATGGCGATCGCGTCGAGCCCCTCTTCCCAGGCTTCCTGCACGCGCAGGGTCGGCCAGACGATCCCGTCGGAGAAGATGGTATGGACATGGAAATCGCATTTCAGCAACTGGTATCCGTCGATCTCCGGCAGGCGGAGCTCCCGGCGTGCCTTCACACGCTCTTTTCCTATTTTAATTTGTTTGGGCAAGGCCACCTCTTGCGCCTGCATGCATACGCCACCTGTCAGCAAGGCGGCAAAAACCAATACTTTTGTCTTTTTCATGATCTTATTCTGTTTTAGGAGTTTTTTTGGCTTCCCATCCATAGTCGATATATTCCCAGGTGAAATGGTCTGCGTCGTCGACGTGTACCAGCAGGTAGCCTTCTTCGGTTTCGAGGAAGGGGCCGCCCCACCAATAAGCCGAGACGGCGCCTGCGGTGACGAACCAGCGGTCGCGTTCGCAGATCTCCTCGTGCAGGTGCTGGTGTCCCTGCAAGACCAGTTTAAGGTTGTAGCCGTTCAGCAGCTCGAAGACCGGCTTGAAGTCGGTGATCATGTCCGCATTCTTGAAAGTGCCGTCCACGACCGGGTAGTAGAGGGAAAGCATCGGGACATGCAGCGCGACGACGACGGGTGTCGCCTTGCCGGTGGCCTCGAGGTCGGCCTTCAACCATTCCGCCTGTTCGGCTCCGATGGAATAGCGTCCGTCGGGGTCGGGGTTCAGGCTGTTCAGCGTGATGAAATGGACGCCTTGGCGGTCGAAAGAGGTATAGCTCGCGCCGAGGTGCTTCTCGAACGTCTTGTATCCGGTCTTGTCGTCTTCGCCGTCGCTAAAATAATAGCGGTCGTGGTTGCCGATCGTGAAGTGGCACTCCTGCCCGCTCGCGTCGACGATTTTCTTGAAACGGGCGTGCAACTCTTCGGCCACGTCGGCCTCTTCCTTTTTCATGTGGTCCGTCTCCACGTTGTCACCTCCGAAGAGGAGGAAGTCGGCTTGCCGGGCTTTGGTATCTTCAAGGGCCCGGGCCAGCCCGTCGTTGCCCTCGCCGCGGTTGTCGCGGCTCAAGTGCACGTCGGTCAGAAAGGCAAACGTGAGCTTGTCCTTCTTAGGGGTTTCTTCCTTCGGAGCTTCCGCTTCCGGCTTCGTACCGCAGCCGATGAAAAGCAGCGGGAGCAAGAGACCGGAGAGTTGTAAAAATCTTTTTCGATCCATATGATTCGTTTTTTTCAGGTTATGCTTTTCATTCGACTTTATTCCCATCCGAAAAGCTGGGGTCCTAACTGGGGGTTCAGGTCCATCTCGTGTTTCGGAATCGGCCGGTAGTAGTACTTCGGCTCCATGAAGGTCCCTAAGTCCCGGATGGTCTGTATATTGCCGCTGGTCCCGTTTTTCAGGTAGACCGTCGCGTTTCCGTCGTCGATCGTCCCGGTCCTGTAATACACCAATTTCTTGCCCAACGAGTTGGCCTCCTTGTCGGCTTCCGCCGGGATGTCCTGCGAGGAGGGGATCAGGTAGATGTCTTCCACGCCGTCGCCCGTCAGGTCGAACTTGCCGAGCGAGGGGAAATAGATGCCTTCCGGTTCATGTTCCAGCAATTTGCCGGCTTTCCAGCGCATGAGGTCGTCATAGCGGAATCCTTCGAGCGCCAGTTCGACACGACGTTCGCGGCGTATCTCCTGCAAGACGGGAGCGATCGCCGGGAAACGGCTTTGCATCACCGGGTCGGCCGCCGGGCTGGCCGACAGGTGCGGGAGGCCGACACGGTCGCGCAGCAGGTTGATCGAGCGGTCGAGGTCGGCCTGCGTCAGCTGCCCCAGTTCGGCACGGGCTTCGGCATAGGTCAGCAGCACCTCGGCATAACGCAGGACGGGAACATCGATGCCCAAATAGAAATCTTCATCCTTGTTGTTGACAAAGCCCTTGATCTGATGGTAACCGGAAAAGTTCTTGTTCAGATTCTGCACGTAGATCCCGGCGCCCGGCGCGTAGGTCATGGTGTTGACCAGCTCCCAGCCCGGATAGGCCAAGGTCTGCGACATGCGGGGATCGCGGTTGGCGAACTCCTCGACAAACTGCTTGTTGGCATAGCCCGGCTGCGAAGAGTAGTAGGAGCCGTCCTTCATCAGGTAGGACTGCACCAAGTCTTTCGTCGGGCACGGGATATAGTTGCCGAACATAAAGGCCCAGAAACCGTTGCTGCTAATTTTGCGGTCGAAGACACGCGTCAGGATCACCTCGCTGTTGGCTGTCAGGTCCGAGCTTTCGAAAAGGGCATGATAGTCTGTTTCGGGGCTTCCGGTCGAATAGAGGCTGAAACCGCCGTCGTTCATGATCTGTTCGGCCGCATCGGCTGCTATCTGCAGGTAGGTGCCGGCTGTGTTTTCCAGGCCCAGCTCGTCGTGGTATTTGCGATAGGTGCCTTCGTACAGGGCATGGCGGGCCATGTAGGTCAGCACGGTCCACTTGTCGACGGCGCCGCTTTCTTGTTGCGTCTTCACGTGTTCGGCAGCGAACGTATAGTCTTCGAAGATCTTCTGGACGACGAAGTCGCGCGAATCACGCGCCTTGTACAAGTCCTCGTCCGATGTCGTCAACGACTTGTCGTACCAAGGCACATCCGAATAGGCCTTCACTTTGTCCATATAGAAACGGGCACGGAAGAAACGGGCGATACCTTGGTAGTGAGCCAGCACGTCGTCCGAGACGGAGGCTCTTTCGCAGTTTTCGAGAAACAAGTTGATCGTGCGCAGGCGGCTCCAGTCCCATCCGGCGTTGACAGTCATCGAGGTCGGGTTGGCCGAGAGCATGATGTTTTTCACCTCCACCACGTCGGTCGTGGCCTGGTTGTCTGTCCCGGCATCAGCCGTGTAGTTGTTGAAGTTCGGGAAATCATAGAGATTATAGCAGTACATTTTCAAGTCTTCTTCTGTATTGAAGTAGCTGCTCACGCCGATTTCCGTCTGGGGTTGCCGGTCCATGAAGCTGTCGTTGCACGAAACCGCCAGCAGGGCGATTGCCGAAAGGGCCAGTCGAGATATATTTTGTTTCATCATCTGTTTGTTTTTTATATATGTTAGAATGTCACATTGAGGCCGAATGAATACTGGCGGTTGAAAGGATAGACATATCCGAATTGGGAGGCGTCGGTCACGGCTTCCGGATCGAAATACTTCTTCAAGGCGCTCCATTCGAAGATATTGTCACCGCTGACAAACACGCGGACGCGGCTCAAGCGGACCTTCTTGGTCAGTTCGGCAGGCAGCGTGTAGCCGACCGTGATGTTCTTGACCCGCAGGTAGGCTCCGTTCAGCAGGTATCCGGTCTGGGGTATGGCCAATCCCATCGCGCTGGTCGTGCTGGTTCCCAAATTCTTGTCGGCCAGCCACGATTGGAGGACCGGGTATTTGGCGTTCAGGTTCTGATCAGCCAGTCCGGCCGCAATATAGGATTGCGAGTGCTTGGCCATGTCGACATCGCTGTCGGCCGTCGGGCGGTAGAAATCGAACGTATGCAAGGTGCCGCCGGCATAGGGTTGCTGGTAAAAGCCCCAATAGAGGTAGCTGAGCGGATAGTAGTCACGCTTGGCGATACCCTGAAAAAAGGCCGACACGTCGAAACCGTTCCACTCGGCGTTCAGATTGAAGCCGAAGCGGAAGCGCGGAGAGGAATTTCCGATGACGCTCAAATCGCCCGGATCATCGACCGAAGTGCCTTTCGTTATTTTCTTATCGCCGTTCAGGTCTTTGTATTTCGGCCATCCGGCTACGATGTCCAACGCTCCCCAAGGAATGATTTCGGTTTCGTCCAGATTTTTGATCTCTTCTGCGTTCTGGAAGAAGCCGTCGCTCTGCAAACCCCAGATTTCGCCTAATTCCTGTCCTTTGTAATATTGAGAAAGCAGCTTGTTTTCGTTGTCAAACTTGGTGATGTAGGAACGATTGTCCGACAACATGAACTTCACACCCCAGTCGAAGGGCTTTCCCTCCAGCTGGAACTGGTCCCTGTAGCCGACGGTCAGTTCCCATCCGGTCGTCTTCATGTCGGCCGCGTTCTCTTTCGGCTCGGTCGCTCCCAGCACGCCGGGCAGCTCTTTGCCTTGCGTCAACATGCCTTTCGTGTCGCGGCGATAGATATCGAAGGTCGCCGTCAGCTTGTTATCCAGCAGCCCCAGATCGACCCCGCCGTTCAACGTGCGGACTTCTTCCCATGTATAATCAGAGGAGACGAGCGAAGGAGGCAAAACGGTCTGTTGCAATTTTCCGCCGATCATATAGCTGCCGATCGTCGAACTCATGGCCGGGATGTATCCGTATTCCCCGACAAGCTGGTTGCCCAACGACCCGTAGGAAGCACGGACTTTCAATTGGCTGAACATCGATCGCATGGATTCGAAAAACGGCTCTGCATCTACACGCCAAGCTGCGGATGCGGAGGGGAAGAAGCCATAGCGCTTTTCTTTCGGGAAGCGGGAGGTCCCGTCATAACGTCCGTTCAGCTCCACGATGTATCGGTTATCGTAGGTGTAGTTGGCACGGAAAAACAGGCCTCGGATGGCCCAGTCGGCATATTGCTCGCTGACCAGCTGGTCGCCGGAAGCCAGCCCGATCGTGGGCAACGAAGTGGAGATGATCCCTTCCCGCTCGGCCTTGTACCAGTCCCAGCGGCTGTATTCCTGGTTGTAGCCCAAGATACCGGTCACGTAGTGCTTGCCGAAGCCTTTGTTGAAGGTCGCATACAGATCCAACACGCTGTAAAAATCGTTTGTCGTGCTTTTATAGGCTTTGCTATCGCCCAGCTGCCGGATATCATCCGGCCCGTAACCGATCGTATATTTGTTCTTGAACCAGTCATACTCTTCGCTTCCCTTCATAAAAGTGAAGTTGGCATTCACCCGAAGCATCTTTTCCCAAAACGACATTTCGGCAGAGAAGGTGCTCTGTATGCGGTTGTATTTGCTGTTTTCCTCGCCTCCGTCGATCAGCTTCGCCATCGTAATGCCCGCTTCGGTATTGGCCCACGTCCCATCCGGGTTCTTATCCCAATCCGTAGGAGCCAGATTATAGAAAAGAGACATATCGGAATCGTTATACCCTTTCTGGCGGATCCCGTTGCTGTCGATATAGGGTTCCCCCCGGCTGGAAAGATAGCTGGGGCGAACGCGTTCGGTTGCGACATAAGAGGTGTTGTTGGACAAGGTCAACCACTTCCAGATGTCGTAGCTGACTTTGCCACGCATGCTGTAGCGCCGATAGTTGTCGTTCTTGACGACACCGGACAAGATGCCGTTCTCGTCATCCATGCCGCCCGACAGGTAGAAACGGGTTTTCTCGCTCGATCCCGAAACCGAGACCTGGTGCGTCTGGCTGAATGTGCTTTTATTCAGGAAGTAGTCCGTCCAGTTCCGATTGCCCATATATTCCCATTGGGTCTCATCCAGCGGATTGAGCCGGACCGGATCAGTCCCGTCCGGATTGTCCGAACGCTGACGCGCCCACTCCAGACGTTCGTCGTTGGCAACGTGGCCCGAACTCCAGGGAGTGTTCAACACCGCAATATTCTTCAGCTTCAAATAGATATAAGGATCGGATGTCTTATCCGGCAAAACAGAGGGGCGCTTCCATGAAAAGTTGTTGTTGTAATCCACTTGGATACGATCGCCTTTTCCTTGCTTGGTCGTGATAAGGATGACACCAAACGCCGCACGCGCTCCGTAGATGGCGGCCGAAGAAGCGTCCTTCAAGACGGAAAGAGTCTCGATATCCTCCGGCAACAAACGGTTCAGCTCTTCAGCATCCGAGGCTACGCCGTCGATCAGGATCAACGGGCTGCCGCCATTGATGGAGGCCTCGCCACGGATGTTGATCTTTGCAGCTTGACCCGGTTCACCACTGGTGAAATCGATGTTCAAGTTCGGGACCATTCCTTGCAAGCCCTTGGATATATTGGTGATCGGACGGGCTTCCAACTGTTTGGCGTTGATCTGGTCTACCGAACCGGAGAGGTTCACTTTGCGCTGCACGCCATAACCGACAACGACGACTTCCTCCAGGTTCTCGGCGTCTTCTTCAAGGACAATGCTAAACGTCGTTTTTCCGTTCACTTGGATTTGCTGGGACTTATACCCGATAAAGCTGATTTCAAGCACGGCATCCGACGAGACTGCCAAGTTGAAGTTCCCGTCCGGATCTGCAATCGTACCGTTGCCGCTGGCTTTCTCGACAATGGTTGCACCGATAAGAGGTTCGCCGCTTTTATCCGTCACGACACCCTTTACCTGGATTTTCGTCCTGACTTGATTCGTAATCGGGGCTTTTCCTGTCACTCCGGCGTAAAGTGGTAAAGAAGAACAACAAGTAAGCAATCCTACAGACAAGACACATAATTGTCTGTTTTTCAAATAAGATGCAATATTCATCATAAATTGTTTTTTAATGCTGCAAAAGTAGAGGCCGGATGTTACAGGTGTGTTTCTTCTCTTTTACATCCCTAATACGCTTTTTTCATTTATAAACAAAAAGGAGATTTCCTCACGGGAACCTCCTTCTTTCTAAACAAATGTGTCTAAACTAAATATGTTATAGTGTTATTGGTGTACCATTATAGAAGTCCAGGATCTTGGCACGGAAAATGAAGTCATACTTGGATTGTGCCTGCTCGGACAAGCTCTGGGCATATTTCGTCTTGGCCTCGCTATACTCGAAAACGGTGCTTTTGCCGGCGGCATAGCGGTCTTCGGCATACGAAAATGCTTCTTTGCTGGCGATGACCGATTTGTCGGATGCGTTATATTTCTCCTGGGCGGCGGTTGCATTATAGAAAGCCTGCTGGATTTCCTTATATAAGGCTTTCTTTGTATTCTCCATCATCAACTCGCGGTTGCGGATATTGATACGAGCGGAGCGGACACTGTTGCGAACCTGGAAACGGTTGAACAAAGGGATGCTCAGGCTGAAGCCGATCGTCTTACGCCCGTTATTCTTCAACTGGTCGTTAAAAGCCAGGTTCGTATAGTCGCCATCGCCGGAATAATGGTAATAGCCGTTGCTGTAGCTGGCGCCGAAATTCAGTTTCGGATAGTAACCGGACTGCGCCACTTTCAGCATCTTCTTCTGGCTTTCCAAGAGATATTCCTGCTCCTTGATCTGCGGCTTGAAGGCGACGGCATGGTCATAGACATTGTCCGGAGGGAGGATGCTGCTCATATAGCGTTCGACGGCATCTTCGAATTGAGGGACCACGATGTCGAAATTCTCGCCGTCGCGCTCCAGTTCGAGGCTTTGCGTCAGGTCGAGCAAGGCGAGTTTCACATTGTTGCGCGCTTCGGTCAGCGAGACTTCGTCCTTCGCCAGTTGCGCTTTCATGTCGTATAACTGGGAAAGGGGGACTTTCCCGTTCTTTACCAATGCTTCGGTTTTCACGACCTGTTCATTGCTCAGCGCGACCTGCAACTCGGCAATCTTCTGGACTTCCTTATTATACAAAACCTGCAAATAGTAGGAAGCGACATTGATCGACAAGTCTTCCTTCGCTTTATTCAACGTTTCGACAGCCGCTTTCAAGTCCAGCTTGCGGGCAGCGATATCGTTCGGAATGCGCAAGCCGTCGAATATCGGCATGCTCAAAGAGACGGATGCCGAGGTATTGGCCGAGTTCTGATCCACAATCACACCCGATTTGGAAGGAGAACGTCCGAAGTCGAAGTTCTGTCCGACATTGGCATTCAGATCGGGCAACCAACTGAACTTGCTGGTGTTCAATTCCACTTTCCGGCTTTCCTGGTCCTGCTCTCTCTGCTTCAGATCGATGTTATGCTCGATTGCATAGCGGATGCATTCTTCCAAAGACCATTGTTTGGCTGGTTCCTGCCCCCAAGCAAAAGTACCGGAAAGAAATAAAGTCGTAGCTATTATTAATTGGTTTCTCATCATTTTTACTGTTTACAATTATTTCTTATTCGGATCGACAATCGCCCCGCGTACCTTTTCGTTTTCGGACAGGCCTTTGCTTTCTACCTGTTTACGGACGAACATTCGTTTTCTTCACATTTGCCGAAGAACAGTTCCACCCTTGTATGTCGGTTGGCTTCCGTGGGGGCGTAATCGGAAATGCCACCTTCGCCGGTCTTGGTCATCCTGTCGGGCGACAAACCCCGCTTGTTCAGCTCCGAGGCGATATAGTCGGCTCTCGAAGCACTCAAGGCATTGTTGATACCAATTGTTCCGGTCGCACTATCGGCCGCTCCCGTGACTTTAACTTTCAGACCGTATTTCTTTGCCACCCGTGCCAGTTCGTCGAGATTGACCAATTGGGAGGGGTCTGTCAGGTGCGACGTGCCGA
>ERZ780007.360-NODE-360-length-15966-cov-5.02099_pt1 | contig 15966 bp, 13 predicted proteins | sample MGYA00511872_ERZ780007 | MGnify/ENA primary metagenome ERZ780007 (study PRJEB29588, sample SAMEA2149603) | human gut metagenome | biome: human gut; feature: human-associated habitat; material: faeces | place: Denmark | collected 2008/2010 ... | reverse complement strand
TAGAGATACTGATTTTGTCGGTATTGCCCTCGTAAGCTTACGAAATGCATTAAATGAGTTCTGCTCACGATATAGAAAAGTCCATGGACAGTTTTCCTGCTCATGGACTTTTTATTTGCATTACTTTTATTACCATGTTACATATTCAGATTCAAAGTAATGGTCTTCTGCAATGATACCTGTGACGCCTTGAACTTTTTTGGATATACATCTTTGTATCTGTAAATACTCAGGATAATTCCCACCAGTGCGTAGCACAGTAAAATATTATTTCTGCCAACAGATAAGAACGGCAGGAAGGTCGATGTCAGCGGGATCCATCCCAACATTCCCGCAAAGTTCAGAGAAATATTTAATAAAATGATCATTCCGCATCCGAATCCCATCACCATGCCTAGTTCATTTTTCTGTCGGGCCGCAGCTCCGAACATAAACAATACCAGTGCTGCTAGGATCGCGGCTACAAAGATTCCGGCCAGCAGTCCGTAACTGTTCAGAATATAAGAGAAAATGTAATCCTGATTGAATTCCGGCAAACCTCCCATCACATCTTTTCCACTGTTGCCCCAAAGTAAAATATTTTCATTAAATTTATGAAGCATGGCCGTCATGTAATTGGCATCTCCGGAATGGGATAAATAGGAGCGGATCCTGGCTTCCTGATAGGCTTCCAACATGTGAAGTGCATACATTGCAGTCAATACCAGGACCGGCCCTGCCGTAAAAAGCAGCCACATGCCGATAATCGTCTTTTTCACAGGCAGTTGAAACCACCCCTTCCAGACAGCCACCGTAAGTTCTATCAGCATACTGACCATCATGATGACAGCCACACCGAGGCTGGGGATTCGGGATGTAATAAATACAGGAAGAATCAGCCACAGGATCGCCCTGCACAGTGCGGATACACCACCGTCCCTGTATTTATATAGGATAGCGCCGTAAATCGGCACATAGAACATCATCAGGGAAGTAACCGCCACCCGGAGCCTTCCAAATCCGATCCAGTTGCCGATTCCGTTGACATCCAGACCACCGAAGCCTGCCACCCGCAGCCCTCCCAGAATCAGAATAGCTCCTCCGATGAACCTGGAGTACTTTGCAATTACGGTATAATCTAGGAAGTAGATCACACACATGAGGAGGAATCCAATAGCAACGGCTGAGCCAAACCCCTCCGTAGTATAGCGGTACACTTCCTGTCTCCATGTTTCCAGCTCCTGATAACCGGGTTGTCTGAGAATGGATTGCTGTATCAGAATGCCCAGCAGGCTTAAAATTCCTACGATCACAAGTAACTTCCATGCAATCTTAGGCTTGTGGATCCTGTCCAGCGAGATCCCCACTTCTACCGGATCTCCCATGTCCGTAACCGCATTTTTCTCTGCTTCCTCATAGCTCATTCCCTCGGAAAGATTGTCTGCGATCTGACTTTCTATATGGTCTTTTATCTCCTCAGCAATATAGGGTCTGGCTTTTTTGCAGCGAATCTGTGACATCAGTTTTTCCAAATATGTCTCCATCCTTATACCCCCATTGCCAGAACGCTGGTCACTGCAGACTGATATTCCATCCACTCCGCTTTTTTGGTTTCCAGTAATTTTCTGCCCTCTTTCGTAATACTGTAATACTTCCTCGTCTTGCCTGCATATTCCTGCTCATATACCGTAAGCAGGCCCTTCGCTTCCAGCCCATGCAACAGCGGATACAGCGTACCTGCTTTTAACTCGAACACGTTACAGGATTTTTTCCGCAGTGTATCGATCATCTCGTATCCGTACATATCCTTCTCCGCCAGTAATCTGAGCAAAAGCATCGTCATACTTCCCGACATCAGTGATTTGTCCACAGCCATTTTTTGTCCTCCTTATATAGATAGCCGATATATATTGTTATCTATAATATATATCGGCTATCTATATATGTCAATATTTATTTTTCAAAGCAATCACTAATCCATCTCAACTTCATCTACGATTTTGTATTTGTTATCCGTATCTTCTTTTCTTATAATAAACAGCACATCCGTAGTCATCTCGTTCTGTCTAACAGCGTTCCCCGAATCATCAAATCATTATTTTCTGTATTTTCTACATTTTCAATGCTTTCCGATACCGTTGCATTCTCCGGCTCCCATTCACGGATCTGGCAGCTTGCAACCATCTGTGAGATAATTTTTTTATATTTTTTATAATCCTTTTGTGACATAGAGATGGTAATGTTATAGAATCCCTGACCGGTGAAATCCCCCTTAAAAACATAGGATTCGCTTACCCCTTCACCGCTTATTTCGATTCCATGAAGGGCCGTGAGTTCCTCATTCACTTCCACGGTCTCCAGATCATTTTCATCCCCTGCATAATAGGGAGAAAAGCTGTTGCAAAAATAGATGCTGCTCTCCTGGCTGTCATCCGGAAAAAGCCGGATTCCCTTGTCCGGGCTGGCTTCCTCTGTCTCGGTCGCAGGCCACCCTTCCTGAAGCTTTGCTGTCCATTCTACCGGTCTGTCTATGCTTAAGGTAAACCCTGCTGCCTCATTTGTGTATTCGCAGCGGATCATCTCCTGCTTTCCACAACCGGTCATTGCCCATAATGCTGCTAAAATCATCAGACCCACAATCCATTTTTTACCCATAAGCACCTCCGCCATTCTACTCTGCTGTTGTTATCTTTACACCCTGTGTAATATCTTCCGCCCAGGATTTTTCCTCCCTGCAATAGCGGAACTCCTTCGTATTCAGGTCAATTGCTCCTAATTTTTCCTGTCCCGCAATATATAAGTCATCCCCAATGCGGTAACCCTCGCAGAACACATCTATAAGTCCCGAGGTAGGATGCCCCTCGGTCCCCATAAGTAACCTCCTAATATTCCGGTCAGAATAAATACCATAAAATAGAGTCCCGGAACACCTGCGACAAAAGCATAAAACGCTATCTGGAAGCTCCAGATGGGGATTAACAGATTGAGCGCTGCCACACAGGCAACGCCAAAAGCAACATATTCCGCACCTTTTGCTTTGTCCCGTCTGGTTCCTGTCGCTATCAGGAATCCCCATGCCGTATAGAGCAGCATACGTACCACCGTCCGGACTCCGCTCATTCCATCAAAAGAAGTTTTGTAATCCTCCTTTAGTGCCACCAGGACAATCAGGATCACAACAGACAAAATAATTTTGTAGTAATTTGAAAAAATTTTCTTCATAGCTGCTCCTTTCATTCTACATTCAGGAATGTATATCCCCAGTCCGGATCATCGATATATCTTGTGCCTATCTGCTGATATGCAGGTTCTCTTTCTGCATGATGTTTTTGCTCCTTAATTGTACTTGATAATGATATCATTATACAATTGAGCAATCGGAAAAGCAATTGAGCGGATGGAAACCTTCCTCTTCATTAACCATAACGAAAGATTTTGCACTATTTGTTACAAATCCGTTGAAGATTTATACTGATTTGCATTTTCAGAATAGCATATTTCAAAAAACGAGACATCCCTTCCGAACCGAAAAGCAAAAACTAAGGCAAAAATGGGCGAAAACGACATTCTATTTTGGGTTTTCTTATTATATAATGATGCCAGGGTCAAAAGGTCTAAGCCCACATGAGCTTGCTCATAAGTGGGTGAAAGACCTTAGGACCCGCCCCGATATGAGCATAAAAGTGGGATGATAATCCCACGATATGCGAATATAGGGTAGGATTGTGGGAGTGCGTAGCACGAAACAATCCGTAGGCATCAATGAATGGAGAGTATAACATGCGTATTCTTATTTGCGATGACGATTTACTGATCGTAGAAAAACTGCAAAAATATCTGAAAAGCTATTTCAGTCATCTGCACCTGAGATGTCCGGAGATCGTCTGCTTTTCAGACGGGGAGTCCCTGCTTGCGGATCCGGGAGACAAGGATATCCTTTTTCTCGATATCGAGATGCCGGGGCTTGACGGAATCTATGTAGGAAACGAACTGAAAAAGAAAGATAAAGATATTATCATTTTTATTATTACTTCTTATTCCGAATATCTGGATGAAGCCATGCGGTTCCATGTATTCCGTTATCTGTCCAAGCCCATAGACAGGCAGCGTCTGTTCCGGAATCTGAAGGACGCTCTGGATCTGTATCATTCCAGACTGGTGAAGGTGCCTATTGAGACCAGGCAGGGCGTACACGTTCTTCCGGTCTCTTCTATCATTATGGTGGAGGCACAGGGGAAAAAAGTGATCGTCCACACCACGACGCAGGACTTTGAATCCATCCATACCATGCCATACTGGCTGGAGCTGCTGCCTTCCAACCGCTTTTTTCAGACGCACCGGAGCTTTATTGTCAACTATGAGCACATTACCGACTTCGACCGTATGCTGGTGCATCTGGCAAACAATCAGTTTGACGCTTATCTGACGAAACGGAAATACAGCGCCTTTAAGGAAGCCTATCTTCTCTATCTGGAAAGTACGAGGTAATTTATGGAAAGTGTTTTTTCTATTATTTTTGCATTTCTGGTGGAAGCCATCATTCTCCTGCAATATGCCAGCCGGCTATTTTCTCCGAAACGTTCCCTGTCCGGCAGGCTTATCGTGCTGAGCCTTTTGTATATCTGCCTGTGTGCCACAGCCTTTTTTAATATCAAATGGCTGAATATGCTTTTATATTTGTTGGCTAATTTTCTGTTTCTGGTCACACAATACGATGTCAAATGGTACACAGCTGCCTTCCATTCCACATTGCTGGCTGCCGTCATGGGGATGTGTGAGCTGATCGTATATAGTATCATCGCCCGGAACGCTCCCCATTTTTATATGCAGATGGATTCGCTTCACAATACGATTCTTTTTATCCTGTGCAGCAAGATCTCCTTTTTTGCAGTCATTTATCTGCTTACGCATTTGTTCAAAAGTCTGCAGAAAACAGCGGATCCTTACGATAGTTCTGTTTTGCTGCTGATGATCATTCCCGTCACATCGGTATTCATCATGCTTACTTTTGTGGGAATGGGTGATCAGTATACATTGACTCCCGGGACGAACCGGATGATCTCTCTCAGTGCCTTTTTCCTATTGCTTATGAATCTGCTGGTATTTGGAATCAATCAGTACAATCGGGAAAAAAATCGGAAATATACGGAGATGCAGCTGTTACTGCAGAAGGAAACAGATTTTACGGAATATTATAAAATGCTGCTTTCGCAGAGCGAAAACCAGGCAATTCTCATTCATGATATTAAGAAGCATTTGCAATCCATTGCATCTCTGAACGAGCAGAATGCCCCGGACAAAGTCAACGCCTATATTAACCAACTGCTTCTCTCTTCGGATTTCAAAGAGTCCGCCCGCATCTGCGACAACGAACTTCTGAACGCCATTATGGCAAGGTACAGGCGGCAGTGTACTGAACAGGGAATCAGTTTTACCGCTGACATCCGCAGTGGTGTACTGCATTTTCTGCCGGACAGTGACCTTACTTCTCTTTTTTGCAATTTGCTGGATAATGCCATGGAAGCTGCCGGGAAAGTTCCCGACGCTTATATCGAAGTCAATGGCTGCAAGCGGGAAAATACACCTTTTGTTCTGATCACAGTGGTCAATTCCTGCCGCGTAAACCCTTTTAAAAATGATGCGGCAGATCCAGCCACTACCAAAGCGGATAAGCGTTCTCACGGCTTCGGGCTGAAAAGCATCCGCAAGATCTGCGCAAAATACCACGGGGATATCCAAATGTACTATAACGATGCTACTCTGACCTTCCACACGGTGATAACGCTCCGGGGATAGGCTCCCTTATTCCCACATTCCCGTCACAAAGCACATCAGTGCCGCCCAGGTATATAAGGGATAGAAAAGTCCCTGATCATCCACGCCGTCTTTTAGGATTTTCTGTGCTTCTTCTCTGTTCAGTAATAAAAAGCCGTCAAAGCATTCCGTACCTACGGCACCTTCCTGGCTTACCTTCGGCACCTCCTCACGGTTCAGCGTGATCTGCACCAGTGCATTGCTTTCATCCGTCATACCGGGGGTGCTGAATACCAGGGGATTCACCAGACGGATACTGTCACTTTCTTCCAGTGTGATGCCGGTCTCTTCCCGCAATTCCCGGATGGCTGCATGAAACACCGGATTTTCCTGTGCCGCATCCTCCGGATCTAACAGTCCTGCCGGAACGCTTAGCAGGAACTGACCTGCCGGGTAGCGGTACTCACGACTTAAGCAGAGTCTCGGCTCCTGTCCCTTGATCTTCAGAATCACAACACAGCTTACCGCATCCGGCAGCATCTGTTTGAATTCTTCGTCGCTTTTTACCGCCGCAAGATTATCTTTTACTCTTCTGGTGGCATCAAAATAATGTTTTCCGGGCTCATATTGCAGATCAAATACCTTGATGAATCTGCTGTCATAGACGGTCTCTACCTGTTGTTTTTTTATCATTGGTCTGTTCTCCATTTTCATTTCCTCTTTCCAGCCTGCAAAGCACCTGTTCATATCGCTTTTCCGCTTTTTTCCAGTGGATGAGCTTATGCCACCCTTGCACATAATCCGGTCTGCGGTTCCGGTACTGTAAATAATAGGCATGTTCCCACATATCTATCAGCAATATCGGTGTATATAATCTCAGATCCGGCACATCCTGGTTCGCTGTGGTCAGGATCATAAGGGTGCCGTCCTAATCACTAACAAGCCATGTCCAGCCGGAACCGAATACTCCCGCGGCAGCCTGCGACATCTGCTCTTTCCATTGTCTCACGGATCCGAAATCCCGGATCAATGCCTCCGCCAGTGCTCCACAAGGCTCCTGCCCTGCTGGGCTTCGCATACCGTCAAAATACAGCTGATGGTTGTATACGCCGCCTCCGTTATTGTGAATGCTTTCCCGGGCTTCCTCCTGCAAGGATGCAAGTTTATTATCCTCCGAAGTGAGCAGTTCCGTCAAGGTCATTTGCTGTAACTGAGGATAATCCGCGAGAATTGCATTCAGCTTGTCCACACAGGTCTGATAATGCTTATCATGGTGAAAATGCAGTGTCTCCTCATCCAGTACCGGAAGCAGGGCATCATATTCGTAGGGCAGGGGCTGTGCGACAAAAGGATAATGTTCTTCTAACATGAGACTCCAATCCGCCTGCGGGATACAGGCTTGCGATCATACAATATTTACCATACGCCTATTATATGCCGCACTTACGGATTTTATTTTCGGATTTGCACTTTTGCAGTCAGCGTTCTTCTCTTTTTGACATAAATCAAGCAGGAGAGAAGATTTATTAAATATTCCCTCCTGCTCAATTCCATTTTTTATATTTTTACAGCTGTGCAATATCCACCAGTGTCAGTTCCTTACAATCGTTCATATGCTCCATGCTGGTCACGAGAGCATTGGCGGTGTCCATTGCGGTGATGCAGTAGATACCGGTCTCGATAGCGGTACGGCGGATCAGGAAACCGTCTCTGGTCTTGTCGCGGCCCTGGGTAGGGGTATCGATGACAAGGTCGATCTTGTGTCCCAGAATCAAATCCATCACGGTCGGGGATTCCTGAGAGATCTTGTTGACCTTTCTCGCCTTCACACCTGCTTCATTCAGAGCAGCTGCGGTACTTCTGGTAGCATAAATGGTGTATCCCAGCTTTTCGAAGCGTCTTCCGACTTCAATGGCTTCACCCTTATCCGCATCCTTTACGGTGATGATCATGTTCTTGTACTTTGGCAGTTCCACACCTGCTCCCAGGAATGCCTTGTACAGAGCCTCATTGAAGGTCTTGGCGATACCCAGACACTCACCGGTAGACTTCATCTCCGGTCCTAAGCTGATCTCGGCACCACGGATCTTCTCGAAGGAGAACACAGGCATCTTGATGGCAAAATACTCTGCCTCAGGCTGTAAACCGGGCTCGTAGCCAAGCTCACGGATGGTCTTGCCGATGATCACTTCGGTAGCCAGATCCACGATAGGAATGCCGGTTACCTTACTGATATAAGGTACGGTACGGGAAGAGCGGGGGTTAACCTCAATGACATATACTTCCTCACCGATGGCAATGAACTGGATATTGATCAGTCCCTTGACATGCAGTGCCTTTGCCAGTCTTCTGGTGTACTCTGCGATCTTCTCTTTTACTACTTTATCAATGGTCGGAGCCGGGTATACGGAGATACTGTCTCCGGAGTGGATACCGGTCCTTTCGATATGCTCCATGATACCGGGGATCAGGATATCGATACCATCGCATACAGCATCGACCTCGATCTCCTTACCCTGTAAATACTTATCTACCAGGATCGGGTGATCCTGTGCGATACGATTGATGATCTCCATGAATTCTTCGATCTCTTCATCGGAGATAGCGATCTGCATGCCCTGTCCGCCCAATACATAGGAAGGACGTACCAGTACGGGATAGCCCAGTCTGTTGGCCACCGCCTTAGCTTCCTCTGCGGTGTATACGGTACCGCCGGCTGCACGGGGGATCTCGGTCTCTTCCAGAATCTTGTCGAACAGTTCTCTATCCTCAGCGGCATCTACATCCTCCGCCTTGGTGCCCAGGATGGGCACGCCCATCTTCATCAGGCTCTCGGTCAGCTTGATAGCGGTCTGTCCGCCGAACTGTACCACAGCACCATCGGGATGCTCAATATTTACGATAGATTCCACATCTTCCGGAGTCAAAGGCTCGAAATACAGCTTGTCCGCAATATCGAAGTCGGTACTTACAGTCTCCGGGTTGTTGTTGATGATAATGGTCTCATAGCCTGCCTTGGAAAATGCCCAGGTAGCATGTACGGAACAATAGTCGAACTCGATACCCTGTCCGATACGGATAGGACCGGAACCCAGTACCAGGACTTTCTTGCGTCCGGTGGTCTCCTTGGCTTCGCACTCGCCGCCGAATACGGAGTAATAATAAGGAGTGGAAGCTGCGAACTCTGCGGCACAGGTGTCTACCATCTTATAAACAGCCTTAATGCCGTTGTCATAACGCATCTTCTTGATCTCTTCCTCGGTCTTGCCGGTCAGTCTTGCGATGACGTTATCCGGGAACTCGATTCTCTTGGCTTCCTTCAGCAGATCCACTGTCAGGGGCTGTGTCTCCAGTGCATGCTCCATCTCGGTCAGAATGGCGATCTTGTCAATGAACCACAGGTCGATCTTTGTAATGTCGTGGATCTGTTCATAACTGATACCCTTACGGATTGCTTCAGCGATCACATAGATTCTCTGGTCATCCACGATCTTCAGACGCTCTAACAGTTCCTCCACAGACAAAGTGCTGAAATCATAGCTGCGCAGGCAGTCCACATGCTGCTCCAGGGAACGGATGGCCTTCATCAGTGCTCCCTCGAAGTTATTGCAGATACTCATAACCTCACCGGTTGCCTTCATCTGTGTGGTCAGAGTACGTTTTGCAGTGATAAATTTATCGAAAGGCAGTCTAGGAATCTTTACTACACAGTAATCCAGTGTCGGCTCGAAGCTGGCATAGGTCTTGTGGGTAATGGCATTTTTGATCTCATCCAGAGTAAAGCCCAGTGCGATCTTCGCTGCTACCTTCGCAATGGGGTAACCGGTCGCCTTACTTGCCAGTGCGGAAGAACGGCTGACACGGGGATTCACCTCGATAACACAATATTCAAAGCTGGTGGGATGCAGTGCAAACTGTACGTTACATCCACCGGTGATCTGCAGTTCGTTGATGATCTTCAGAGCGGAAGTACGTAACATCTGGTACTCCTTGTCGCTCAGGGTCTGGGAAGGCGCTACTACGATACTGTCTCCGGTATGCACGCCGACGGGATCGATGTTCTCCATATTACATACGGTGATGCAGTTGCCTACGCTGTCACGCATTACTTCGTACTCGATCTCTTTCCAGCCAGCGATACAACGCTCTACCAGTACCTGTCCTACACGGGACAGACGTAAACCGTTCTCCAGGATCTCTTCCAGCTCTACCTGATTGTGTGCGATACCGCCGCCGGAACCGCCCAGGGTATAAGCAGGACGCAGTACAACAGGATAGCCGATGGTGTTGGTGAATTCCACACCGTCTTCCACGTTCTCAACGACCTTGGATGCTGCACAGGGTTCGCCGATACGCTCCATCAGATCCTTGAACTCCTGACGGCCTTCCGCATTACGGATGGTAGCCGCGGTAGTACCTAACAGCTTTACATTGTGAGCTGCCAGGAAACCGGACTCCTCCAGCTCCATGCCAAGGTTCAGACCAGCCTGTCCTCCCAGGGTGGGAAGAATGCTGTCGGGTTTTTCCTTTTCAATGATCTGCTCCAGAACCTTTACATTCAGGGGCTCAATATATACCTTATCTGCGATATCTTTATCGGTCATGATGGTCGCAGGATTGGAGTTCACCAGGATTACCTCTACTCCCTCTTCCTTCAGGGAACGGCAGGCCTGGGTACCTGCATAGTCGAATTCCGCTGCCTGTCCAATGACAATAGGACCGGAGCCGATTACCATTACTCGTTTTACATTAGGATTCTTGGGCATCTTAGTTCTCTCCTCTCATCATATGAATGAACCGGTCAAACAGGTAACCGGAGTCCTGGGGTCCCGGACATGCTTCCGGATGGAACTGTACGGTAAAAATATTCTTGCCGGTGTAGGACAGACCCTCGTTGGTACCGTCGTTGACATTGATGAATGCGGGAACCGCTACGGACGGATCCAGCTTATCGGTATCTACCACATAGCCGTGGTTCTGAGAGGAAATATATACTCTTCCGGTCATCAGATCCTTTACCGGATGGTTGCCTCCTCTGTGTCCGTATTTCATTTTATGGGTATCTGCGCCGGTAGCCAGAGCCATCAGCTGATGTCCCAGACAGATTGCGAAAATAGGGATCTCGGTATCGTATAACTTTTTGATCTCGGCGATCACACCGGTACACTCCTTGGGGTCTCCCGGTCCGTTACTTAACATGATACCGTCAGGATTATCATCAATGATCTCCTGTGCGGGAGTTCCAGCGGGGTATACGGTCACCTCACAGCCTCTCTCTGCCAGGGATCTGGCGATATTTCTCTTGGCTCCCAGGTCTAACAGAGCTACCTTCAGTCCCTGTCCGGACAGTTCCGTTACCAGTGCGGGCTTGGGCTCTCTGACGCCCTTTTCATAAGCATCTTTATCAAAACGCGCTGCACCGGAGAGAGGTCCGTTCTGTGCCAGCTCCGTGGTGGGCGCTACCACATATTTTTCCCTGCAGGTCACCTTTTCCACGACCTTGCCTGTGGTATACTCTTTCAGCTTCGGAAGTACTTCGTTCAGGTCATAGGCTTCGTTGGTGGTGATCATGCCGTTCATGGTACCCTTCTCACGCAGGATCTTGGTCAGCGCACGGGTATCGATACCGGCGATACCGGGCACACCGTTCTCCTCTAAGTATTCCTGTATTGTGCAGTCACAGCGGAAGTTGCTGGGAATACGTGAAAGCTCTCTGACGATGAATCCATCCGGCCAGGGTCTCTCCGACTCGCAGTCATCCCTGCATATGCCATAGTTACCGATCAGGGGGTAAGTCATGCATACAGCCTGTCCTGCATAGGACGGATCCGTCAGGACCTCCAGATATCCGGCCATGGATGTGTTAAATACGATTTCACTGATGATCTCTTTGTCTGCACCAATGTGCGTTCCTTCGAACACCGTTCCATCTTCCAAAATCAAAAATGCCTTCATTCTTTCCTCACATTCTGCCGCTTTTTGCGACGTTTGTATTTCTCTCAGTCTCCTACAATACCTGCGAATTGCTCCGCTGGGTATCTGCATTGTCTACGATACCCACGAATTGCTCCGCTGCTTCGCAGCTCCCGCACTTCTGAAAACATTCGGATTCCGCGGATTTGCTTCCGCAAATCGCTGCATCCTCATGTTTTGGCGATTTAAATTGGCACCTGCCTCCCCGTGCAAGCACGGTCGGCCTCTGCCGTTTAAATCTGGTATCTGCATAATCGATTTATTATATCATAAAAAAAAATGCGTCGCAATAGACCCTGTCTGCGTAAAAACCTACAAAAAACAATTACGCAATCCCGATACTCCTTGGAGAATCTGACAAAGCTGTGTAAAAGCTTACATTTTCCATTGCTTTTTCCACCGGGTCTGATATAGAATAGATATGTGTTTTCTATTTTTCAATTATCACAAAACGCTGTTTTCCTACAGCAGATTGGACAGGCATCTATGGATCGTATCGAAAATGCTCAAATGAACTCCCTGGGAACCCGCAAACTCTATTATGAAAATGTGCACCAGACGGATTTTACCGCTGTGGTGATGGAATGTGTTCCCGACAAGGAAGAGGGATATTACAGGATCGTTCTGGACGCTTCCGCTTTTTTCCCGGAAGAAGGTGGTCAGTCCGCCGACAAAGGCACCTTAAACGGTCAGGAAGTACTGGATGTCAGCATCAAACAGGGCATCCTGTATCATAAAACGGCCTGTGAGTTTCCCGTCGGCACCCGGATCACCGGTCATGTGGACTGGAACCGCCGGTTTGATTTCATGCAGCAGCACTCCGGAGAGCATATGATCTCCGGCTTACTGCACTCCCATTTCGGACTGGAAAACGTAGGCTTCCATTTAAGCGACAGAGAAGTGACACTGGATATGAACGGAGAAGTCTCTCTGGAGCAGCTGCGTCTCATCGAACAGGAGGCCAACGCTTATGTCTGGAAAAATCTTCCGGTCAACATCAGCTGGCCCACCGCCGAAGAACTGGCGAGCTTAAATTACCGTAGCAAGCTGGCTCTCACGGAAAATGTACGTATCGTCGAGATCCCCGGCGTGGATCTGTGTGCCTGCTGTGCTCCGCATGTAGATACCACCGGACAGATCGGTCTCATCAAAGTTGTAAATGTGCAGAGCCACAGAGGCGGTGTCCGCATCAATATTCTCTGCGGAGACCGTGCTCTGGCGGATTATACCGAAAAACAGGATTCCATCTGGGCAATTTCTTCTCTGCTCTCAGCGAAACAGCCGGAAGTAGCAGGTGCTGTTGCTCGCGCAAAAGAGGATGCACGGCTGCAAAAAGAACGCGCCAATGCTTTACAGGCAGAACTTCTGAAGGTACAGATGAACGCACTCCCCTCCCCGGAAGAAGTACACCACGTGCTTCTCTTCGTCGGTGAACTGGATGCCATTGCCCTACGTAACGCTGTGAATACCCTGACCGGAAAATATTCCGGTTACTGTGGTATCTTTGCCGGAGACGATACAAACGGTTATCGATTTATTGTAGGCAGTGCTTCCTGTAACTGTCAGGAACTGGCAGACCGCATGCGCCGGGAGCTTTCCGCAAAAGGTGGCGGATCCGCTCCCATGATCCAGGGGAATGTTGCTGTCACGGCAGATACCCTGCAGACAATGTGGGCGTCGCTGTAATGACCATCCTTTCTGCCTATATATGCATTTCGGCACATGAATTCGTATCAATATTTTCACATGGAAAACCCCCGGCATGACCATCTGTCATACTCCGGGGGTCTGTTTGTATATTTTATATATTCTTCGTTTCGGAAAATCTGATTATTTCTCTTCTGTTGCTGCATTCTTCTTCAGTGCTACGCTGACTGCCTTCGCAACGCCACCACCTACTACACAGCTCATAGGCATCTCCAGTGCTCCGTTGATACCACAGAATGCTACGGCGAACATAAACAGATTCGCTCCGGTTGCATTCATGCTCTGCAGATACTCGGTATGACCGAAGCAGATCATCAGAGTGGACATGAAGAACAGGGTGTTCATAAATGCTCCCAGCAGACCGGTCACGAAGTAAGTTACGGTCTTCGTCTTGTCGATCTTCCACAGTGCCTTGAAGATCACGCCGGACAGCCATCCCATCAGAGTTCTGGTGGGGATGCATACCAGGAAAGTGAAAAACGGATTCATTGCTACCAAAGCTGCTCCAAAAGGATCTCCTGCAAAGCACTGGTAAAAGCTGGTAAGTCCAAATACCAGTCCCAAAACGGCTCCGCCTGTGGGTCCTAAAAGCATTGCACCGATGACTACGGGAATGGTCATCAGGGAGATTGCTAACGGTCCGATGCGCAGATACCCAAGCGGGGTAAATGCCAGAATCAGCATGATCGCGATGAGTACGGCCAATTGTACCATCTCAAGTGTCTTGTTTTTTTTCATATGAAATTTCCTTTCCGCGCTTTTTGCGCCTTTGCTACTATTCCTCCATCTGGCGTCCTTTGAACTGCCGGAGGATATAATTACAAGTCATTCAAGAAAATAACATAAATGTATACAAAACACAAGTACATTTTTTAATACAATCAACGTACGGTGCGATACCACTTCAACGCCGATGTATAGGCTTCATATACTGTATTCATATCAATATTCTTTAATAGCATCAGGCGGGATACCTCCGCCCAGTTGGCTGTCTCATACTGCAGCATAAAATCGTACACCGGTGCCAGTACGCCGATGCGGTAGATCAGTGCATTGCTGATCTCGCCAGCCACATGGACCACCTTCAAAGCCTCTGCCATGGGTTTCTCGAGGATCACATCCAGCACGGAGAACAATCCCATCAGGAACAATTCATCTTTCTGCGCCTTCAGACCAAACGCTTCCGCCAGATTCTCGGCAAATTTCGCACGAAGCAGAGAAAGTCTGGTAACCTCATTCGGCTTATCCGCATACAAAGCATTGGCTACTGCCGTGTTGATCCACTTTTTCAATTCCCGCTGTCCCAGCATGGCAGCCGCATGACGGATAGACGTAATCTCCGAATTTACAGCCAGTGGCTGAACCATTTTCAGCAGATCGATCGTGAGTGCGGTATCACGGCTGATGATATCCGCCGCTGTCGTGAGTTCAAAATCCGGGCTGTTCACAATATTCAGCAGGTCAATATAGTTACCCTTCAAGGGTGCCACATCTGTCTGTCCCTTCGTAATGGGAACACGATAGAACTTACCCTCATAGAAACGATATCCGCCGGTCTCCTTCAGTCTCTCGAAGTCCTCCATGGTATCAATATTACCGGCACATAGACTGATATTCGGGAATAATTTCCCGAAATAAATCTTGGCTTTATCAATGGCTATTTTACGGTTATTCAGAAGAACATAATCCATCAGCTTCAGGACTTCTCTGTAATTTTCAAAATCACTGACCGCAAGCTTGCGAATGGCAAGTTTATAGCCTTGCTGTTTCAATTCCTTCAGACGATTGACATACATTTCAATCGGCGGAATGGTATTATCGATCAAAAGTACGATTTTTTCATGAGGTGCATCGCACTGCTCCGTAATATCCGCAAAAATAGAAATATTGGTGATCGGTACAAAAATCTCTTTTCCCTGAGACAATGTATCGATTCCCATCTTTTGGATCAATTCCAATCCGGTGATCTGTGATGCCCCATCAAATTGTGCTGTCCCAAGCAGCAACGGATTCAACAGGTAATTTTCTCTCTGAGTAAAAAAGGAATAGGCACATACGGCCATATTTTCATCAAAAAGCGGTACTAATGTAAGCAGCATATTTTTACCTCCCAATTACCTATATTATACCGATTCCGACAGGACTTTACAAGTGGTACTATCAGCACAGAGATGTTGTAACTTGAGAGTTTACGAACCATGCAAAAATAGAACGGAATACCTCGGTGGGAGCTTGCTCACACAAGAGGTTATTTCGTTCTATTTTTATACCGTGCGTCCAACGGACACACTCGACAGCCGTCAATGAAATAAATGTGGAGTGCCCTTTGCGACACATTTATGAATTGAGTGCATGGCTCGTAACGTAGGGTCGCCGTAGACTGGACAAGTTCCGCCTGTGCCCATTCTTCCGCCTCAGTGTGGGCACAGGAGATAGGATCAAGCTTCTCTGTACCCTTCTTCCGCCTCAGTGTGGGCACAGGAGATAGGATCAAGCTTCTCTGTACCCTTCTTCCGCCTCAGCGTGGGCACAGGAGATAGGAACAAGCTCCTC
>ERZ780007.338-NODE-338-length-16594-cov-2.54417_pt1 | contig 16594 bp, 17 predicted proteins | sample MGYA00511872_ERZ780007 | MGnify/ENA primary metagenome ERZ780007 (study PRJEB29588, sample SAMEA2149603) | human gut metagenome | biome: human gut; feature: human-associated habitat; material: faeces | place: Denmark | collected 2008/2010 ... | reverse complement strand
TCTCCTGTTTTTCAATAAAATACAACAATATTTTTTCGTAAAGTTGTATTGTTATATTGCAATTTAACTGTTAAATTTTCTATTTTTCATACGATTATGTGCATTTTGACTGGTTTTCATTTTATTTTTCCTTTGTTTTACTGTCGTTTTGTGCGTTTTGTGTATTTTATTCTTGATTTCTTTCGCTATTGCAATACAACTTGCGTCATGTACACACTTGTACGTTTTCATCTCATGAACACCTGCCATTAAATACAACTGTCTATGTGCAAAGAGAGGCACGACATTGCACTTTCCCGGCACAAATGCTATGATTGAATCACCAAACAGAACAATATTGTATAAAGGAAAGGGAGATGCATTATGAAGGTAATGAACATTGAAAACCCACAGGAGTTTTTGAAAGTAATTGACAGTTGTTCCGGACAGGTTGAGCTTGTCACTGCTGACGGTGACCGCCTGAATCTGAAATCAAAATTATGCCAGCTGGTATCCTTATCTACCATTTTTGAATCTGCTTCCACCATCCCGGAGATGGAAATCATCGCACATGAAGCAGAGGATTCCAGAAAGATTATGGATTACCTGATGCGCGGATAAAACGTTAGAACAATACCAATAAAAAGGAGTATGAAAAACACCGTTGTTTTCATACTCCTTTTTCTTATTATATATGTCTTATATCTCTGACCTGCTTCAGACAAAAATCCGATTAGATATTTAACAGATCACTGAATACTTTCAGTGCTCCGTCTGTCTCATGTGCAAGTACGCGCTTTGCAAGAACTTTACCAAGCTGAACACCTTCCTGATCGAAGCTGTTGACATTCCATAAGAATCCCTGGAACATGATCTTGTTCTCAAAGTGTGCAAGCAATGCACCGAGTGTCTTCGGATTAACCTGCTCTCCGATAATAATAGAAGATGGGCGTCCACCCTCGAAATTCTTGTTGCGGTTTTCATCTTCCTTGCCGCATGCAAAAGCAACGATCTGTGCTGCTACGTTTGCGCAAAGCTTCTGCTGGCTTGTGCTGTCCTGAATGACAACATCTGTGTCAAGCTGGTTATTCTTAAATCCAACAAACTGCAGTGGTACAATATCGGTTCCCTGATGCAGTAACTGATAGAAGCAGTAACTGATAGAAGGAATGCTGTCCGTTTGTACCAGGCTCACCAAAGATGACCGGGCCAGTCGGATAATTGACAGGCTCACCGAAACGGTTTACCGATTTACCGTTGGACTCCATATCTACCTGCTGTAAATGTGCCGGGAAACGATTGAGTGCCTGTGAATATGGAAGCACAGCAGTGCTCGGATATCCCAGTACGTTACGCTCATACACACCGATCAGTGCATCCAGCATCTCAGGGTTCTTCAATACGTCTTTTTCTGCGGAGAGTTTATCCTCTGCTGCAGCGCCATCCAGAAACTGTGCAAATACATCCGGGCCGAATGCCAGTGATAATACGGCTCCACCGACAGCAGATGTAGAAGAATAACGTCCTCCGATGTAATCATCCATGAAGAATGCTGCCAGATAATCATCACTCTTTGCCAGCGGAGAAGTCTCACTGGTAACTGCGATCATATGCTTAGAAGCATCCAGGCCTGCTTTCTTTAACGCGTCCTTAACGAAAGACTCATTGGTCAGTGTCTCAAGTGTAGTACCTGATTTGGAAACAAGTACGAAAATAGAATGGGCAACATCTACAGAATTCAATACAGCGGCTGCATCATCCGGATCTACATTACTGATGAATTTTGCTTCCATCTTGAATGTGTTGTTTTTCTTTGCCCAATTCTCAAGTGCTAAATACATAGCGCGGGGACCCAGGTCACTTCCACCGATACCGATCTGGACAACTGTTGTGAATTTTTCACCAGCAGCGTTTGTAATCTCACCAGCGTGTACCTTATTGGCAAAATCAGCAATTCTCTGCTGCTGCTCCACATAGAATTTACGCTTATCCACACCATCTGCTACAACGGCTTTTCCAAGCTGTCCACGGGTCAGCTGATGAAGAACCAGACGGTTCTCTCCGGTGTTAATCACTGCACCGTTGTAAAGCTCCTCAAATTTTTCGGAAAGCTGTGCTTCTTCTGCAAGCTTAACCAAAGCTTCCAGTACATCATCATCCACCTGCTTTGCAGCATAGTTGTACACCAATCCCTCTGCCATTGGAATACTGTAATTTTTCACACGCTCTGCCCCGTTCTCGCCAGACATTACTTTTTTCAGATCTATGCGACCTGTTTTTGAAAGGTTCTGAAAAGAAGCAAGGGTATCCAAGTTGTCCCAAGTAACCATAATAGATTCCTCCTATATGTTCTTTGTTATTTTATTCCTCAACCTTACTGATTATACAATGTAATTTCCATGAATTCAAGTATGGATAGTATGTGAAAAATGCGCTTTTCTTTTTCTTATACTGTGATATAATTCTTATAGATGTTTTGGAACGGCATATGTTTATTGGGGGATTACATATGATTCATAAAAAAATAGGGGCGTTTATATTTCAGGATGTACAAAATCCAAATGAGACAAAAACCACTGCTGTGACCCTGCGTCTGTACGCACTGATTCTCAGCGTTTATTTTCTTGTCCTTTTTTGTGTCTGCTGCTTTCTTCGGGATGTTCCTTCCTCCCTGCTGACGCTCATCTGTGGCATTTTATATGTATTTGCTTTCCGGATTACCTATCTAAACCATACACATTTTGCTTCCATTTTTTCACAATTACTGACGTTATTGTGGATTACTGTATTTATACAGAGATTTGGGTGGGACTGCGGTGTACAGCACTTCCTGTTTGTACTTCTCGTATTAAATTTTGCAGTCAGTTTCCACCGCATACGCACTAAAATTTTTGTTGGAATCTGCACATGTGCTTACCGCCTGCTTTTGTATGCCTATACACGGTATCATCTGCCGGTCATCCAGCTTTCCACAGATGCCAGTATCTGCATACAGACCATAGACACTTTGTTTATTTTTGCAGAACTGATCACGGTTATGATTATTTTCACCCAGAATTCCCAGCAGATGGAACACAAGCTTATACGTTACAATCTGGAACTAGAACATATCGCATCCACAGATCCCCTGACCGGGCTTTTCAACCGTTGGCAGATGTATAAGCGTCTGGAAACATGTATTTCCAGATACACTCAGCATAAATTACAGACCCTGACTGTTGCCATGGGGGATATCGACTTTTTCAAACATGTAAATGATACTTACGGGCATGATGCCGGGGATGAAGTTCTCCGCACACTTTCCAGGTTGTTTTGCACGGTAATAGGCGAAAAAGGAGAAGTCTGCCGCTGGGGCGGAGAAGAATTCCTGTTTGTATTTCCCGGCATGGATATGGAGGAGGTTCAGCTTTTGATGTCTGACCTTCTGGATGATATCCGGCACACTCCTGTATTATACGAACGGGAACTGATTCATGTAACCATGACATTCGGAGTCGAAGAATTTGGCAGAAATCATACCATGGAATCTGTCATCCAGGAAGCCGACCGCAAGCTTTATCTTGGCAAAGAGAGTGGGCGGAACCATCTCACCCACCCGGCGGATTTCCGTTCTTTTTCTGAGGAAATCCAAAAATCTGTCACATACGACGGTATATACAGATCCCATCACATTGAATATAATTCGCAGCGCCACTGCCGTACCTGCACCGAATAACCCCGATGCGATCGACAGTGCGCCAAACGTATTAAATACGGTCTGCCATGCATATCCTGCAGAATAACCCACACCAATTCCACCGATCATCCCGATATACGGATACATGGATTCCGGTAACACATGATACAAAACAAGAAAGATCATGCACCCCACAATGTTAAACGGTCCCCTGCGTTTTGCACGCTCCACGCTGTCCTTGTGAAACGGAAGACATACTGACATACATGCAATTCCTGCCCAGCGCCGAAGAAACAATCAGTGTCAGCTTAATATACCACCAGTTCCGCGCGGAACGCACATCAAATTCCCGGAACAGATCCAGGAACGTCCGGCGGTATGGACGGTTTTTCTGATTCTTATAAAATACAGCCATACAGATTCCCATACCAATCAGCAGACTGATCACACGCAGCACATAGGCATGTCCACTCACATCATACCCCTGCAAAAGCAGATATCCAAGGACAAACGTGGACTGGTTTGACATGATCACATTGTGGCATCCGAAAATCATGAGAATCAGAATACATGCCACATTCACAAAAAATGCCGGAACCGGATGCATCATATTAGTAATTCTCGGTCCTGCGATTAAAATCCCAAAAATTCCCGCAATACAGAGCAGCCCATGACTGGTACGCACCCCGAAATCTGCCTGCCGGAGCACAAGTACTGCCAGCAGCACGACCACTCCCGGTACACTGTTATCTGCACCGAATATTTTACTAAACAGTGTAACCACAGCGACGCAGAATGCCATAACAAGATAGACTTTAAAATTATAGATCAGGATATGTCTGCGTTTTTCTTTTTTGTCTGTTGTGTTTTTGATCAGCTGTTTTGAGCCAACTGAACTCAGTTGTAGTTCCTGGTAAAAAGTCATCGTCTGATTCCCCCTCGTTTTTTTAATAAAAAAGTACGCTGGCTTTGTGGTGCAACGATATCACAAAGCGTAGCGTACTATACCTCGATTTTTAAAAAACGTCAAGGATACGTCCTGTTTTTTTTAGATTTTGTTTAGAATTATTTTAGATTTTTCCCATCTGAAAAAGCATTTCCCACTTTTTCGCCCAGCACATAATTTTTCGCCCAGCACATAATACTCATTGTTGAACGGATCAAATGTGATCGGCTGTACTTTTGCCACATCTACTTTTCCGTCGGTCATTGCAGCTTCATCCACACTGACATTGACAATCTCCGCTACCAGTCTGCAGCTTTCCGGATCATAACTTTTTACTTTGCACTCTGCACAGACTGCCAGTTCATTGATGATCGGAGCGTCTACATTTGCACTCTTTGTCACGGTAAAACCTGCTTTGTCCAGTTTTCCTGCCACATTGTTTGCAGATTCGATTCCCACATAATCACAGGCTGCCACATGCTTTGCATCTGCCATGCTTACGGTAAATGCCCCGGTTCTCTGGAAATTCTTTGTTGTCTTATGTCCGGCACTGATGCAGAAAGAAATCTCGTTTCCTTCACTGATTCCGCCCCATGCTGCGTTCATTGCATTCGCCGTGCCGTCCTCATTGTATGTTGCGAGAATAAATACCGGCTGTGGATAGGTGTATGGTTTTGCTCCAAAATCTTTTCTTGCCATATTAATTCACTCCTTTTCGTGCTCTGTTTTGAATTATTTGGAAGGATGAACTCCTTCCTCTGTTTTATACCTCACATTTTTGCAGGAATCAAGAGGGGGCAGGACATATACAGGTTTTTTGTGGGATTATGTCCCACGGCTTTTGCTTCTTGGGACATATGTAGATTTTGTGAGCAATTATGTCCCATAACATCTGGTGTCTGGGATATATAGAAGATTTTTCCGGAGCTATGTCCCTCTTTCTTGGACACACGGGACTTTTTCTCCTGCTTTTTCGCTATATGTCCCTCTTCTTTAGACTTACGGGACTTTTTCCTCTGCTTTTTCTTTATATGTCCCTCTTCCTTGGACTCGCGGGACTTTTTCCTCTGCTTTTTTCTATATGTCCCTCTTCTTTAGATTCGCGGGACTTTCTCCCCTGCTTTTTTACATATGTCCCATCTAGGTTCTGCAATAGCATGAAATGAAGGTGATATACTTTTATATGCCCCAAAATTATATAGCTAAATACAGTTCGCACTCCAAGATTTCACACAGGCAAAAATGGCATTTTATATAATTATATCTCTGCACATACTTTGCCAAGTTTTTTTGCATATTCATAAAGCTGCCTATTTTTTTCATTATAAGGACCAAATTCTGTCAATGCGCAAATGCAGGCATCACAGTCATCGAGCATCTGTTTTGCCCGCAAAAAGGTTTCTTCCGAAACCGGAAAGAATGCTTTTTCCGAAAAAACACAAGCGGCAAGTGCAGATGCCGCTGCGTACTCCACATCATGTTCCTGCAGAGCGGTTGTAAACCGCAAGCCCTGTTCCACCACCGCCAATCACAAATACCTCCGGAATTCCTTCCGGTCTTTCCATAAAAACCTGTCCGGTCTGCGGTTCAAACTGCTGTGGCTTTACACCGTACAACTGCTGCACGTAGTTCCCGGAAAAGATTTCCTCTGGTGTCCCGACCCGGTCAATACGGTCCCCTTTCACACACGCAATGGTGTCCGAAATTTTCTGTGCCAGATCCAGTTCATGCAGTGACATGATAACTGCCAGGTTTTTCTTCCGTGCCAGCATGCGGATGGTTGTAAGAATATCCAGTTTAAATCCCATATCCAGATAGGAAGTCGGTTCATCAAGAATCAGAACCTGTGTGTCCTGGCAGATCGCCCGCGCCAGCATAAGTCTCTGCCTCTGCCCATCACTGATTCTCCGGAAATCCTGCTGCTGCACTTCCCCGGCATGCACCAGAGCAATCGCCTCGTCCACCTTTTTCCAGTCCTGTTGTGAGAGGATACCAAGCCTCCCCGTGTACGGGTAGCGCCCGGTTGCCACCACATCCCTGCCGCTTAACAGTTCCGTGTGGATGCGCTCTGTCATGACCATCGAAAGATGTCTGGAAATTTCACTGTCCGTCAGTTCCCTCATGGATTCTTTTCCCAGAAAAACACTGCCGCCAATGGTTTTAAGCTGTTTGGTGATGGTCTTTAAAATTGTCGATTTTCCGGAGCCGTTTGGTCCGATCAGTGTGAGGATTTCCCCTGGCCGGACACCCAGATTGATATTTTTAATCAGGGGAATCCGGTCGTATCCTACGGTCAGATCACGCATCGTAAGCTGCTCGTCATCGTTTGGTATATCTTGCGCAGGAAACTGCCCTGGCTCTTTTAGCATATTCTGCCCGTTATGTTGTTTTCCGTTTTCTTCTTTCATCACTTTCCAATTATTTTCCATCTGCATTTTTGTGCCTGCTCATAGTAACTTTCTTCCTACCTTTGCATCCTTATCCGTTTTGGCTTTCTGTCTACACATTATTTGTCTTCCACGATCCATCACATCCGCTGCTTTCGCAACATTGCCGCAATTACCACCGGCACTAAAAATACCGCCGTCACCGAACTGATACTGATCTCCGTTGGTGCAAATACGGTCCGCGCAATCCCGTCACAGAACAGCGTAATCACTGCACCGCCGAGAAAACATCCCGGAATTAGAATAATCGGTTTTGCCGTGTGGGTTGCCAGTTTAATCAGATGTGGCACCGCAATCCCGACAAACGAAATCGGTCCGGCAAACGCGGTCACACATGCCGACAGCAGACTTGACAGTAAAATCAGTGCAATGCGCAGTGCTTTTACGTTTACGCCCATATTTCTGGCATAAGATTCTCCCATCTGATAAGCACTGATCGGTTTTGCAAGCCCGAAGGTAATCACAACCGTGATTCCAACAATTATGACCATGATGCGAATGTGCTCCCAGCTCATACCGGAAAAACTTCCCATTGACCAGTTGTGAAGATTGACAATATTGGAATCGTCCGCAAACGTCACACAAAAATCCGTAATCGCTGAACAGATATAACCAATCAGGATACCGCACACTACAAGCAGCGACATATTCGATACCCGAAACGAAATCAGAAGGACAAATCCCATGGCAAGCAGTGAACCGGCAAATGCAGCTACCACCATTCCAAGGGAACTGACCATAATCCCTTTTTCCAGAAGAAAGATCATGGTCAATGCCACGACAAGTTTGGCTCCGGAGGAAATCCCAAGCACATACGGTCCTGCAATCGGATTCTGGAAAAAACTCTGCAGCAGGAAACCGGATACGGAAAGTGCCCCTCCGAGCAGAACTGCAGCAATGATACGGGGCAGACGGATTTTCCAGACAATCTGATACAGTGTGGAATCCGGCTGATGTTTTGTCAGCACGCCCAGGAAATCGAAAAAAGACATTTCCACACTTCCGACACCGATATTCCAGAAAAACAGAATTGCCAGCAATAGAATAATCACCACAAAAGAAACCAGATAGCGGAGCGTTCTGTTTGTTTCTGTCCCGGAATTATTCTTTTTTTCTTTTATTTGTGATCTCATGTTCTGCTCCTCATGCATTACGACAATTGTTATTATTTGTACATCCGTATGCCCCGGCTCACTACAATTTCTTCAAAAACCGGTATGTTCCATCCCCTTCTCCCGTCAGAATCTGATTCAGATCCTCGATAAAATCCAGATCCTCGATAAAATCACAGGTTCCGGTAGACTGCTGGTAAAAATTGCTTCCTGTTGTATATACCTGTCCACTTTTTACCGCCTGAAAATCCGCAAACAGGCTGTTTTTCTTTACCAACTCATCAATGGACGTCAATTCCCCCTCAATGGTTCCGTTGTAGATCAGCACATCCGCATCAACCTCCGCAGAATAAAAATCTTCCATCTGCATTTTCATCGTGGAAAGCGCATTTTTTTCTTCATCCGTATAATTTCCGAGTGAATAGGTCCCGCCTGCAAGTCCGATCATCGCAGAGACATAGTCGTTTGGCTTGCGCACAGTGATCGTCCCGTCCGAGGAAACTGCAAAAAATGCCACCTTTTTCCCGGTACTCTTTTTTCCCAGAATCGGTTTCACACGTTTTACCTGTTTATTTAAATAGTCATCTGCCTGCTGCTCTTTTCCAAACAGAATGCCAAAAAGCCGAATCCATTCCAGCCTTCCAAGCGGATGCTTTTCATAACTGGAACGCTCGACCATCACCCGGATGCCAAGTTCTTCGAGTTTTTCCTTTACTTCCGGATTGTGCGTGACCATCGTATTTTCAATGGCAAATGTGCAGCCACCCTGCAACAGCTGTTCGTAATCATCCTTCGCCTGCTGCACATACCAGTCGTCTTCCTTCAATGCGGTGTATGCAACGTGTGACAGCCCGCCGGCCTGACAGATCAGATCCATCACCGCAGACGATACAAGGTACACATGGTTTAACGGCTGCTGTAAAACGGTTACATCCTCCGGTACATCCGCTGGCACCGGAACCCCTTTCGGAATAAGCAAAAAACGACCGTTGTCCACGATCGTAATCAGCTTATAATTTCCATATTCATCGATCTGAAACTGATCGGCATAGGACAATTTTACCTGCCCGGTCTGTTTCAGCTCTTTAAAACTTACATCTTTTGCAAAAGAAAATGTCAGGGTGTAATCAATCTCATGCGGCTGGCTCATGGCTGTAGTGTCTCCTACTACATCCATCGTACACGGAACTCCGGCAATTGGAAATGTAAACGTTGAATTCCCGCCCTCGTTCTCATTTGTATATTTTTTTCCATCGACCAGCATGTAATCGTAATAGGTACTGCTCCAGACTATGGTTGCATATGCCTGTCCGTCCGTCACTTTTACTTTTGCTTCAGAATCTACGGAAGCTCTGCCGCTTCCGCCTTCCAGTTCTACATTTACGGTGTATTCTCCGTCTTCCAGCGATGTGTCCGGTTCCGCGGTGGCAGTCTGCGTTTCCGCGGCATGCTGCACCTGTTCTTTTTCTGCCGTAGAACCACAGCCGGACAAAACCGACACACACATACAAAGGGACACGATAATTACCGTTAATTTCCTGCTTTTCATACTTTTTCTCTTCGACCGGATGATTTCTCCGATCCATCCTATCTGTTTTCCTGTAACTTCTGACACATGTACATCATTTTCAAATACGATGTACCGGAATTGCCGCCGTCTGGCAGACAACTCACATTTTATTTTTTCTGTGCATCTGATACACTGACTTTATGATCATACCAGGTTCCCTTGGTTCCAAGAATTGCAAGGTCAAACTCTTTTCCAAGTTCTTCTACCGGCACGTCAAATCCGTAAACTTCCTCTGTCGTTCCATCGCTGTATTTTACTTTATCTGTCGTTGGCTGTAACAATTCTGCACCGTCTTTTTCTGCATCTTTTGCACTTCCCAGAAACAGATTTACGATTTTCTTGGATACCAGACGAATATGAATGGTCATCTTTTTGTCTTTTACGGTAAGGGTTCCACATCCATTGTCTGCTTCATTGACATGAAACATCCCACTGTCGGTATTAAACTTTGCGGTATAAGTGCCGTCCTCCAGCGCGGATACCGCGCTGGAAGAAGCAGACTTGGAAACTTTTCCAAGTGACTCAATTGCTTTTTTTGTATGCTCTACATAAAGTTTCTGGACAGCTTCAATCTCACCAAGTCCGGCAATCTGTGTGTCAACACTGTCGAAATTGCCGCTTGCAGTGAACTGGCTCTTCCAGGAATCGTCATCGTCTCCTGCCATGTCATTGTTTGCATGATCTCCGGCAACAACCATGAGTGGACGAAGAATAACTTTCTTGTAACCTGCGTCCTTAACTGCCTTGATTACATTTTCACAGGAAGTCTCTTCCGGCTCCCCCTCTACGGTTCCGATAAAGACATTGTCATAACCAAGCTTATCCATCTGTGTAGACATCTGGCTGTAACTTACTTTTGCAGAATGGGAAGTACCGTGTCCCATGAATACAAATGCAGTACCGTCCTTCTTGGCAGCATCCAGTGAATCGTATCCTGCGGTTTTTACGGCTTCTGCTGTAATGTCTTCTGCAACTGCCTTCTTGTCATCGTTGATCACTGTTGCATCATCACCAACTTCGCCAAGCAGCGGTTCCGCAACGACAACTTTTTCAAACTTATCCTTATATGCATCCAGCTCTCCGACAAGTTCATCATACTCTGCCCCATGCATCAGGTGTGTCGGCTGGATCACCAGATTCTTTACCCCGTTATCAACCGCTCTCTGTAATGCCTGGTCTACGTTGTCGATCTTCTCGCCATCTCTTGCCTGTACGTGATTGATAATGATCTGTGCGGTAAATGCCCTGCGGACTGCCCAGTCCGGATTTGCTGCCTGAATGATTCAACGGATCATCCTTGGAAGCATCACCGGTATCTCTGCCGAAATAATCCGGATCTGCATTTTCACCGGAAACAAGTGCTTTCTGTGCATCTGTCAGCTTGTCCCATGCTTCTTTTGCAGCAGCACACTGCTCATCGGTTTTATCTGTTCTTTCCTGAACATAAATAGCATCAATCAATTCTGCTACCTCGGCAAGCATCCCTGCAGCCAGTACACATGTCAGAAACAATGCAAGTGTTTTCTTTCTCATAATTCTCTCCTTTTTGAAATACAGCATAGGCTGCATTTCCTGCATACACCGCATCCACCCTGACGGATTTCTCATGCGATGTATTCTTTGGGTTAGCGGGTTCCTTCATCTCATAAGACCACACGCCACCCAAAGTACCAAAAGAAAAGCCCCGCCCGGAACATTCCGAAAGGAGCAATCAACCCATGCAAAAAGGAACTGTCTGCGGACGGCTGTCCCACACAGTTTTCTGTAACATGCAGTACGATCAATGACTCGTGATCTGAAAGTAAAAACTTTCTGTACCAGATCATTGGCAGGTTTCCTGGCTCATAGATCATCATAACATGCTTCACCTTCCCAATGCAGTTGCATCAGTGGCACCTGAAATGCAGCCTAAGCTGCATTTCCTACGTACACCGCATCCGCGCCAGCGGATTTCTCATGCGATGTGCTTCTTGCAGTTACTCCCTAATCACAGTGACGAGTTCGTACAGGATTTGCACCTGTTTCCCTTTTACCCTGTGCATACAGCCCATATATCCCATGCAAAGCGGCTTTATATGACAGGCACCAACGATCTTCTTTATGAAACTTTTTACATATTATCATATTGCGCGTTTATTTACAATGCGAAAATTACGTCTTTTCCGTTTTGATCCGGCACACCACTTCCGCTCCAGACTCCGCGTGGTTGTAAAAACAAAGCATGCCGCCCTGCTCTTTTAAGAATTTTTTTGCGATCGCAAGACCAAGCCCCTGATGCGTCCGGTCATGCCGGCTGGCATCCCCGCTGTAAAATTCCTGATCTGCATAGATGAGATCCTGCTCCGAAAAACCCTTTCCACTTCCATCTGCAGGCGCACCACGATCCCGCGCGCCCGGTCTGTGTGTTCCACCGCATTGCTGACCACATTTTTCCACGCTCTGCCAACCGGCCCTGGCTTGCAGCATACATTCCCACACAGGGAATCCTCCTGAAAAACAACCGGAACTTTTTCCGCTGCCGCAATCTGCATGGCTGCTTCTTTGAACTGCTCTTTCAAACGCGCACAGGTGACTACTTCTGTCTCCTCTGCGCGGTCACGTCCATACAGCAGTTGCCGCATATGCTCCAAATACTGCTCCATGCTGCCCACATTCGCCCCAGGCTGCCCACAGTCGCCAAAATAGCATCCGTACACTCCCGGTTTTCCACAGACAAATCCGTCTCCGCCAAAAGCTCGGCATTTCCTTTGATGACAGTAAGCGGTGTCTTGATATCGTGTGTCAGTGCCGCAAGCTGCTCTTTTTTCTGCTGCTGTGCGTCCCACTGTCTGGTCAGCGAATCTTTTAATGCTTCTTTCATGCCGGAAAGTGAGGACATCACATCGTCAATCTCCTTAATCTGCGATGGTTCGGTTTCAAACTCCAGATCATTTTGTCCAATTTTTTCCGTAACTTCGCGTAGCTGCCTAAGCTCCCGTTTTAATTTTTTTGCAAAATGGCCGGACAACAATGTGGCATGCAGGAAAAACAGCACCACGCCAAGCACCGGTGTCAGTATCTCCAGAGATGGAACAATGCCGTTTAATTTATCGTAAGCATACCTCATATGCAAATCGTATTTTACAATACAGATATCGCCGCTGTTCTGCTTAATATAGCGGTAATACTTTCCCATGGATGCATACGCATAATTGGCAGGCAGCGTAAATCCGGTCATGGGACTTAATACCAGAAGCACCAGACAGAACATTCCGATTCCGAACGTATCCAGACAGAATAACGCCGCAAATTTCAAAAACAGCCCGGTCAGTGTTTTTTGTCTTCTTTTTTTCATTTCCATCGATAGCCGATCCCCCAAACCGTTTCAATCGGGTTGATCCCGAATTTCTGGAATTTTGCACGGATATTTTTTACATGCTCCGTAATTGCGGAACTGTTGCTGTCCCCGTCAAATCCGAATACATGCTCTAAAATCCGTTCTTTCGAAAATACCTGTCCATGGTTTAATGCCAGAAATTCGCAGATCGTATATTCCGCCTTTGTAAAAACAAGTTCATGTTCCTGCACATAGATTTTTCTCTCCTGCATGGAAAAACGCACCTCCCCGATACAGATCGTATGCGTTTTTTCCCTGTTTTCCCGCCGGATATGTGCAGCAACTCTCGCCCGCAGTTCCCCGATCCCGAACGGTTTTGTGATATAGTCATCCCCACCCGCGCCAAGCCCGGTCATTACGTCTTTCTCTTCGGTTTTTGCCGTGAGAAACAGAATCGGACAATCCACTTTTTCGCGGATTCTGCGGCACAGATCAAACCCGTCTATGCCCGGCATCATCACATCTAAAAGAATGAGCTGGTATCTGCCCAATTTGTCTTCCTCCAGTTGCAGCGGATCTTCAAGTGCCGTCACCTGATACCCTTCCCGCAAAAGTGCTTTTTTGATCACAGCTAAAATTTCCCGGTCATCATCAATTGCCAATATCTCAGTCATTGCACTGCCTTCCTTCATATTTATGAAACCATACTCCGATTATGACACACATCAGAAACAAGAGCAACAGACAAAACAACACGAGAAACAGGGCGGACACCACCGACTGCACCACGCCCACGCACTGGGATACGGTCTTTGGAAAGATCAGATTCAGGAACAAATGCTCCAGATACAACGGCACACTTCCGAAAATCAGTGTCCCCGTCAGCCGCACATACCGCATGCCAATCCCCTCTTTTCCCAGTAAAAAATGATACCCGGCAGCAAAAAGAACTGCTGCCCCGAAAATTGCAAGAACCCCCATGCCAAAAAGAACCACGCCCTTTACAACAAACCCTTTGCCCTTTACTTTGTAGTTCCCGAGAAATACCTGAAAATGATTCTGCTCCTCAAGTCCGATATTTCCCGCACACACAATGCTCACCACAAACGGAAGCCCGATACCGATCAGTTCAAAATATGCCATGGTCTGTCCCATGGGATTTCCTATGGTCCCGCGATAATAAAACAGCATGAAACCAGCGATGATAACCGGCATCGCCACATGAAACGGAATTAAAAAAGTATGCTTCATTTTCAAAAGTTCCGCCCGGACACTTCCCATCACACGTTTTGTCATTCTGCCACCTGCTTTCGAAACCATGTTCTGCCTGCCAGCCAGAATACCAGAAACCACAGAAGTGCGGCAGGAATTCCAATCAACAGACCACTCACTCTGCCGAGTTCCGGAGAATAGGTCACCTGCCCCGGCTCAAACGGCAGTCCGTTTGGCATCACTTTGATCACGACACACATCAGCCGCGATGTGATCGCTCCCGGAAACAACGCAAACCACGGTTTTAACGATACCGACGTAGACAAAATACTATAGATTCCAACATGGATCACAAGCATCAGAAATGTGCTTATTTTCTGTGCAAGAAGCAGGCAGAACGGAATCTCCCAGAGTGTGGTAAGCCACAACACAATTCCTGCCAGTATCTGTGCCGGAATCGGGATTGCCTGCCTCATCTTCAGATTCCCCACAGATTCCAGCAGCATCTGCCCCATCATGGAAAACAGCGTAAGTCCAGCAACTGCAACCGCCGACATCTTTATTCCGACAAGGATTTTTGCGTCCCAGATCTGTTCCATGCCGCAGGACAGTGACCATATCGTGTAATTCTTTTTCTGTTTGTCCTTTTTCCCGATGATGCTGCACAAAATGCCCAGAAACCCCGGATACAGCCCGATGTACCACCAGTTGTACACATCAATGGAAAAATAGGAAGAGGTCAGCCAGAATGCCAGCAACGCCGTAAACACCGGCATGCCGAACGTAATTGCTGCCACGGAGGTATGACGGTATTTTAACTGTTCCGCCTGAAAATAATGTTTCATGATTCATTCCCTCCTTTTGCGACAACCTTCATAAACAACGCTTCCAGATCCTGCTGTTCCTGCAGTTTTCCTTCAAATCCCACCGTTCCCTTTGCAATGATCCCGATGTAATCGGCAGTCTGCTGGATTTCACTTAAAATGTGGCTTGAAATGATCACCGTAATGCCTTTTTGCGGGAAACTCCGGATCAGTGCGCGCAGCTCCTGAATTCCAAGTGGATCTAACCCGTTGACCGGTTCGTCAAGTACCAGCAGTTTCGGATCATTCAAAAGTGCCAGACCGATGCCAAGCCGCTGCTTCATTCCGAGGGAAAAAGCCCCTGCTTTTTTCTTTCCCGTATCCGTCAGGTCGACGGTTTTGATTACTTTCTGAATTTTTTCATCCGGAATTCCGAGAAGAAGCGCGCGCACTTTCATGTTCTCCCACGCCGTCAGGTTTTCATAAATGGGCGGTGTCTCGATCAGCGCGCCAATATCCGCCAGATCTGCCCGTGTCCACTTATGCCCCTCAAAATAAATTTCACCGGACGTAGGGTTTAACAGTCCGGTGATTGTTTTCAACAGCGTGGATTTTCCCGCGCCGTTTGCCCCCAAAAGTCCGTATACACAGTTTTTGGGGATTTCCATTGTAATGTTTTTCAGAACGTTTTGTCCTTTAAATTCTTTTGACAGATTTCTGATTGTGATCATATTCTGTTCCATGTTTCATCCTCCTCTTGATTTGTAAAATCAGTATAAAGGAGAATTCTAAGGAATTTATAAGGATCTTTTTATTTTATCTGCAGTTTTAAAAATGCCTGTTTCTGCGACGGATCTTCCGGGCTTTCCACAGCAGGATTGCTGTCTGCATGGCATAACTTTTTATATTCTGCGCCGCATCAAGCTTTTTTTGCTTTTCCAACAGCTTTACCATGGTGTCCTGATACAGTTCGTTTCCACGCTCTGTACTCCCGGCATTCATCCTGCAGAACCGCAGAATGTCTTTTCCATGTTCGGTGACAAACTGCTCAAATTCGTGCTTTAAATCGATTTAAGGGGTCTGCCCTTACACTTTTATATTGTCCTGAACTGGCAAAAAGGTTTTATTTATACTATAATAATATCCTGAATCATCAAAAATGGCTCCGTTTTATTTTTCAAGCATACTTAATTAACGACAAATAGGAATTTCCATAATAGAACTTGCAGTTAAGAGGCGCCTGGAAAGGATATGCGAATCCCATAAACTGAAATAAACGTAAAAACACCCGGTTAAATCACTTGATGATAAGTTTTCCAGGTACCGCTTTTTTCGAGAAAGTGGTACCTGGAAAAGCAATTTTTGATCTATAGAGACTTTCCGGTATCTGAATGTTAAATTTTCAATATATAGGTACCGCAATGGTATCTTTTACATGAATTTTCTTCCGGGAGTGCCTTTAACTGCAGGTTCTGGTGCCTTTATATTTGTTCCACAGACAGGATTTGCGGAAATATGTTTCTCAATTATATT
>ERZ780007.329-NODE-329-length-17151-cov-4.08136_pt1 | contig 17151 bp, 13 predicted proteins | sample MGYA00511872_ERZ780007 | MGnify/ENA primary metagenome ERZ780007 (study PRJEB29588, sample SAMEA2149603) | human gut metagenome | biome: human gut; feature: human-associated habitat; material: faeces | place: Denmark | collected 2008/2010 ... | reverse complement strand
TATCGCATGCTCCGGGAGTTCGTGGATTTTGCCAATGTATTCAACTAACTCTCAATTTACTCTGCCAGTTCTTCCCACTGTTCATATAATTTTTCCAATTGTTCCTGGCAGGAAGTCTGCTCTTTGGACAGCTCCTGCAGCTTTGCCTCCTGAGTACCGATGGTGGGATCGGACATTTCAGTGTCGATCTCGGAGATGCGAGCTTCCAGTTCGGCAATCTTTTCTTCGCATTTTTTCAGGTCGTTTTCTTTCTTGCGGAGTCTTGCCTGTTCTTCCTTCTGGGCTTTCCAGTCCAATTTGACTTCGGATTCTGCAGCCTTAACAGCAACAGCACTATCTGCATCTGCATTCTGCGGTGCATTAGCCTCTATGGCAGCCATCACGGTGTCGTGTTTTTCCAGATAGTAGTCATAATTTCCAACATAACTTATGAATTGTCCCTCTGTCAGATCCAGGATCCTGTGGGCGGTACGGTTGATGAAGTAACGGTCGTGGGAGACGTACAATATGGTCCCTTCGTAACCGTTCAGGGCATCCTCCAGAATCTCCTTGGACATGATATCTAAGTGGTTTGTCGGCTCATCCAGGATGAGGAAGTTTGCGTTGGAGAGTACCAGCTTGGCGAGAGACACGCGTCCGCGCTCACCGCCGCTCAGATCACTGATGCGCTTGAACACATCCTCCCCGGTGAAGAGGAAAGCCGCCAGTACATTGCGGATCTGGGTATTGTTCAGGTAGGGATAATCGTCCGAGATCTCTTCGAACAATGTCTTCTCGCTGTGGAGCACATGATGCTCCTGATCGTAATAACCAATCTCTACATTGGAACCTAAGCGGAAAGTGCCCTGATCGGCAGGAACGAGACCGTTTAAGATCTTAAGCAAAGTGGTCTTGCCGCTGCCATTATCACCGATGATCGCCACGTGTTCACCGCGCTTGATCTCGAAATTGACATCGGTAAAAAGCTTATGGGAGTCAAAGCTTTTGGACAGGTGCTCCACAGTCAGCACATCATTGCCGCTTAAGATCCGGGGCGTCAGAGTCAGCTTCATATCCGTGCGGACCTCGGAGGGCTTTTCGATGACCTCAATCTTGTCCAGCATTTTCTCCCGGCTTTCTGCACGCTTGATGGACTTTTCCCGGTTAAAGGATTTTAATTTTTCAATGACTTCTTCCTGATGCTTGATGTCACGCTGCTGGTTCATATAGGCATTCCAGGCAGCGACACGCAACTGTTCCTTTTTTACGGCATAATCGGAGTAATTCCCCATAAAGGTCGTAGCCTTGGACTGGTCGATCTCGATGACTTTCCCGGCGATCCGGTCCAGGAAATACCGGTCGTGGGAGACGATGAGAACGGCTCCTTTGTAATTTAGCAGATAAGTCTCCAACCAGGCGATGGAGGTCATATCTAAGTGGTTGGTCGGCTCGTCTAAGATGATCAGATCCGGATTTTGTAACAGGAGTCGGCCTAACGCCACCCGGGTCTTCTGACCGCCGGAGAGTGTGGCAACCGGCTTGGAGAATTCATCTTCGGTAAAGCCAAGACCCTTTAACACTCCGACCAGCTCACTGCGGTAGAGATAGCCGCCGCCGGTCTCGAAAGCGTGGGTGAGAGAGGTGTACTGCTTCATCAGGTCTTCTAGAGCATCCCCATCAGCATGCTTCATATCGTTTTCGCATTCTCGGATCTTTTCCTCCAGGCGCAACAGATCCGCCTTGACGGATAACAGCTCCTCATAAATGGTATGAGAGGTATCCACGGTGCTGTTCTGGGCAAGATATCCAAGTGTCTTGTCCTTTGCCAGAACCACCTGTCCGTCATCGGGAGTCATTTCTCCTACGATGATGCGGAGCAGCGTTGTTTTTCCGGCACCGTTGATGCCCACAATGGCAGCTTTTTCATGATCCTCTATATGAAAAGAGACATTTTTCAATACCTGATTTTCCACAAATGCTTTTGAAATATTCTGACAAGATAATATCATGGTAGTAAGTATCCTTTATTTCCAGCCCACACAGAACGGGCTTTTTAAATTTTATTGTAACGAAAAGAAGAAAACCTGTCAATTCATTGACAAGTTTTTAACATATGGTGTATACTTAAAAAAATCGGAGGTGAAAGTATTGGAAGTAAAAGAAATTTCACAGGCTGTGATCGGCAGACTGCCCAGATACTTTCGATATTTGGGGGAACTTAAGGATGAAGGTGTAGAACGTATCTCTTCGCAGGAGCTTTCCGGACTGATGAAAGTGACCGCATCCCAGATACGTCAGGATTTTAATAATTTCGGTGGTTTCGGTCAGCAGGGCTACGGATATAATGTAGAATATCTGTACCGTGAGATCGGTAAGATATTAGGACTGGATAAGCAGCATAATTTTGTTATTATCGGAGCCGGTAACCTGGGCAGGGCTCTGGGTAATTATTTGAACTTCGAGCGTCGTGGTTTTATTTTCAAGGGAATGTTCGATGCAAATCCGGAGCTTGTGGGGAAGGATGTCCGTGGTGTGAAGGTTATGCCCATGGAGCAGCTGGAATCTTTTATCCGGGAGAATGACATAGATATTGCAGTACTGACGATTCCCAAGACCAGCGCTGTAGAAGTGGCTGACAAGCTGGTGGCGAACGGGATCCGTGCTATTTGGAACTTTGCACATGTGGATCTGAATGTTCCGGAGGGAATACAAGTAGAGAATGTACATCTGTCAGACAGTTTAATGAAACTTTCGTATAACATTAACCGTTACAACTCAGATATAAAATAATGAGCCTCAGGGAAAAACAAGCGGCTGCGAAGCGGGATGAAGAGTGCGATAGCACGAATTCGTGAGCTTACGAGAGAGTAAGGCATAAAGGGAGTGATATTATGGGCAACGATAACGCAGGAGAAAATGCGAGGAACCGGCAGGAAGCTTTTAAAAGTGCACTTGCCGGAAAGCGTCTGCCCGTACTCACTTTGGACAATAAATGGTACAAGCTGCTGAATAAGACAGGTTCTGTTCCGTTAAAGGAGACGGAGAATTCCTTGAACCAGTTGTTAAAACGACAGGGAAAGCTGAATACGGAGTCAAAGGATATCCGTAATCTGAAAAAGAAGCTGATGAAAGAGATCGTTCCCATGGTGAACGAAGTGGATCAGCAGGGTGAGAACAGCAAGCTGAACAAGCAGATCGAAGAACATAAGCGACTGATCGAAGAATGTAATGAGAAGCTGGAAGCTTATGAAGATGAGCTGAAAGACCTCCCCCGGGAGATCGAAAGATTAAATATTCAGCTTATGATGTTTACTATGGAGTGCTGCTATGATATTATGAAGGATAATGACAAACAGATTCATGAGACTGCAGACTGGGTGAGCGCGATACGTATTGAGTTGAAAAAGCGTCTGATCGAGAAACAGCAGAAGGAACAGCAGAATCAGGAGATCTATAACTACATGCATGACATCTTTGGTGCAGAGGTGGTCAATCTGTTTGACATGAAATATAATCCGGAGCAAAAATAGTATGAAATATCTGGTAACTGCACAGGAAATGAAGCAATACGATAAGAATACCATAGAGTACCTCGGCATACCGGGGCCGGTTCTGATGGAGAGAGCGGCACTGGCAGCGGAGGATTTTATAAAAGAGCGCTTTGATGCCGTGAAAGAACGGACGAAAGTGCTCATTTTTGCTGGTATGGGGAACAATGGCGGCGATGGCCTGGCGTTAGCAAGACTTCTTGCGGCGGACGGATACGCAGTCGCAGTAAAATGCGTGGGAGATATGCAGAGAGCTACGAATCAGTGGAAATCGCAGTGGCAGACTTTGCAACATTTTCCGGTGAAGACAGACAGTAATATTGCGGTGGATGAATATAATGTAATTGTAGACGCCCTCTTCGGCGTGGGATTAAGCCGCCCTGTGGAGGGAAACTATGCGGATGCCGTAAAAGAGATGAACAAGGCAGAGGGATTTAAGATGGCACTGGATGTGCCAAGCGGTATCTGCTCAGATACCGGCAGAGTGCTGGGTTGTGCATTTCTGGCGGATGCCACGGTCACTTTTGGTTTCTGTAAGAGAGGACTGGTACTGTATCCCGGTGCGGAATACGCCGGAGAAGTCCGGACTGCGAATGTGGGGATCGGACAGGAGAGCTTCTTAGGACAGGAACCAGAAATGTACACTTATGAGAAAGGCTCCGTACAGTTACTTAAGAGAAACGCTGCGGGGAACAAAGGAACCTTCGGCAAAGCACTGCTTGTTGCAGGAAGTAACGGCATGGCGGGGGCAGCTATTTTCGCGGCGGAAGCAGCCTATCGTACCGGAGCCGGTATGGTAAAAGTCATCACTGCCGAAGAGAACCGACAGATCATACAGCAGGGGATTCCGGAAGCGTTGTACGGCTCCTGCAGACAGCTGACGGAGAGCTTAGACTGGGCGGATGTCATCGCCATAGGTCCCGGCATCGGCAGAGAAGAACAGGCACTGCAATGTCTGAAGACCGTGGTGGAGAGAAGCAGGAAGCCGCTGGTGCTGGATGCAGATGCCCTAAACCTCCTGGCAGAGGAGAGCGGCAGGATGCTGGCAGAAGAACTGCGCGCCCAGGGTGCGGAAGGCAGAGTGATCCTTCTGACACCTCATGTGGGGGAAATGTCAAGACTGCTAAAACGGACGACCTCAGAGTGCAAGGACGACCTCCCCACATGTGCGAAAATACTGGCAGAACGATTTCATGCCGTAGCAGTTGCCAAGGATGCGAGGACTGTGGTATGTAAGGAACAGGGAGCCTGCTATCTGAATACCACGGGCAACAGCGGAATGGCTACGGCAGGCAGCGGAGATGTGCTGACCGGCGTGATCCTGGGATTGCTGGCGCAGGGAATGGATGCCCCGGAGGCTGCGACCTGTGGCGTATATCTGCACGGCATGGCAGGTGATCTGGCGGCCGGACTTCATACCGAATATGGTGTGATGGCGGGAGATATCGCCGAATGTCTGATGAAAAATCAAAATAAGAAAGCGTGAAAATATGACGAGAGAACTGCAGGAAAAATTAGAGTCCTATCAACGGGTATGGGCGGAAGTGGATCTGGATGCCATCTGGGAAAATATGGTCCATATGAAAGAAAACATTGCGGAGAATACGAAAATACTGGCTGTCATTAAGACGGACGGATATGGTCATGGTGGTGTTCCCATCGCGAAAATGTTAGAGCAGCTGGACTTCATGTTCGGCTATGCAGCAGCCACTTATGAAGAGGCACATGTACTCAGAGAAGCAGGCGTGAAGAAACCGATCCTGATCCTGGGATATACTTTTCCCTATTGCTACGAAGAATTGATCCGGGAGGAGATCCGCCCGGCAGTCTACCGCAGGGATACGGTGGAAGAGCTGGTCGCAGCAGCGGCAAAGGTCGGACAGAAGGCAAAGGTTCATATCAAGGTAGATACCGGCATGGGAAGAATCGGCATTACGCCGGATGAGGAAGGACTGGAGTTCGTCAGATTCCTTATGGGACATCCGGAGCTGGAAGTGGAGGGCATCTTCACCCATTTTGCCAAATCCGATGAAGAAGATAAGACTTCTGCAAACCATCAGCTGGAACTTTTTCAGAATTTTATCGACAGAATACAGACAGAGCTGGGGCTTACTATTCCCGTTAAGCACTGCGCAAACAGTGCGGCTATTTTGGAAATGCCCCAGGCGAATATGGATATGGTCCGTGCTGGTATCACTACTTACGGTCTGTATCCTTCCGAAGAAGTGAGAAAGGATATTGTACCCTTACGGGCAGCCATGTCTCTCTACAGTCATATTGTATACTGTAAGACGATTCATGCGGGACAGAGCGTCAGCTACGGCGGGCTGTTTACGGCACAGAAGGATACCAGAGTAGCCACGATCCCCGTAGGTTACGGAGACGGTTATCCCAGAAGTCTGTCCGGAAAAGGCTATGTACTGATCCGGGGGAAGAAGGCACCAATCCTCGGAAGAGTCTGTATGGATCAGTTCATGGTAGATATTTCGGAGATTCCGGGAGTTATGGAGGGCGACAAAGTAACTCTTCTCGGTGTGGACGGTACAGAGCGGATCACCGCGGAAGAATTGGGAGAACTCTCCGGCAGATTTAATTATGAATTTGTCTGTGATCTGGGGAAAAGAATTCCCAGGGTCTACATACAGCATGGTGAGATCACAGAAGTAAGAGACTATTTTGAAAATTTCTGACGGATCAAAAGTGTTCGTATAACTCCGTAAGAATCGGCAATACTTATCTTAAATCGCTGATGTAAGGAGTAGAAATGAGAAGAGGAGATGTCTATTACGCGGATCTGCGGCCGGTGATCGGCTCGGAACAGGGCGGTATCAGACCGGTGCTCATCATCCAGAATGATGTGGGCAACAAACACAGTCCTACCGTGATCTGCGCTGCAATCACCTCAAAGATGAATAAGGCGAAGCTGCCTACACACATTGAATTAAATGCCCGTCTCTATGATATGGATAAGGATTCGGTAGTGCTTCTGGAACAACTGCGCACCATTGACAAGAAGAGATTAAAGGATAAAGTATGTCATCTTGACGGTGATATTATGCGGAGAGTGAACCGGGCACTGAAGGTAAGCCTGGAACTGGATACATAGCCTGATACCCTGCGTATCCAGAGGAATATATAAAATAATTAAAATACGAAAGGATGAAATGAACGATGGATATCAGTGGGCCTGTGGCCATATTACTCTTTTTCCTGCTGTTACTGGTAGATATGTTTTTTTACGGATTTGATGCTGCCATTGACAACCTCAATGAAAAAGAGATCTTACATAAAGCAGAGGAAGAAAAGGATCGCCGGTCGGTGCGGCTTTCTGAGATGGTCAGCCGTCCGGGGATCTATATCAATACGGTACAGTTAGTCATTACGCTGATCAATATTTTAATGGGTGCCTTTTACCTGAATATCTGGCTGCAGGCGATCGACAACGGCCTGCATGTGATCAATGTCGGCGGATTGTCGCTTCAAAATGTTCCCACGGGAGTGATCTCCGGGATTGCAACGGTATTGTCTTTTGTTGCCATGATTTATATTCTGCTGACCTTCGGAGTACTGATCCCGAGAAAAATGGCATCCAGGAAACCGGAAAAGTGGGCATATGCCTGCATTGACCCGATCTTTTGGATTACGAGACTGTTATCTCCCTTGACGGGGCTGGTAAATCTGACTGCAAAGGGAATATTATTCCTCTTCGGTGTCCGCAATAACACAGATGAAAATGATGTGACCGAGGAAGAGATTATTAACATGGTTCAGGAAGGGCATGAACAGGGTGTGATCCAGGCCAGTGAAGCGGAGATGATCTCCAATATTTTTGAATACGGAGACAAGGAAGCTCAGGACATCATGACGCACCGCGGAAGTATTGTAGCCATCGACGGCGAGACGAAGTTAAAAGATGCCATTGCTTCCATGCTGGAAGGCAAGAACAGCCGTTATCCGGTATATGAAGAGAACATTGATCATATCATCGGTATCTTACATCTGAAGGATGCCATGCGGTTCCACATCAGCGATGATAAACTGGATCTGCCCATTGCAAAGCTGGATGGGCTGCTCAGAGAGCCTTATTTTGTGCCTCAGACCAAAAATATTGATGAACTGTTCAAAGAGATGCAGTCCCAGAAACTACAGATGGTCATTGTTGTAGACGAATACGGTCAGACTGACGGACTGATCGCCATGGAGGACATCCTGGAGGAAATCGTCGGTAATATCATGGATGAATATGATGAAGATCAGGAATATATCAAGAACCGCGGTAAGGGCGAATATGTCATGGAAGGTAAGACTCCGCTTAAGGAAGTGGAAGAGCTGTTAGACATTACCTTTGACGAGGAGGAATTCGAGACGTTAAACGGCTTCCTGATCTCGAGGCTGGACAGGATCCCGGAGCCGGATGAACAGTTTGATGTGGACTATAAGGGATATAATTTCAAGATCCTTTCCGTGGTCAAAAAAATGATCGGAAGTGTCCTCGTCAAAAAGCTTCCGGAGGAAAAAACACTGGAGAATGCAGAAGACGGACAATCAGTGCTTGAAGAAAAACAAAAATAATGCTATGATAAAAAAAGCGTTATTGCGCAGGCGTTGCGCATACAAAGAGAAAGAAACTTTAAGTTCAAAGGAGTAACAAAGATGTCAGGACATTCAAAATTTGCTAATATTAAGCATAAAAAAGAGAAAAACGATGCAGCAAAGGGTAAGATTTTCACTATTATCGGACGTGAAATTGCAGTCGCTGTAAAAGAGGGCGGTCCCGATCCTGCTAACAACTTTAAACTGGCTACCGTTATCGCCAAAGCTAAGGCTAACAACATGCCAAATGATACTATCGATCGCGGTATTAAGAAGGCAGCCGGCGATGTAGGCAATGTGAACTACAAGTACGTGACTTACGAAGGTTACGGTCCCAACGGTATCGCCATCATCGTAGATGCACTTACCGACAATACCAACCGTACCGCTGCAAATGTCAGAAGCGCATTCACCAAGGGACAGGGTAACGTAGGTACTCCCGGATGCGTATCCTTTATGTTCGATAAAAAGGGCCAGATCATCGTGGACAAGGAAGAGTGTGATATGGAAGCGGATGATCTGATGATGACAGCACTGGATGCCGGTGCGGAAGACTTCTCCGAAGAGGAGGACAGCTTCGAGATCCTGACCGATCCCGATAATTTCGAAGAGGTACGTAAAGCACTGGAGGATGCCGGAATTCCCATGATCAGTGCGGAAGTCACAATGATTCCTCAGAATTATGTAACTCTGACCGATGAGACTGCCGTGAAGAATTTACAGAGAACACTGGATCTGTTAGAAGACGATGATGACGTTCAGGCAGTTTATCACAACTGGGACGAATAATTCGAAAGGGTAGGGGTAGCAGCATGGAGAAACTTGCTATTGTAGTTCCTTGTTATAACGAAGAAGAGGTGCTGAAGATTGCTTCCGAAGCACTGAGGGGGGTACTGGATGATCTGATCCGCAAAGGGAAGATTGCGGAAGACAGTTTTATCCTGTTTGTTAATGATGGAAGTAAGGATCGTACATGGGAGCTGATCGAAGAAGAACATCAGGCGCATCCGGTACAGGTATGCGGCGTGAAACTGGCAGGCAATGTGGGACATCAGTTCGCACTGACCGCCGGACTGATCACGGCGATGGATCTGTCCGATGTGACGGTTTCCATCGATGCGGATCTGCAGGATGATGTGGCTGTGATCGAAGAGATGATCGATAAGTTCCATAACGGCTGTGACATCGTATACGGTGTCCGTAAGGAACGTAAGACCGATACTTTCTTCAAACGTACCACTGCGCAGGGGTTCTATAAGGTTATGGAGATGATGGGCGTCAAGACGGTTTACAATCATGCGGATTTCCGACTGATGTCCAAGCGTGCGGTAGAACAGTTCTCCAAATATCAGGAAACGAACCTGTTCTTAAGAGGTATGATGCCTCTGATCGGTTACCAGACCGACTGTGTATATTATGATCGTAAGGAAAGAGTGGCCGGGGAATCCAAGTATCCGTTAAAGAAAATGCTGGCACTGGCATTTAACGGGATTTCTTCTTTCAGTGTGAAGCCGATCAGCATGATCCTGGGAGCCGGTGTGATCATTGTAATATTAAGCATTCTTGCGGCAATCTATGCACTGATCTCTTATTGCACCGGACATGTGGTACCGGGATGGACTTCTTTGATTCTGTCCATCTGGTTCTTGGGCGGTATTCAGCTGATGGCCGTCGGACTGGTAGGTCAGTATATCGGCAAAATCTACATTGAAGTAAAACATCGTCCCAGATATAACATCGAAAAGGTACTGAAATAATGAATTATAAAAAAAGCATTTTAAGTGTTGTATTGTGGTTCATTTATGCAATAATAGTGGGCACCGGAATGGTAGGCACGGCTATGGCCGTGACCCTGCCTGCGTACGGTGCCCTTATTATCACAGGGGTTTGGCTTGCGGTGACAGGACTGGCTGTGTTTCTTCTACATAGATTTTTGGAGAAAACAAAGCACCCATTTTCGGAAGACAGACAACAGATAAAACTGATCGCGGAAAGCCTGTTGGTGGTTGCGCTGATCGCAGTTGGTATTGTACTTCGTACCGGAGAAATCATGCGGTATGATCTGTCCGCAGGGGGCGGAAATATCTGGTTTGATACCGTCATGGTTACTGAGAATACACAAATTCCGCAGGTGGTGCATGGAGCGGTATATTTTTATCTGCAGGTATTACATGGTCTGCTGGTTTTTCTGGGCAATAAAATGACAGCGGCTCTGATCCTTCAGGTGATATTGCAGATCCTGTCCGGAATTTTTCTCTATTTTGCATTAAGAAAAATGTCGGGTGCGGTAACAGCAGTGGTGACATTCGCATATTGGATGCTGTGCCCGGTGATCTCAGAGGTGGTTATTCTGGGACCGGAAACGCTGTACATACTTCTGTGGATGATTGGGTTGTGCATAACAGCAGAGTCCCTGGATCATTTTGTACAGTCGGGAGCTGAACCGGGGATCCGCTCCGTAATCGGTTTCTTTTTTGCCGGGGTAGCTACGGGCGTTCTGGGATATCTGGATGTTATGGGTTTTTTATTATTGCTACCGATATTTTCTGTGATTTTTTTGGTAACACAGGAGAAGATTCGACTGGCTCGTAAAATCGGTGCGGCTATCCTTGGAATTGTGGGAAGCCTGGCGGGCTTTTTGCTTTCCATAGCTTTAGATGCCGTAGGCAGCGGTAAAATGATGGAAAATGTACTGGCAGCATGGGGAAAGGTCTATCTTCCGGAAAATTTTGTATTACCGGTAACCATTGAAAACGATAATGCGATAACCATTGCAGTAGTTGCGATTCTCGGAATCGGAGTTTTTGGATTTTGGTGCCGGAAGAGCCTGGAAAGACAATCCGTGTGGCTGGTAATTGCCCTTTCCCTGGGTGGGATGATCTGTTATGGAATGACGAGTGCGGAAATGCAGGGATTTACTTTGCTGTATCTGATCATAGCTGTGGTGGCCGGTGCAGGAGTACAGGCAGTCCTGCCGTATGAGCTTACACAACAGAATGCATTGCAGCAAGTCCGGGGAGCAGTCGAAGAACCTACGGCGGAAACCAAGCCGAAGAAACGACAGCTTAAGATACAGGATCTGGAGGAAGAAGGGCTTCCTGCAGAAACAGACAATAAAGTACAATTGATCGAGAATCCGCTTCCGGTTCCGAAAAAACATGTTCCCAAAGTGTTGGATTATAAATTGAATGATGATGTCTCCGATTTTGATTATCCTGTAGCGGATGATGATGATTTTGACCATTAAAATTGTGTGATGAAAAGAAGAAAAACGGACACACTAAAGGCGATACTTTAAAAAAGGTATCGTCTTTTTTATTTTTAAGAAAGGCCGGTAAAAGTATGAGTGATATGAAAAGTGAAAAAGAAAAAGCGGAAGCGGAAGAACACAGAGATGAACGGATCGAAAAAACCGGACAGATCACCCTGCAGGATCATGTGGGGGAACAGAAGATACATTTGCTTACGATCATCGGAGAAGTGGAAGGGCATGAGAATCTTGCAGGGAATTCCAAGACGACGAAATATGAACACATTCTTCCTCAACTTGCGGCAATCGAAGACAGTGAAGAAATCGGCGGTGTGCTGGTGCTGTTAAATACTATGGGTGGAGATGTGGAAGCAGGACTTGCCATTGCTGAAATGCTGGCGTCGTTGAGTAAACCTACGGTATCTCTGGTCCTGGGAGGCAGCCATTCCATAGGCGTTCCCATAGCAGTCAGCTGTAAATATTCTTTTATTGTCCCAACGGGAACTATGGTGATACATCCGGTACGGACGAACGGTATGGTGATCGGTGTTCCACAGACTTTTGAATATTTTAAGCTGATTCAGGACAGAATTACGGGGTTTGTGTGTCAACATTGCAGGATCAGCCGGCAGAAGCTGGAAGATCTCATGATGGAGACCGGATTCCTGACGAAAGATGTCGGCAGTATCCTGGTAGGAGAAGATGCTGTGAAACACGGTATCATTGATGAAGTGGGCGGGATTGACCGCGCAATCCGAAAGCTTCGGGAGATGATGGACAGCAATATAAAAAAGGATGACAAGGCAGTGGAAAAATGATATACTTCTAATTATGACTATTAGGCTAACGTAAAAGAAAAGCATCGTAGATTCGATTTTACTAATGCGGTTCTGAATAGTTATATTCGTATTAACATTAAAGTTAGGGGTATGATGACATGGCATCTTCATCAGGCAAAAGAACATCATCTTCCGGCAGGACAAGAAAAAGTACGACGAGCAGCCGCAACAGGCAGGCGCAGAGATCTGCACAGGACAGTGAACTTTTTCACGAGATTGGTCTGATCGTCCTGTTTGTTGCGATGTTGATATTATTTTGTTGCAATTTTGGTATTATCGGTCCGGTTGGCAATGCAATCAGTGGGGTCTTATTTGGCATTTTCGGATTCACTGCGTATATTGCGCCTATTGTAATATTTCTGGCGGTGGCTTTCTGGTTCGCCAATGAGGGGAACCCAACTGCTGTGCGGAAAATGATCGCCGGTGTCGTATTGTTTTTAATGATCGGTGTAGTATGCGATCTGATCACGAAGACTGCCGGTTCCATGGAACAGTACGATATCAAGCTGTTATATACGAACTGCAGCACCGGCAAAAAAGGCGGCGGTATTCTGGCAGGCAGTATCTGTTATCTGTTGTTACATTATCTGGAGACCGTAGGAACAGTGCTGGTAGTGCTTTTGTGTTCATTGATCAGTCTGATCCTGGTAACAGAGCGATCCTTCTTAAACAGTATGCGTAACGGCGGCGACAGGATCCGTGAAATGTCCAGAGAAGACGCGGTGCGTAGACGAGAGAATGCCGAAATCCGCAGGCAGGAGCAGGAAGAGCGTACTTCCCAAAGAGAGGAAGCACGCCGCATCCGCGAAGAGGAGCGCCGGATCCGTGAAGAAGAGCGAAGACTTCGCGCTGAGGAGAAAGAGAACGAACAGATCCTGAATGCTGTCCCCCGCAGAGAGAAAAAGGTGACAGGAGTTATGATGGATACCTCCTTGAAAAAGCAGGATACACAGCCTGCCGGTAGACGGGATGATATCCATGAGATCGTATACGAAGAGGATGCACAGGAAGCTCCTGAAGTGGAAGAGACCCGGGTGACTTCCAGTGATTTTGATAAAATCAATGTGACGGATATGCATCAGGTGACGATGCAGGAAGCAGTGGGGGAGGCTTCTTATGAAGATATACCGGTGGAGGAAGTAAGCAGCGCAGCTACGTTTAAAAAGCCTTTTGAACGCAGAGAGTCCTGGCAGGAGGAAGCGGCGCTTCTGACGCCCCAGGCGGAAGCTATCCGGATCCATAAGGAAGACATTCCGGAGCATGAGGAGACACCTGCAGAACCGGCTGAGAGCCGCGTACGCCCGAAGATCACGGCACCGGAGCCTCCTAAGGGGAATTCCCTGGCGGAAGACCAGATACATAAGGATATTGCAAAGGCAGCCAAACAGCCCACGGCAGAATACCGGATCCCTCCTTTGAGTCTGTTACAGAAGGGAAAGGCGTCTACGGGAGATTCTTCCAGAGAATTAAAAGAGACTGCCATGCGCTTGCAGCAGACACTGAATACTTTCGGTGTGAAGGTAACGATCACCGATATCAGTCAGGGCCCTAGTGTTACCCGGTATGAATTACAACCGGAGCAGGGGGTAAAGGTATCTAAGATCGTAGGTCTGGCAGACGATATCAAATTGAATCTGGCAGCCACGGATATACGTATCGAGGCACCAATCCCAGGCAAGGCTGCCATCGGTATCGAAGTCCCGAACAAAGAAAATATGACTGTGGCACTCCGTGATCTTTTAGAAAGTAACGAATTCCGGGAATTTAATTCCAACATAGCTTTTGCCGTAGGTAAGGATATTGCTGGCAAGACGGTAGTAGCGGATATTGCCAAGATGCCCCATATGCTGATCGCCGGAGCTACCGGTTCCGGTAAATCCGTATGTATTAATACCCTGATCATGAGTATTTTGTACAAGGCACATCCGGATGATGTAAAACTGATCATGGTAGACCCTAAGGTCGTAGAACTGAGTGTGTATAACGGCATTCCTCATCTGCTGATCCCGGTAGTGACAGACCCAAAGAAAGCATCTGCTGCATTGCATTGGGGTGTCAGTGAGATGGAAGACCGTTACCGGAAGTTCGCGGATTATAATGTCCGTGATCTGAAGGGCTATAATAAAAAGATAGAGACCATGCCTGTTTGCGAGGGAGAGGAACGGCCTAAGAAGATGCCGCAGATTGTTATTATCGTAGACGAACTTGCGGATCTGATGATGGTATGTCCCGGCGAGGTAGAAGAATCCATCTGTCGTCTGGCACAGCTTGCCAGAGCGGCAGGGATCCATCTGATCATTGCTACCCAGCGACCCAGCGTGGATGTCATCACCGGTCTGATCAAGGCGAACATGCCCAGCCGTGTGGCATTCTCCGTGTCCAGTGGCGTGGATTCCCGTACAATCCTGGATATGAACGGAGCCGAAAAACTTTTGGGAAAAGGAGATATGCTGTTCTACCCTCAGGGCTATTCGAAGCCGGCCCGTGTACAGGGAGCTTTCGTATCGGATAAGGAAGTATCCGATGTGGTGGATTATCTGAAAAATCAGACCCTTGGCAATGTCTATAACAGCTATGCCGAGGATATAGAAGAAAAGATTAAAAATATCGGCTCATCGGGAGGCTCTTGCGGAAGCGGATCCGGCGGTGGCAACGACAGAGACGAATATTTTGAGGAAGCCGCGCGTTTTATTATAGACAAGGATAAGGCATCCATCGGAATGCTGCAGCGTGTGCTTAAGATCGGCTTTAACCGTGCCGCCAGGATCATGGATCAATTGTGTGAGTACGGCGTGGTCGGCGAAGAAGAAGGCACAAAGCCCAGAAAGGTACTTATGAGTATGGAACAGTTTGAACAGTTGTTAGAGGAAATCTGACATGGAGAACTGTCTGAATAAACGGAGGGAAAATATGAAAACAGATATTGAAATCGCACAGGAAGCGGTCATGGAACCAATCACGAACGTTGCGGCAGGTATTGGCATCGATGCAGATGACCTGGAGCTTTACGGCAAGTACAAAGCAAAACTTTCTGAGGAATTTCTGGAAAAAATACAAGCTCGTCCCAACGGAAAATTGATTCTGGTAACAGCAATCAACCCGACTCCCGCCGGAGAGGGCAAGACGACCACCACGGTAGGATTGGGAGAAGCTTTCGGACGAATGGGGAAAAAAGCAGTGATCGCTCTCAGAGAGCCATCTCTTGGTCCCTGTTTCGGTATCAAAGGCGGTGCAGCCGGCGGTGGATATGCTCAGGTAGTACCTATGGAGGAACTGAATCTTCATTTTACCGGAGATTTTCATGCAATTACTTCTGCAAACAATCTGCTGGCAGCACTTTTGGACAACCATATCCAGCAGGGCAATGAACTTGGCATTGATACCAGACAGATTGTCTGGAAGCGCTGTGAAGACATGAATGATCGTGTCCTGCGTAATATCGTAGTGGGGCTGGGCAATAAGACAGACGGCTATGTCAGAGAGGATCATTTTGTCATCACTGTGGCCAGTGAAATTATGGCAATTCTGTGCCTGGCTGACGATATGAAGGATCTGAAGGATCGTCTGTCCCGTATCGTGGTGGCCTATAACTATCAGGGAGAACCGGTAACGGCAGGTCAGCTGAAGGCAGTAGGCGCTATGGCAGCTTTGTTAAAGGATGCTATAAAACCGAATCTGATCCAGACACTGGAGCATACCCCTGCTCTGGTACACGGCGGACCGTTTGCCAATATTGCACATGGATGTAATTCTGTCAGAGCGACCAAAGCTGCCATGAAGATGGCGGATTATTGTATTACGGAAGCCGGTTTCGGCGCCGATCTGGGTGCGGAGAAGTTCTTTGATATCAAGTGCCGTAAAGCCGGACTTACCCCTGATGCGGTTGTACTGGTAGCAACGATCCGCGCATTGAAATACAATGGCGGTGTAGCAAAAGCGGATCTGGGTGCAGAGAATCTGGATGCCCTGAAAAAGGGTATTGTCAACCTGGAGAAACATATTGAGAATCTGCAGAAATATGGTGTACCCGTAGTTGTGACCCTGAATTCCTTCATCACGGACAGTGCGGCAGAGACTGCTTATGTCAGAGATTTCTGTGAAGCAAGAGGTTGTGAGTTTGCACTCTCGGAAGTATGGGAGAAGGGTGGCGAAGGCGGAATCGCTCTGGCTGAAAAAGTATTAAAGGCAATGGAAGAGAAAGAGAATGATTTCCATGTCCTCTATGAGGATGAAATGCCTCTTGCGGATAAGATCACAAAAATTGCGAAGGAAATCTACGGTGCATCCGGCGTAAACTTTGCACCTGCTGCTGTAAAGCAGTTAAAACGACTGACGGAGCTGGGCTTCGGTAATCTGCCGGTATGTATGGCGAAGAATCAATATTCCCTGTCGGATGATCCCACACTGTTAGGAAGACCATCCGGATTTGAATTAAACGTAAGAGAGGCTTATGTATCTGCCGGCGCCGGTTTTGTCGTAGTACTCACCGGTGCGGTCATGACCATGCCGGGACTGCCCAAGGCACCTGCTGCCTACAATATTGATGTGGATAACAATGGGAAGATCACAGGATTATTCTAGTAAGGAGGACTGGTGTCCCATGGCACAGTTGATAGATGGAAAAGCTATTTCCGCACAGATCAAAGAGGAAGTAAAAGAAAAAGTTGCAGCTTTAAAAGAGCAGGGGCGTGAAGTGACGCTGGCTGGGATTCAGGTAGGAGCCGATCCGGCTTCTTCCGTATATGTTCGAAATAAGAAAAAAGCATGTGAATACGTGGGTGTTCGTTCTCTGGCGTATGAACTTCCGGAGGAGACCACAGAAGAAAAGCTTCTGGAGCTGATCCGAGAAATGAATGACAGAACGGATGTGAACGGCATTCTGGTGCAACTGCCGTTACCCAAACACATTGATGAGGAAAAGGTATTGGATGCCATTTCTCCT
>ERZ780007.312-NODE-312-length-17793-cov-2.63564_pt1 | contig 17793 bp, 31 predicted proteins | sample MGYA00511872_ERZ780007 | MGnify/ENA primary metagenome ERZ780007 (study PRJEB29588, sample SAMEA2149603) | human gut metagenome | biome: human gut; feature: human-associated habitat; material: faeces | place: Denmark | collected 2008/2010 ... | reverse complement strand
AGGCACAGCAGGAGGCCATGCTGACAAAGCAGCCAAAGCAGCCGACGAATCCAATTGTTAAGTATCTGATGCGTTTCCAGTGGTTCCGTAAGCTATTCGCAAAGCCAAAGCGTAAGGGCGGGTTCCCGGACTGGATTGTTAAGACGGACGAAACCAGAATTCAGAATCTCCCCGTGCTCTTTGAAACGGAGCGTGATAAGGGGACGAAGTTCTCTGTTACGGAGAAGATGGACGGTCAATCTGCTACATACTTCCTGCATCGCCTATCCAAGCGCAAGTTCGAGTTTGGCGTGTGCAGCCGCAACATTCGGCTTGGTGAGCCGGACAACAGTTCGTATTGGATGGTTGCTAAGAAGTATGATATCGAGAACGTTCTCAAGAGCATCATCGGCGTGCACCAAACTGTCGTTTTACAAGGAGAAATCTGCGGTAATCAAATTCAAGGGAACAAGTATCACATCGGTGGTTATGAGCTTTTTGCATTCAACCTGATTTTCCCTGACCACAAATGCAATACTCATGAAATTGCCGATATCCTGTCCCCATTTGGAATCAAAACCGTCCCAATCCTTGAAGATGGTAAGGTTCTCCCGCAAACTATCGCCGAATTGGTCGAGTATTCCAAAGGTAAATCGACAGTTCGGAAGGAGCAAAAGCGGGAAGGAGTGGTCATGCGAAATATGGAGAGGAACATTAGTTTCAAAGTTATTAACCCGGATTTCCTGTTAGCAGAGAAGGATTGATGTTATGGGTAAAGCAGACGATTTAACAGGCAGAGTCTTTAACAACGGTATGATTACCGTTCTCCGACGTGCAAATAGCAACAGTAGAAAATCGCGGTGGCTATGTTTATGTGGTTGTGGAAATACATTTACGGCGTATGGATTTAATTTGAAGTCCGGAAAAACGAAGTCTTGTGGGTGTATGGGCAAATCGGAGCTTGGTGAAGGGCAGATGAGGCGTCCGTCAATCAGTTTGTACAGACTGAAGAAGGACGATGACGACCCATATCGAAACCTTGCTAATGCCATTGTCGCAGTAGCAGCGGACGATTATCGAAATGCGCTCCAAAATGATGATGACGATTTAGTCAAGAGCTTGGAACGTTTCTTTTACTCTGACTGGTATAGGCTGCTTACAAACTTGAACCCAAACATTCTACTGGAACTACTTCACAAAGAAAACGGTGGGAACCTATCCATCGTTTACATCTAATTCGCCATACGAAAATCGATAGGGAGGAACTGACATGAACTTAAAAGAATCATTCAGATATCAGAATTTTCTGGAGAACATGCTGGCTTATGCTGGCAACAGTCTCACAGACAGAGAACATAGCCTGACAATTACAAAGAATCATCTTCGTAAGAAGGCGAATGCAGAAGCCGAAGACATGATGGAGACTGTTGATGTAGGAGAGTTTTTCAAGAATGATGATGTACTAAAGTTTATGACCATGCTGGTCGAGGAGCGCAGCAAGCTGACAAATGCCATCGGCAAGGCGAAAGCGTCAATTGGGTTTGACCTGGATGCCGCCATTGAAACAAATAAGTTTCGTCAGACTGTTGCAAATCGGGTAAAAACGATGCTGCGGTTTACTGCATCCAAGAGAACAGAACGGGGAACCGATTATAAGTTCAATGTGGAGGGGAATCAGACCCAGTATTACTACGATATCGAAGTAGAAGCCAATGAAGCATTTGACCGCAGTGTTGCAAAAGACACCATGCGGAAACTGATTCTCGAAGCGGACAAAGTTTCTGCAGAAATTGACTCCGCAATGATTAACGCGATGGTGGAATACGATGCACCGTTCAATGTGAATGACTCTTTTGAGGACGTCATGACAGACTTTTTAGCGAAGGAATAAATCCAATGGAGCCGCTCGTTCGGCTCCCTGTTTTGGGCAGAAATGAACTGATATGATTTTGAGGTGGCGTTCGACAGAACGTATCTGTCCACGGCAGCGATGTCGTGTGCCTTCGAGTAACCTTAACATGATGACTTCGGTCAAATGTAGTACTTAAATATAGAATCAAGTAATTCTAAGCCATTCCGTGTTTTTGGGATGTGAAGAAAGTTTAAGGACACAAAGCACCTCATCAATCAAAACTCGTAAGCACGCTTTTGCATCAATGCAACACTACAAAAATCAATTCATCAGTTGCAGCGAACAATCATCGTGAGTTTATCCCCAGCCGTCAGTGTCGCTGCGCTTCTTCTGGTTATCAAATAACCTCCATTATATAATTTTGAAACAGTTTACACGTATGTGTAATGCACAGTAAATTCCAGTTCAAAATTGTTGATGTGATTTTCTGTCCAAACCAGAGAGCCGAACAAAATGAATACCGGGGAGGTGGTTGCTTGCCCGTAAGCATTAGCAAAGGAAACGCCAAGATGGGTGCAATTCAGAGTGTGTCACTCCCGTCCGGAGTCACATGCAGAGTATGTGAGTGCAACAAGAAGTGTTACGCCAGACGTTTGGAAAGAAGACGAAAGAGTGTAAGAGAAGCGTATCGCAACAACCTTGAGATACTGACAACCGAACCGGACACTTATTGGCGGGAGGTCGAGGCAGCAATTATGCTGTCACGATACTTCCGCTTTCATGTTTCCGGTGATATTCCTGACGCCACTTATCTTTGGCGCATGGTTGAAGTGGCGAGAAGGAACCCGCACTGCGAAATTCTATGTTTCACAAAGAAGTATGAGTTAGTGAACGACCTGCTCAGAAATGCTGTCCAGTTGCCGAGTAATTTACATATGGTTTTCAGTGCATGGAGAGGGTTGAATATGGAAAATCCATTTAACTTACCAGAAGCGCATGTCCGCTACCGTGATGGAACCACAACAGCACGTGAAGATGCCAAGGAATGCGGTGGAAACTGTGTTGACTGTGCCATTGTGGATGATGGCTGCTGGTCTTTAAAGGCGGGCGAACAGGTTGTTTTCAATGAGCATTAAAACTGGAGACAAACAATGAAGGATTATATTATTGCTAAAATCCAACCCAAAGATGGCGTTCTGAAAGGTGTTCATGAAGAGATGATTGGCCGTCCTGCCTACATCGTTGAGCTTGAAATAGGGTACCCAGGCGTCTTAAAAGTTCTGCCTGAGTACGACAATAGGTACCACACAATCAGAACCACTAACGTCCTAACATTTACTTCTTTAGATGGAGAGCCGGACGTTGTGGAAATCGAAACAAGGAACACGAAATATATGTTATGTGCGAAATAAGGTGGTGACAGCATGGAAGAGCAGATTGTTCGGCTGGAATCTGGACTGATGAACTGCGAATACAAGATTGATGAGTTACGCTCTGAACTGTGCAGTATGATTAACGAACTATCAGAAGACCTAAGAGGAAGGATATCAACGAATGGTTCCAGAATATCTTCGCTGGAGGAAATTGTAGATGCGGCAATTATAACTGCAGTCCATGAACTGATTGATTACCTTCGCCACGATGACATTCAAGCATTAGATGAAGCCGAGTTTGCCGGCAAAGTAAAAGAACTTATATTCGAGGCAAGGGATTCCTTCCCATTCTAAGGAGGAACTTATGTCAAAAAAGTTTTATATCGCCGACTGGCATTACGGACATGCGAACATTATGGCTTATGATAATCGCCCATTCACAAGGGTAGATGACATGAACAAGGCTTTGGTAGAACGATGGAACCGTGTTGTGTCCCCTGGCGATATCGTATATGTATGGGGTGATATGTTTTGGGTTCCGTTTGCCGAGTCGATGCCTGTGCTCGACAGTCTGTATGGGCAAAAGTTTTTGATAAAAGGTAACCATGACCGTTGTAACGATGGACGATTTCTAAAAAAATTTGTAAAGGTAATTGAGTACATGGAGGTTGACGACGCGGATAGGAAGGTGGTCTTGTGCCACTATCCAATCCCGTGCTTTAAGAATCATTTTTACGGATGGTATCACCTCTATGGGCATGTGCACAATTCGTTCGAGTTCCACATGATGGAGCATGACAAGATGCTCATGCAAGAGTTATATGGGCATCCATGTCAGATGTACAACGTGGGCGCCATGATGCCTTGGATGGACTATACACCAAGGACATTGGATGAAATCGTTGTTGCTGTGTCCCGTTAAGTGAAATCAGGTATCCAGTATACATACTTTCGCAGGAGTGATTAGCTCGTGATTTATGAACCTGTTGACAAAAAAGAGCCGTGAAAAACGCATGTGGCACAGTTACTTTTGGGGTGCTTGATGCCGTGTAGTAATGCATCTCTATAAGAAAAAATGAGGACGGTGATTCCAATGATTTATCTTGATTCTGCGGCGACCACAAGAATTGCGCCGGAGGTTCTCAACGCAATGATGCCGTGCCTGACGGACGAATATGGGAATGCCGGTACGTTATATCAACTTGGCCGGTCTGCAGCGGCTGCGGTGCAGCGTTCCAGAGAACAGGTTGCCAAGTTGTTCAGATGTACGACTGAACACGTCATATTTACTTCTGGCGGAAGTGAAAGCAACAATACAGTTTTCCAAGGGCTTCGCCATAAGCTGACAGAGCAAGGTAAAAAGCATATCGTAGTATCTGCAATTGAGCACGACTCTGTACTTAGGGCTGCAGAAATGCTTACCAAAGACGGGTTTTATATTACTTATGTATATCCAGAAAAAAACGGAGCAGTAGAGGCTGCAATTCGAGAGGACACGGGGCTGGTTTCTGTCATGTATGTAAATAACGAAACTGGCGCGGTCAATGACATACATGCAATCGGACAGATTTGCAGAGCGCATTCAGTCCTTTTCCATACAGACTGCGTTCAGGCTGCAGGGCAATTTGAGATTGATGTAGATACAGACTGCATTGACTTTGCTTCAGTCTCCTCTCATAAACTGTACGGCCCCAAAGGTGTTGGCGCATTATACGTTAGAGACACAACCTTAACACCTCTTATTTGTGGTGGCAGTGAGCAAGAGTTTGGTATGCGTGGCGGAACTGAAAATGTGTATGGAATCGTTGGGTTCGGAAAGGCTTGCGAGCTTATTGTAGAAAACCTGAGAGAGAATAACATACAGCTTTCTATCTTAAAGCAGAAGTTTTTCACAGAGCTTTTAGATAACATGATGAAGTTTGGTATGGAGCGAAATTCAGTTCATGTAAATGGCAGGTCTGTTATTGAAAGTGGAAAGACGTTGAACCTGCGGTTCGATAACGTTGACGCAGAGACCTTGCTGCTTATGTTAAACACAAAGGGTGTGTGTGTTTCTGCAGGGTCTGCGTGTAGCAGCCATGAAGCAAAACCAAGCCATGTTTTGTTGGCGATGGGTCTAACCCCAGAAGAAGCAAGAATTTCGCTGCGGTTTTCTTTTTCAAAATATAATACCGGAGAAGAAATGGAATGCGCGACGCAGACAATTGCGTCGTGCATTTTTGCGTTACAGAAATATTCCGAGGTGATTCCAGATGAAAACATGGAAAATCCCAGTGACATGGGAGATGTGCGGTAATGTAGTTGTAGAGGCAGCTACGTTGGAAGAGGCAATGAATATTGCACGAGACGACGATGGAGTGATTCCGATTCCAGACGACAGTGACTATGTGGATGGAAGCTGGAGGCTCTCATATGAGATGTCAGATATCGAAGAGGTACGAGATTTGTGGAATTCTGGTCAGGAAGATTGCGTGGCCGCTGGTGATGATGGAGGGAACTCCTGTGACAATTAAAGAAATTGAAATTGAAATCCAACGGCTGCGCAATTTACAGGATGAATTGAGCAAGCAGGAAATTGATGAGTTCAAAAAGCAGGCGATTAAGAATGTTGGACGCCGTTTCATTGTGAACGGGAAATATGTGAAAGTAATCGGAACCCCACAAGAACAATGGCAGATATATGGTCGCCCGATTTTTAATCGATACCAATACCCGGCGTTATTCCTTGGATATGATGAAGAAAATAGCGTGATTCCATTCTACTATGACGCCTTATTTTCTGGAACATGGGGAGACGGGCATGACCCGTTAAATAAAGAAGTTCGGGAGATTTCTAATTTTGAATTTATGGAAGAGTTTGAACAAACGATAAACGTTTTTAGGCAGAGAATAAACCAGGTGAACGGGGATAACTGAGATGACAGCATACCAAAAATACCAGATGCAATGGATGATTGACCACGGCTATTCATTAGATGATTTAATTCAAGAGCTCACAAGTATGCAATATGATGACCCAGAGGACAGTGATAGAATCTCTACTCCGATTTCGGAACTTTATGGCGAGTGGGTAATGGATGTCGGATTTGGTTCTGAGATATGGGTATGCGAAGGCGAATGGGAAATGTCAGAGAAATGTGAGGCGCAAAATCCTATTTCCGAAACACATTAAGATTTAGGGGTAATCAATATGTTCAGAGTTATCATTGCTGGCGGCCGAGACTTTGATGATTATGACCTTGTTTTTTCAACAATGGATAAGTTGCTTCAGAATATCACAGAACCGATTACCATCGTATGTGGTATGGCAAGAGGAGCAGACACGCTGGGGGAAAGGTATGCCATTTCCAAAGGATATGAAGTGGCTCGTTTCCCTGCCGATTGGGGCAAGTTTGGAAAGGCTGCAGGGTATAAGCGCAATGAGCAGATGGCACAAAACGCAGATGCCCTTGTCGCATTTTGGGACGGTAGCAGCCGTGGCACCAAGCATATGATTGACCTCGCACATAAATATAACCTACGTGTTAGAGTAAAACGATATCAAAAAAAGTAACCTTGAGAGGCGGTAATGGCCTATGATAAAAGTTGGAGAATATTGTTACTTTTCGTGTGACGAATGTCCAATGCTCTCAAAAGATTCTCTTGAACACAGGATTTCGCTCTGGGAAGAATACGGAGATTTCCAGTTTGACCATCTTGGATGCGATAAGGTAGATTTCGAATTCTTTGCTGGTGGGTATTGCGAGGACGCTTTTGTAGAAATTAAAACAGCCAAAAAGAAAGGGATTCGTAAGTCTGGTGCAGCATATCGTCGTGAGATGGATATCAAGAAAAAGAAACGTAGCATACGTAACGCAACGTTGGAAGCAAGAAGTTATGGGGCTGGATATGTTGACTATGACTTTGTTAATGGGGTGTGGACGCCGGTAGGCAAATATGTGAAGCGACCCAAGAATTCACATAGACAAAAGTTTTACAAGCGATATTCCAATCACCTTTTTCGCAGAGGCGCAACCACGGGAAGTGGTAAAGCTGGTTATAAGCGATGTTTTGATTATAGGTGGGAAATAGAGTAGATGCGATGGTTGATTCAATATATCCGTTCATGCTTCTGCGCTCATGAATGGGAACTAATTTTCAATACAAAGGTCGAAGTGTCTCACGGTTTTGAGACTTACAGTTGCAAGACATATCGCTGCAAAAAATGTGGATACAGCAGACGGTATAAAAGCCATTGATAGGTGGTGCTTATATGGAAAAGTTAGTGGCATATAAGATGACGATTTTTGAAGCAGAAGAAATGCTACAAAATGCTGTCGATAATTCCTCCCTCAAACTTGTACACCATGTTGGAGACATGGATTTTCCGTGTTTTTTCTATGCGAAATCTGATAGCCAATGCCTTGATGGTGCAGAAATTGATGAACGCCTTGCTCAAATCCTAAGAGTAAAGTCAGTAGAGCATTACGCATCTGAGGATGGCGGTCTTATTGCTTTGATAACAGAAGGATAATCTTATGTTCCAGCCAGAATTGGAAGTGTGATATGGGAAAGAAAGGTAAATGGGCAAAAATCTGTGGTCATAATAATTGGGAAAGCTGTTACAACTGCGACAATAGACTTTGTATCACTGATAAAAAGTTCGACATCGTTGTGACTTGTAATATGGAATATGGGAAGCGAACGATTAAGTTTAATCGTAAAATTCATCCAGTGCCATATTGTGGTGCATATAAGTCAAGCATAAAAGATTAGTTCAATGTAAACGGAGTGGTGAAAGTGAGTACATGTTATTGGATGTGTGAGGGAATCGGTATAAAAACGAACAAGCTATACCCATATCTCAATAAAAGTAAATGCATCTCTGTTTTGAAACGTGAGCTCGGAGAAGATTTTTGGATTCAAGATGACGGAGATTTTGAAATCGATGACTATTTCTTTGGAAATCCATTTGAGAACATGGGCGACTTTCTCTGTCATTGCGACGATACAAGTACAATGACATTTGGCGATAACAATGATGGCGACTGTTACTTTTATTATGTCCCAAGCTATCATTGGGAGCGGCGACATAATGAGCCATTAAGTATCACCGAAGTCCATGAGAGAATCATTGATGCAGTACAATGCATTTGTGATTTAAGCAGAACACAAATTGAAGATATGATTGATGACGATATCTACGATTATGGGTGCGGATAAATACATCGGAGGCGTGATATGAAAGCAGTAGGCATTATATGGGATGTGGATAGTGAAGAAGATTTGGCGTTGTTACCAAAAGAAATTGAAGTCCCTGATTGGATGACGGACGAAGACGAAATTTCAGATTACTTATCTGATACAACGGGGTATTGCCATAAAGGGTTTTATCTCGAAAAGTAAATGTAAAAAGTTGGTTTTAATTGGGAGCTGTGTCTGACGGCTTGTGGCGAACCATTAAACAAACAACATCGGTCAGACCCGTCCGATTAAAGGTGAAATCGGTATCCGGGCAGAGGGAGAATAGTTTGGTGCCTGTAGAAGCGACTCTGCTGCGTGACCAGACATGGGTGGCGAAGGCCATTAACCACGGGTAAACAAGGCGATGTGCCGCGTGGGATTATATCAAACAATTCACGTACTGGAAAAAGGGGGTCAATAATGGTTGATATCGTACTTGAGAAAGGGAAATCTGGATACGATGCGGTTAGTGAATATATCATAAGATATTGGAACCACAACATTACTGACACAATTATTGTCTCTATCGGAACATCCTATGATGGTGTGTCCTATGAATTGCGCAATGAGATTGCGTGCCCAATGAATTTTGGTGAAATTGAGTACCTGTACGATTGGTGGGAAGGAGAAAAGTTCATCAAGATTTATGGGATTAAAGGAATTAGAGAAATAGAAGTTTTGGGTGGGATATACACTGAATAAAATAAAACAGGACTTTGGTGAAATAAACATAATGAAGTTAGGTAAAAGAAAGGAGTAACACCAATCCCGGTATGCCGGGTTTCCAGAAGATTGATAAGTCTGGTGTAAAACTTCTTGTTGCAGCGTGAAAACACAAAAGTGTGAGTAGCACGGGAGGATTAAGACGTTGACCGCAACCGATTTTGGTTTGTGGTCGGTGTGAAATATATAGCGAGCGTAAGCTTTGGCAAGGATTCGCTTGCCATGTTATTGAGACTATTGGAAGAGAAATGTCCATTAGATATTGTTGTGTTTTACAATACTGGGATGGAATTTCAAGCGATATATAATATCAGAGACAAGATGGTTCCATTGCTTGAGAGTCAAGGAATTACATACATCGAATTGAATCCAGACGAACCATTCATATATTCTATGCTCGAACGGGAGGTTAAATATAAAAACGGTTCCGGAGTACATTTTGGTTATGGATGGTGTGGCGGAGTATGTCGCTGGCACACTTCAATAAAAATTAAATCAATCAACAAATACAAGCGGTCATTGAATGATGACGTGGTTGATTACGTCGGAATTGCTTTTGACGAAGAACATCGTTTTGAAAAAGCAAAGCGAGAAGATAAACGATTACCGCTTGTTGAATGGCACATGACAGAAAGGGATTGCCTGCTGTATTGTTATGAGCGAGGATGGAATTGGTTAGAAAACGGAGTGGATTTGTATGATGTTTTAGATAGAGTGAGCTGTTGGTGTTGTAGAAATAAGAATCTCAAAGAATTACGGAATATTTATAATTTACTCCCAGAGTATTGGAGTATGCTCAAAGATTTACAGTGGAAAATTCAAGAGCCAATGAAAGGTTCTGGGAAGAGTGTCTTTGACTTAGAAGAACGATTTGAAATTGAAAAGAAATTCCTTGCGAGCGGCAAGAGAATAAATACGAGGGAGTTTTATAATGCAATTTCAAGTTCATCTTTTGCCCATAGTGCAGGCAGATTTTAGATTATGGTGGTGATGAATATGTATGATGACTATGACCGCTGCTATGAGTGTAGCGCTTATGGAGACGACTATTACATAGATGACAACGGCGAGTTAGTTTGCTATTGCCCAGAATGCCAGGGTCTGTTTGATGACGAATGGTATGATGACGAATGGGATTGATAGTGATATGCCGAAATACGATATAAACAAGCTTAGGTCTGCCGGCCTTAGATATCTTGCTGTCGATAAAGATGGACAAGCGTGGGCGTTTGAAACAATTCCGCAAAGGGCGTATGGGTGCCATTGGATTTTGAGCAATGAGTTTCTACGCTCAAAAGAAAATGAAAACGAGCACTGGTCAAGAGTTATTCATTGGAACTTGAAGGGCAGGAGAATATGTATGCCCGTATTTGGCCTTCCAATTGATTTGAAATGGAAAGACGAACCGTATGATATTTTGGAAAATGGTCTTGTAAGAAAAGAAGATTTCAAAATATGGCCAGATTTTAGAAAGTGTTAGATAGGTGGTGAACCGAAATGACAACCGACCAGATTAGAGAGATGATTGCTGGCGACAAATACAATTTTCTGCGCGAGAATATCCACTTGAATGGCCGCATAATTTTCTTGACTTTGGGCGGCAGCTATTCATATGGTACCAATGTCGAGACATCAGATGTTGATGTTCGTGGTTGCGCATTGAATAGCCGGTCTGACCTTCTTGGTTTAACAAACTTTGAGCAAGTAGTCAACACAGAAACAGACACAACAGTTTACAGCTTTAATAAGCTGATTAGCTTATTGCTAAGCTGCAACCCAAATACGATTGAAATGCTTGGGTGTAAGCCTGAGCATTACTTTTTAATCACGGATATTGGGAGAGAGATGGTCGATAACAGAAAAATGTTTCTGTCAAGACGAGCAGTTCATTCCTTCGGCGGCTATGCGAATCAGCAGCTCCGCAGACTGGAGAACGCTATAGCAAGAGATAAATTGTCTCAGGGGCGCAAGGAAGAGCACATCCTTAAATCCATGCAAAGTGCAGTCAAGTCTTTTGAAGGAAGATATACCTCGTTTAAGAATGGGAGCATGGTTCTTTACACCGCAGACAGCGACAGAGATGACCTTGACAAAGAAATCTTTGCCGATATCCATATAGATAAGTATCCGGTTCGCGAGTTCAATAGCGTTATGAATGACCTCACAAACATTATCGGGACTTATGAAAAGCTCAACCATCGCAATCATAAGAAAGATGATAACCATCTGAACAAACACGCAATGCATCTCATACGATTGTACCTGATGTGTCTTGATATCCTCGAAAAGGAAGACATCATAACCTATCGGGAAGAAGACCACGACTTTTTGATGAGCATCCGAGCGGGTAAATACCAAAAGGAAGATGGTACGTATTTGCCTGAGTTTTTTGAAATGGTAAACGACCTTGAGAAACGACTTGCATATGCGAAAGAGAACACGTCTCTGCCAAGCAATCCTGATATGAAAAAGGTAGAGGAGTTTGTAATGAGCGTAAACAGGAGGGCAATCGATGAATAAAATCGCAATGCCACTGGGCGCAAGAACTATTGTACAAGGACTTCGATACGCAAACTATGACGCCTACGTAGTAGGAGGGTGTGTAAGAGACAGCCTGCTCGGTCTGGAGCCAAAGGATTGGGATATTTGTACATCTGCTACTCCAGAAGAAATGAAAGAATACTTCTCCCGTTGCAGCGTAAGAACCATAGACACCGGTCTAAAACATGGAACCATTACAGTAGACATGGAGCGGAGTGGGAAATTTGAAGTCACGACATTCCGAATCGACAACCACTACTCAGATGGGCGGCATCCAGATAGTGTGGATTTCACGGAGAGCATATACCTTGATTTGGCGCGGAGGGATTTTACAATCAATGCAATGGCGTTCAATCAGGCCGGTCTGATAGACCCATATCACGGGAGAGTAGATTTGGAAAACAAAGTCATTCGATGCGTAGGAAATCCGGATGACAGATTCAACGAGGATGCGCTCCGTATTTTGCGTGCTTTACGATTTGCGTCTACATATGGATTTCAGATAGAGGACAAAACAAAAGAATCAATCCATAAAAATAAAGACAACCTGAACAATATCTCAGCGGAGAGAATCCAATCTGAACTCTGCAAAATGCTTTTCGGGAAAGGGATACTTGAAATCCTTCTGGAGTTTAGCGATGTAATCACTACGGTCATACCGGAGCTCAAACCGTGTATCGGATTCCAGCAAAACAATCCATACCATCAGTATGATGTTTACGAGCATATAGCTCACGCCGTAGCAAATTATACCGGTTCTGATATCTCAGTAAAGGTAGCGCTGCTATTACATGATATCGGGAAGCCGTATTGTTACACCGAGGACGAAAAAGGTGGGCACTTTCACGGTCACGCTGTGCCAAGCAAAGACATTTCAGAGGAAGTGTTAAATCGACTTCGTTTTGACAACAAAACAAAAGGCGAGGTTTTAGACCTCGTCTTATATCACGATTCTCTTATAGAGCCAACGACTAAAACCGTGAAGAGATGGCTCAACAAAATCGGGGAGCACAGACTTTCTCAGTTAATTGATGTTAGGATGTCAGATATATATGCCCATGCAGAAGGTACGCAGGAGTCTCGCATCAAGCGGTGCAACGACATCAAGGCTATTATGGAAGAGGTAATAAAGCAGGAGCAATGTTTCTCCATTAAAGACCTCGCTATCAATGGGAAAGATATCATGTCATTCGGAGTTCCAGAAGGGAAGATAGTTGGGGATACACTGCAATTTATTCTTGACATGGTTATTTCGGGCGACATTGAAAACACAATCGAAGCGCAAATGGAAGAGGTTAAAAAATACTTGGACGGGAAAGGCGTGTTGGTATGATAACAGAGGATATGGTTCGGTCTGGTATTCGAGAACACCTGATTACGTTTATAGTTGACCCCAATATGGGTAGTGGAACGGTGTGCAGCATAGGGGATAGCTGGTTTTACTTTGGTGGCCAGGAGGCAGAAGATGCAGCGCCGGAAGAGTATCTTGCAAACACACCATTGGACGACCTTGTTAGAGAAGTATATGAGGTTTTGGAAGAGTTCGATAAGGACGACGACTTCAGAGACGAATATGCGTACTACGAGGCCGTGCTAACATACTGGAACAAATACACCGAAGGCAATAAGGTACGATTGATATTTTAACTCACAGCCTTCTGAACCGTTGAGGCTTAATTCAGCGGTATCCCATACCGGTTGCCCTGAAGATTTGCTGTTTACATATAATTAAGTCCAGCAGCTTTTCGCCAAAGGCAAAAGTGAGAGTTCGGTTCTATTGTTCCGAGTCCGGCAACCCGCTTCGCGGGTGAGAGATTTTTGACTCGCATCGCATTGCAAGCAATGCTCGCGAGTCTTGCCGGCCTTCGGAACAAACACCTAATGCACATCGGCTACACTCAATATACTGCCGATGCGGAGGGCAACCGGATTACTTTATTATTTTGAAAGGGTGGTTCGATGTTGAAACGATTGCTATGTATGAGTACAGCCGCCCTGCTTATGGTTAATGCACCTATGGCAGCGGCGGCTATGGAAGGTACGTCCACTTATGTTTCGGTCACTGGATATGATGCTAACGTAGATTATACGGCGCAGATTTACGAATGTCTAAAAGATGGTAGTCCATATGCGATTGAAGTTGGTTACATATATGAACAGCAAAGAAATCTGAAGATTCGTGATATGGGTTTATCTCAATATCAAGAAACGGACTACTTCAGCAGGTTTGATAATGCAGACGAAATTTTGAACGCTATGGAGTCTGACAAGGAAACACAGAGCAGCAGCGGCAGTGAAGAGCATGATACCCATCCTACCTATTCAGATGAAGATTTATACTGGCTTTCCAGAGTTGTGTATGCAGAGGCTGGGTGTAACTGGTTCCCTGATTGGGTTCAACAGGCCGTGGCAAGCGTAGTTGTCAACCGAGTGAACGACTCCAGATATCCCAATACCATTCGGGATGTCATTTTCCAGTCTGGTCAATATGGATGTGTTAACAACGGAAGTATCTATAACACTCCAACAAGTAAGGTGGTAACCAATTGCAAATATGTTCTGGAACATGGGTCAACTCTACCATCTTATGTGATTGGGCAGTCTGGGATGGCACTTGGCCCGGTGTATACGTCATATTATGACAGCGTTCTTGGCACGACAATTTACTTCTTTTCGGTATAAAGAGATTGAAAAAGAACATTAAACTGATGGGAACTTATGGGGTATTACGCCTTGGCACCTCTGAGTTCCTTTTTGATGTGGAAGACCTTCCGCTGATTGAAAATAGAGATTGGTATCGGGATAAGGACGGATATCTTGTCAACTGCTATTATTACAATGGCCGAAGAAGGTTCACCAGATTTCACAGAATTGTAATGCACGCGAAGCCAAAGCAATTTGTTGACCATATCAATCGCAATCGAGCAGACAACCGAAAGCAAAATTTGCGATGCTGTAAATACGCTGAGAACGATAGGAACCGTGGAATATATTCATCCAACAAATCCGGCGTTGCCGGCGTGTATTACGATAAGCAGCGTCGCAAGTGGGTGGCCAATATTTCCTATAACCGAAAGCGTGTATTTCTTGGCAGGTTCGAGTTAAAAGAAGACGCTGTTGCTGCGCGTCTTGCCAAAGAGAAAGAGTTGTTCAAAGAATATTCCCCACAAATACCAGTCGTGGAGGTGTGAAGTGGATTATTTAGACGAGACTATGCCCTATAAGAAAAAATCAAAACGACGTGCGCCTGCCAAGGCTAAGCACAAGCATGATTTTCAACCATGTATCTTTGAGTATGAAGGTATCCAGTTTGACAGTGCACACGGAGTAATTCCAAAAGAAAAGGAAATGTTTGGAGACTATTGCGTTGTATGCGGAAAGATAGGGCATCGTTCCGATAACCGATGGATGGAGCGTGTACCCACTTCAATAAGGGGAGTTTTTAGTTTCGAATATACGGAAGAGGCAAAAAGAGAACTCAACCGAGGCACGAGAACCCTCCCTACATTTCGTCTGAAAGACATTTGGACACAGAAGTTTGTCCAGATTGAGCAGTGACCTCATACATACACATGAATTTATGAGCGGTAAGAGAGAATTGATATATCCAAAAGGCGAGCGGGTATGGGTTGGGTACTATAACACTAACCACGAACTGATTCTTATTCTGACGAGCAAAGAGTCCAGAGATTACTACTATTTATACGAGTTGGTTGACGGGGGTTTTAAGAAACTTGGGAGAGCGAGGTCCCCTGTGGAACTCGAAGAAAGGTTTGAAGTCAATAAAAGACTGGTGGTGACACCATGAATGATTTTGAATTTGACTGCCTGCAGAAAAAACGCCTTGCTCAGCAGGCAAAGTACCGTAAACGTGGAAGCAAGAGCAAGAAGTGTCCTATGTCTACCGACCATATGACAAAAAAACAATGGATAGAAAGGTGCGGAAAGATTGTGACAATCAAGATGGATAGCCCGGTATCATGGGCATCATTCAAAGAGTTGTCAAAGCAAACACAAGAAGAGTATCTAAAGAACCTTATGGAAAAATATCATATCAATGCCAGCAGTCTTGCGGAGATGTTTCATATCACACCAATTACGGTGCGACGTCATATTGCTACTCAGGGGTTAGCGGTTTCGTTCCCGGTTGGTCACTCCATGAACGCGGAGGATAGACGTGCATGGGAGCTTTTCCTTTCTGGAGATGCTGTTGAACAATCTGAGAATGAAGTTAGCGCGGAAAACGAAGAGACATGCGACGAGGAACCGATGTCAATGTGCAGTTTTTCGCTGAGGTTTAGCGGCAAAATTGATGTCTCCATGATTTCGAATTCACTGATACGTATTCTTGGAGACCATTCTGTGGGTGAGATTGAAGTAACCTGCAATTTGGCGCCGTGAGAACCTTGTTATGGTGGTTGATTTATGATAGAATTTCTTCAAAAGGAGTGGTTTGGTGGAATACGGATTTGACAAAACGTTTTTGACCGATGAAGACCTTGAGCAGAGCATGGATGATTTCATTGAAGCGATTAGCCAAGAGCTCGAAGACGAAGAATGGAATACCACTGTGCTTGATATCCAAAAATCTAAGCAAATTCAGTTCGCTTATTCTGTTTTGAAATATCTGACACGTGGGATCGACGCCGTTGTTTCCTACAAATTACATGAACCGTTTAAGACAATGGGGAGCGTATCGGTAGAGGGCAAATCTATTGAGTTTTACCAGCCAGAATGGTTTGCACGTATTGCCGAGTTCGCCAGTAATACGGAAGTATATCCTCTGGCAAAAAACCGGGTACGGCTTACATTCACGTTCCACGGTTTAACGAAATCCATTGACTAAAGGAGGTGTGGCATGGAGTATACGGGGTGTTTTGATGCCGTCGAAGATGTTGTAAGCGAGGCCACTGAACAATATGGTGGTCGTTATACTTTGAACAAAGAACTGTATGAGAAACTCCCGGACATTTGCCGTGGAGTTGATGAGTTATTTGAAGAGATTGAATGCCTTTGCTTGGATGTCAGCGTATACGATGTACCGTATAAGAGGGTTGCCATAGAAATCATTTGCGAGGAAATGGTTTTGCAGCACGGCAGAGAGCATGTATTCTTTCGAGTGATTCAGATGTTTGATTCCTTCTCCTTTTCAAAATCAAAGGACGGGAATGTGTGCATATCTTTGAATCTGGACAAAATGTGGGAGAGGTCGAATGAATGAAAAGCGAAGAGGACAGCTTCGGAACGCATTGACAATGATGACAAATGCAGCATCTATTATCGATGCAGTATGCGACAAAGAGCAGGATTGCTTGGATAACTTTCCAGAGAACCTGCAGAGCACAGAAAGATTTGAGCGTATGGAAGATGCCGTGGATAGTTTGAATGATGCGCTGGAAAAAATTGATGAAGCAAAAGAATGTATATCCATCGCTATAAAGTAAGGGGGTGTTAAGCTTTGCCGCTTTTGATTGCTGTAATTCTTGGTTTGGTTTTGTTCTTTATTAAGAAAGACGACAGTGCAAGAAAAGCCGAGAATAAAAAGGAGACAGACAAGGAGTGGAATCTAAGACAGGATTTCCGTGATGAGTATACGAATCGTCAGTTTGAAAATCAGGTTTTAGCTTTTGTTGAGAATCCGGAGCATCGGGAACAAGTCAATCAAGAGATAGCTGAAGCATTGTCAGAAATGCGTTATCAAAAGCGAGGGCATCAACATCTTTCCGTTCAAGATAAGCTGGATATTTTGCTTGCGAATCGTGGAAAGGTTAGCAGCAGAGGAGCAGAGCTTGGTTACTGGATTGGATACCGAAGCGATGGGAAAGGAAATGGCAAAGGATACGTTCGAGATTTAGATGATGAACTTGAACAATATGGGTTTATGGTATGGCTCCAAAGGGCTTTGCAAAAGCAAGGTAAAATGGTAGAGCTTGTTGTAATGAAAACAGGAGCAGAGATACCGTTTGGGTATGCATGGAAAGGTTCTCCGTATGAACGTCAGTATTCCAGAAAAGGTGAAATCAAAACCAGATTGGACGATTACCAACCACCAACATGAAAACGGGGCGCAGTAAAGCGCCCCGTTTATCATAGCGATTATTC
>ERZ780007.291-NODE-291-length-18805-cov-3.80917_pt1 | contig 18805 bp, 12 predicted proteins | sample MGYA00511872_ERZ780007 | MGnify/ENA primary metagenome ERZ780007 (study PRJEB29588, sample SAMEA2149603) | human gut metagenome | biome: human gut; feature: human-associated habitat; material: faeces | place: Denmark | collected 2008/2010 ... | reverse complement strand
GAAGGGAAGTCTGAAAGCATGATGAACCGGATCGGACGACTGGAATATAGCCGCTTAAGCCCGGTTGTGTTTCTGGCTTTTTGCCGGAGAACGGAGGCTGTGATTATGGATGCGCGGGTAATGGTGACGTTACTGGAAGTGGTTGTGTTCCGGAATGCTTTACAGACTTACGGTGATAGCGTGTTGCTGATATCCTCTGTAGAGGCGGGGGAGTGGAGTGGAGATAAATTTGTAGCCTTACGGGAGCGGGTTTATGGAAGTGCCCGTAGGACGCTGGAAGCGGCTTTGCAATTGTTGTGTAGTAAACTTCAAAGCTTTTCGGGAGTTCTGGCGGAAGCCGACACTGCACTTTCGGATATCGGTGAATGGAGTGACTATTATGCAGAGCAGGTTGTAAAAGAACATGGATTAATAAACGGAGATTAAAAACGAAAGGGTATGTTGAATTTCAGTAAGACCAAAGAGGAGCAGGAAGGAATCTCCATGCCTGTAAGTCCGACGCTGATCGGAGCTTCTGTGCATTGTGAGGGGCATCTGTCCGGTAATACGGACGTGGTTATCGACGGGAAGTTTTCGGGAACGATCCAGATTGACGGGCGTCTGATCATACGCCCCGGAGGATGTATCTGTTCCGAAGGCGTCGAATGCCGTACAGCGGATATATCCGGTTTGGCGGAAGGCCCTTTTACGATAAGAGAGACGTTGCATATCCGTGAAAAAGGAGCCCTTGCGGGGGATGTTTCCGTGGCCGGGATCAGAATCGAGGAAGGCGGTATGTTCAATGGTAGTTGTAAAACTTTGAGTTCCGGGAATCAGCTTTGTGCGGTATCTCTCCGGCCTGTTGCTCCGGAATCTCTGGCTGAAAAGCCCCCGGTTGTGGCTAAACCGGAAAAAAAGAAAGAGAAACGATAAATGTAAATATAAATAATAAACAATGAATATATAAATATAATGCCGGTTTCCTGATCTTTCCCCTTGTGATCCGTCCGGATCCATCATATTATACATAATACATGCACATATACACCTACTTTTTGGAAACCGGCATTTTTTACGATACCCCGCCATGTCTGCGGGACCGGTCGTAAATTAAAAACTTCCTGAATCTTAGCTTGTGCGGCAATTTAAAAATACGTAACTTTGTGATAGTATTACATTTAAAATCAGAATTATGGCACTACCTCATTATGTACGATTCGACTGGGCTATGAAACGGTTGCTTCGCCATAAAAGTAATTTTGTGGTGTTGGAGGGTTTTTTGAGTAGTCTGTTGGGTGAAAAGATAACAATTTGCAATATTCTCGAAAGCGAAGGTAATAAAGAGGACATTACCGATAAATTCAATCGTGTGGATTTGCTCGCTGAAGATAGCAAAGGGGAATTGATCATTGTAGAAGTACAGAATAACCGTGAAATCGATTATTTCCTGCGTATGCTTTACGGTGTGTCTAAAGCCGTGACGGAGTATATTTCTGAAGGTGACCTGTATGAGAAAATCCGTAAGGTGTACTCTGTAAATATCGTTTATTTCGATCTTGGACAGGGTACGGATTATGTTTATCATGGCCGGACGGAGTTTCGGGGCATTCATAACAATGATGTTCTGAAATTATCGAAACAGCAGACAGAGAAATTTATTTGTCAGGAAGCAGGGGATCTTTTCCCTGAATATTATGTACTGCGGGTAAATGAATTTGACAAAAAAGCTATCACTCCGCTCGATGAGTGGATATCTTTTCTCAAAACCGGTGAAATCGGCGATAATGCGAAGGCTCCCGGCCTGGCCGAAGCACGGGAGCGTTTGAAATTTTCGTCTCTCGGCAAAACCGACCGTGCTGCCTATCTTCGTAATATCGAAAATTTGCGGGTACAGCGAAGTGTTATGGATACAGCTATCCGGGAGGGCAAAGCAGAGGGCAAAGCGGAAGGCAGAGCAGAAGGCAGGGCAGAAGGTAAAGCAGAGGGAAGAGCGGAAGGATTGGCGGAGGGACTGGCAGAGGGAAGGATAGAAGGGCGTATGGAAGGGCTTGCTGAAGGTGAAAAGAAAAAACAGCAGGACATTGCCCGGAATATGAAAGCACTCGGTCTTGACCCGGAAGTGATTGCCAAAGCCACAGGGCTTACTTCAGAAGAAATCAGTTACTTGTAAATTTGCCTTCCTGTAGGTTTCGCCCGTGTAAGAAATTTACCCTTTCTATTCACGAATTACCGAAACATAAAATTTTCCGGTAATTCGTGAACAGAATGAGGGTGTTTCAGTCGATCTCTATTTCATCAAGGAATACATATGCTGCGTTTCCGGCTCCCGGATGGTCTTCCGGTAAGAATTTCTGACGTTCGACAACTACTTTTACGAAACGGGATTTCCCGTTTTCGATATTTAAAGTAATATTGTGAATGCCTTCTTCTTTGAATTCTTCGCGGTTAGCTATATCTTTTATTTCGGCTACCTGGGTATAATCATTTTCGTTTTCGGAAGCATATACTCTGATAGCTACAGGCAAACAGATCCAGTCTCCGGCTTTATTCAGGCAACCGACATTGACTTTCGAGTAAGTTGTCGGTTGTTCGAAATCAACCACCAGAATCATATCATCGTTACAGGTGCCAACCCAATTGCCGTCGCGAAAATCTACCGTTCCACGTATGCCGTCTGTGAGGGTACGGGAACCCTGGGCTGCGTATACTTCGGATATTTTATTCTGTAACCGGGCCTTTTTCTTTACGGCCTGACTGATTTTGAACGATTGGTTGAATTCTTTGCCTATTGCTTTACCGTTCCGGAAAAGTTGGGCCCGGATATCGCAATCGGAGGTAATGTCAAGCGGTTCTTTATACACCGGCGACTGCAATGTCGGTGTGCTGCCATCTACAGTATAATGGATGGCTGCTTGTTGATAATTGGGAGCCAACGTAAGGCGGATACAACTTTTTTCTTCATCGAAACTTGTTTTGCCGCTCACAGACATAATGTGTTTGGCGTAGTTGTAGCCCAAAGCGTCATAACGTTCCATCAGGGCGATTGTCCGTCCGACAAAGTTTTCGTAGTTTTTAAGCTTTGCCGGGGTCCAGCCGATTTCAGCAATGGCAGCCATACGGGGTAACACCATGTATTGTACTTGTGAGAAATTCGGGATATATTCCGTCCATAGATTACCTTGTACGCCGATAATCATATTGCCCTCTTCCGGTGTCAGTCCTTCGGTCGGTTCCAGGCTATATACCTTTTCAACGGGGACATATCCGCCGATTGCAAAAGGTTCGTTTTTGGTATCCAGAGATTGGTAGTAGTCCAGATAAGCATAGGTGTTGGGTGTCATGATGACTTGGTTGCCTTTCTGTGCAGCTTCGATGCCGCCTTTCGTTCCTCTCCAGGACATGATCGTAGCAGTTTGGGATATGCCGCCTTCTAAGATTTCATCCCAACCGATTATTTTTTTCCCTTTTGAATTCAGGTAGTTTTCGATCCGGTGAATGAAATAGCTTTGTAATTCGTGCTCGTTTTTGAGACCTTCTTTTTTGATTCGTTTTTGACATTTCGGGCACTTTTTCCAAGCCGTTTTCGGGCATTCGTCGCCGCCGACATGAATGTATTCCGAGGGGAATAATGGAATAATCTCATCAAAGACATTTTGGAAAAACTCAAAGGTTTTGTCATTACCGGCACAGAATACATCGTCGAAAACGCCCCATTCCCCGACTACTTTGTACGGTCCGCCGGTACATCCCAGTTCCGGATAAGAAGCTAAAGCTGCAGATGCATGACCGGGAAGTTCTATTTCCGGGATAACCGTGATATAACGGTCGGCAGCATATTGTACGATTTCTTTTATATCTTCCTGGGTGTAGAAACCACCGTATGCTTGTCCGTCGTATTTGCCGCTGTTGCGTCCGATGACGGTTTCTTTACGCATACTTCCGATTTTGGTGAGTTCCGGATATTTTTTGATCTCGATTCTCCAGCCTTGGTCGTCCGTCAGGTGCCAGTGAAAACGATTCATTTTGTGCATGGCCAGCATGTCGATATATGTCTTGATCTCATCCAGAGAAAATAGGTGGCGGCATACATCCAGCATAAGTCCCCGGTAAGCAAAACGGGGCTGATCCTGTATCGTTACATCCGGAATTTCAATGGCCGGTTGTTTTTCACCTTTTTCTATTGAAACCGGCATCATCTGGCGCAAGCTCTGGAAAGCATAAAATACGGCAGATGAACTACCGGCTTTTATGTCGATCGCTTTACCGGTGACATGCAGTGTATATGCTTCTTTTGCTAATGTCGTATCGATGTATATGTTGATCGCACCTGTTTTCGTTTCTCCCTGTTCGGTAAGCAACGGACTACCTAAAGAACGGGCAACGAGTTCACTGAAAAATTTGCAGGCCGGTCCGAGGTCATCGGCTCCTTTTACGATATTGAGAGGGGTTTTGGAAGTTAAGGTAAAATGTCCTTGTGCCGTTTGTAAATTTGTGGGTTGAGGGATAATACCGATTGTTTGCCCGGAGTCGGATTCCTGGCAAGAAATCAGGCCTATACTGTAAAGTACGAATAAGAATAGTAAATTGATTGTCTTCATATGTCTATTGTTTTTACTGTTTTTAGGATTGCAAGATATAATAAAACTGAATATTGTGCAAATATTTTAAAAATGAAGAAATAATAACAAGAAAATTGAGAAAGTAAATTCGATATTTTGTGGGAAAAGATATTGTCAAAATATTCGCTTTTTGCATAAAAAGGTTTAAATTGCACGCCCTAAATTAGAAATCTGATTTTATGAACGGTGTGTTGAAAAAAATTTTATGTCTCGTGCCTGTGTTATTACTTTTGACGGCAGGGGGACTTTATGCTCAACAAGGGAGCGGTATACAAAGTGCTGTCAATATCGAAAGTCACATGTCTGTCATGTCTGTATTGAGGGGTTTGTTGGGAATAGCAACATTAGTCGGTATTGCCTGGTTGTTTAGTAATAACCGGAAGGCTATTTCCTGGAGAGTGGTCGGAATCGGACTCACCATACAGTTGTTGTTGGCAGTCGGAGTGTTGTATGTGCCTTTTGTACAGGCGTTTTTTGAATTTTTTGGGAAAATATTCGTGACAATTCTTGATTTCACAAGGGCGGGCAGTGTTTTCCTTCTGGGAGATTTGATGGATACGACCAAGGCCGGTTATATTTTTGCTTTTCAGGTGCTTCCTACAATTATATTTTTCTCGGCATTGACTTCTCTGTTGTTTTATTTGGGAATCATTCAAAAGGTCGTATACGCTTTGGCATGGGTGATGACAAAATTGATGAATATTTCAGGGATGGAATCTTTGTCGGTGGCCGGTAATATTTTTTTAGGGCAAACGGAGGCTCCTTTAATGATTAAGGAGTATTTGGATGATATGAGTCCTTCTGAGATTTTCCTGGTGATGACCGGGGGTATGGCGACAATTGCAGGTGGGGTATTGGCTGCATATATCAGTTTTTTGGGAGGAGAGGATCCTGTGCAGAGGCTGGTATTTGCCAAGCATTTGCTGGCTGCTTCGGTAATGGCAGCTCCCGGTGCGGTTGTATTTGCGAAATTGCTTGTTCCTCAGACTGAAAAAGTGAATAATGATATTCATGTGTCGAAGAATAAGGTGGGAAAAAATATATTGGATGCTATTTCCAACGGAGCATCGGAGGGGGTAAAGCTGGCAGTTAATGTGGCCGGTATGTTGTTGGTTTTTGTTGCTTTTATTGCTTTTGCCAATTATTTGTTTGTGAAGTTCGGAAGTATGACCGGTTTGAATGAATATATTACACAGATTACGGATGGCCGGAATACGGAATTGAACCTGCAATTTCTTCTGGGATATGCCATATCTCCTCTGATGTGGTTAATCGGTATTTCTGCTGATGATATGGTTTATGCCGGAAGCTTGTTGGGGCAAAAAGTCATAATGACGGAGTTCATCGGCTATGTGGATTTAGCTAATTTGAAAGCGGCCGGAGCTTTTGCGGAGGCAAAGTCAATCATCATGTGTACGTATTTCTTATGTGGTTTTGCGAATTTTGCCTCCATTGGTATTCAGATCGGGGGGATCGGCGGCTTAACCCCCAAGAATAAGCCTTTGTTGGCTAAGTTCGGTATGCGTGCTTTGCTGGCTGGTACATTGGCGTCTTTATTATCTGCGACGGTGGTGGGAATGATTATCGGATAATCAGGGATGAACAGTTTGCAGACAGGGCAAGAGATTTTTCCAGGTTGCATCGGTAAGGGTCAGTTGTCCGAAAAGATCTGCCAATAGTGCAGGCGTATAGCGGTCGAAGTCCTCTTTACGGGGGGTGACGAGCAGGCCGGCAAAGTCGACACAACCGGGGCTGAACAAGATTTTTCCGGCCCCTTCTGCGAAAAATTGCCAGGGCCTTAGTTCCCGCCGGGGAAAAATAGCGACCGTCCATATTCCTTCACTGTACCACGTCAGTAGGTTAATCATCGGTTCCGGACAGGAAGGAATAGAATTTTCCAATATCTCTGAAATATGAGTAAATAAGGAAGAAAGCAGATCACAATCCCCGGAACTGCACAGAATATTTTTCCGTAAATAGTTGTTGAGCGTACTTATCGTATATGCGTGTCCCTGTTGTACGATCTCCCCGTGTTGAATGTCTTTTTCTAAAGGCATGACATGGCGTTGAGCCATTTGAAAGTGGAAATGGTCCGGGGCGGAGGCTCCGCTGCGGGGACCGTTATAGAAGATCGTATAAGCGGGAAAGTCTTTGGCTAATGCCAGCATGTCCGTAAACCGTCCTTTTATGAGCTGAGGGGAGTGTGTCGTGGCCGGAACTGTGAAATGCTTTTGAAAAATCGGATAGGGATTGACGAAGATATTGTAGTCTTGTCCGTATGGAATACCTTTTTGTCCGGCCGGTAAATTTTCAGAGCATAGGAAACATTTTCGGGATTGCAATACCCGGGGGGTAATATTGGCTGCTGTCGAACGAATCCGGTCCGGATTGTATTGCAGTTCGAATGTGTATGTTCCAATGGGAATCGTTTTATAGGCTGCTTTTTTTAAATTCGCATAATTAATTTTTGCCAGTTCGAATTCCTGAAGCTGGGCTTCTGCTAACTTTTCCGTTTCTGTAAAAATATTCATGGGTATTAACTGTTTTTATCACAAATTGTCTGAATAAGGAAAATTTTAATCAAAGATATATAAAATACGAATTTAAATTAAATATCTTTGTTTCGTGCATTCGAAAAAGAAACGGGAATGATTTTACGTTTAGGTACAGGTGTTTTTATATTGTGTGTGATTATTTTCCGCACCTTCTCTTGTTGGGCTGTTGCAAATGAAAGGCCTATCCTGATCATTAGTTCGTATAATCCGGAAGCTTATCAGACTGCTCAAAATATTTCCGAATTTATAGAAGAGTACAAATCATTGGGAGGGATGCAGCCGGTGATTATCGAGAATATGAATTGTAAGAGCTTTTCGGAAGCACCGATGTGGAAATCCCATATGCATGAGATTTTGGTAAAGTATTCGGAGAAAAACAGACCTTCGTTGATTATTTTATTGGGACAGGAGGCATGGGCTTCTTATATTTCCCAGGATAATATCATGCCGGAGGTTCCCTTGTTGTGCGGAATGGTAAGTCGGAATGCGATTATATTGCCGGACGATAAAGTGGTGTTGTCGGATTGGGAGCCGGAGAGTATGGATGTTTTGCAAGAGCGTAATTTTAAGGTCGGTGGCTTTCTGTATGAATATGATGTCGAGAAAAATATAGAATTGATACAGCGGCTTTATCCGGATGTCCGGCATATTGCATTTATTTCGGACAATAGTTACGGTGGGGTTAGTTTATTGGCTCATGTAAAGAAGGAAATGAGGCATTTCCCCGAGCTTGGCCTGATATGTCTGGATGGACGGAAGCATACGATTTACACGATCGTGGACGAGATTGCGGCATTGCCTGAAAAAACGGTGATATTGATGGGAACCTGGCGGGTGGATAAAAACGAAGGGTATTTTATGAAAAATGCGACTTATACGATGATGTCCGCCAATCCTAAAATACCGGTGTTTTCGATGACTTCAATCGGCTTGGGTTATTGGGCTTTGGGCGGTTACATTCCGGAATACCGGAATGTAGGAAGAGATTTGGGTAGGCAGGCTTATGAGACTATTCATAGCAACCGGGAGTATAAAAATGTACTTCAATTTATTCCCAATGGATATTCATTCGATTTGCAAAAGGTAAAGGAATTCGGTTTTTCTGAAAAAGATTTGCCGAAGGATGTTGAATTCTTGAATAAAGATGTTTCTTTCTGGGTTAAATATAAAGTGCAATTGCTTTTTATCGGCTTGACTTTCGGGTTTTTGTTATTCGGTTTTATCATTACCTTGTATTTCTATTTACGGACAAAGCGGTTGAAAGACGAACTGGAGGATTCGGAAGTTGAATTGGTGGCAGCTAAAGAGAGAGCAGAGGAATCGGACCGGCTGAAGACGGCTTTTTTAGCCAATATGAGTCATGAGATACGGACTCCTTTGAATGCGATTGTGGGGTTCTCGAATGTTTTGATATCGGAGGATTTCTCTTTGGAAGAGCAGAAAAATTTTGTAGAGATCATACAGACCAATTCCGATTTGCTGTTGCGTTTGGTGAACGATATATTGGATATTTCCCGTTTGGAGACGGGGAAGCTTCAATTGACCTATGAAACCTGTGATCTGATTTTACTTTGTCAGGGGGTGTTGGCCACTACCTCTCCGGCGAAAAAGGCAGGGGTAAGTTATGTTTTTGAGCCGCCGGTAGAGAGTTTTGAATTGGAAACGGATGTACAGCGTTTGCAGCAGATACTGATCAATCTGATGTCGAATGCCAATAAGTTTACGGAAGCGGGCGAAATACGGCTGGAATTGAAAATCGACGAAGCGAAAAAACAGGTTGTATTTGCTATTTCCGATACAGGTTGTGGAATTCCGGAAGAAAAGCAGGAAGTTGTCTTCGACCGATTCTCGAAGCTGAACGAATATGTACAAGGTACCGGTTTGGGACTGGCCATTTGCCGGATTACAGTAAATATGCTGGGAGGCGAAATATGGGTGGATCGAAGTTATAAGAAAGGAGCCCGTTTTGTCTTTACTCATCCCATGACCCGTTCTCGTTAGGGGAGATGTATCCTGTCCGGAATTCCGGATGATGTAAGCAATTCCGGATGGTATCGTAGTCGAATCCCCGGGAAAGAGCAAAACGGATGAGCTTATTTTTATCTTTTAAAGGATCTTCATTTTTTAAACTTTTCTTTTTTTGAAGCAGTAAGTTCAGGCAAGCCGTATCGTATTCCTTTTTATCGAGTGTTTCGACCGCTTGCCGGATAATGCCGGCAGGGATTTGTTTTTGTTTGAGCATCAATATGATTTTTTGTTTGCCCCATTTGTTGAAGCGGAATTTATCCCGGGCGTATGCAAAAGCAAAGCGGTTTTCATCGATGAATTTATTTTGGATCAGAAAATCCAAAATCCGTGCTGTGTCTTTTTCCGTAATATCCCATTTTTTGAGTTTTTCCCGGATTTCCTGAAGACAGTATTCTTTTTTGCTGCATAAACCGGCGACGATGTTGAGGGCATTTTTTGCATCCATGAGCGATGAAGTTAGTAGGTACATTTTATGAACCGGTCTTTTCCTAAAAAATCTTTTTTTATTTCAATGCCGGAATATGGATACCGGGCTAATAAATCTACGGTGTCTTGTCCAAGGGCTTCGTTGATCTCGAAAAAGAGCAGTCCGTTCTTGCGGAGATGGGTTTGGCCGAATTTTGCAATTTGCCGGTAAAAGAGCAAGGGGTCTTTATCCGGGACAAAGAGGGCGGTCGGGGGTTCGAAATCCACTACCTGACGTTGCATGTACTGCTTTTCACTCATACGTACATAAGGAGGGTTGCTGACGATGATGTCGAATCGGCTGCCGCTTTCGGGCCGGTAATCGAAGATATCGGCTTGCCGGAATTGTACTTTCGTGAGATTGATCATGGCATTGTGAGAAGCCGTTGCCAGAGCATCGGCAGAAATGTCTATGCCTGTAACCCGGCTGTCAGGCAATAGATGTGCGAGAGTTATTGCAATACAGCCGCTGCCTGTTCCGATGTCCAATATGTGTGATGAAGGTGCAGCCAGGGATTTGATCCACAAAACCAGTTCTTCTGTTTCCGGTCGGGGGATAAGGGTTGAGGGATTGACTGTAAATGTCAGACCGGCAAATTCGGTTGTGCCGATGATATATTGGATCGGTTCGCCCTGTTTTAAGCGGGCTATGATTTCCTGAAATTTCCCGAGAAAGCTTTCCGGTAAATTTTCGTGTTTTTGGATATGGATGTCTATATTTGTGTAATGAAAGACATCCATGAAAATGAGACGACAGATGCTGCGGATTTCTTCCGGCTCATATGTATCTTTAAGTTCGCCGGATGCGTATTGGGATAAAGTATAAATACTGATATTCATAAAACAAAAATAAGAAATTAATTATAAATAGTCTAGCCTGTTTCGAATATATGAGTTGGTCTGTCATCGTCATCTACACCTTAATTGTACTGTATTTACTTACCGTATTGATGGTGGCATTCAATATCGTGTTGGAAAACCGGAATCCGGTAAGGACACTGGCCTGGGTGGCGGTATTGCTGTTTGTCCCTCTTGTCGGTATGATTTTTTATTTGTATTTCGGTGTCAATTACCGTAAAATCAAGATGTTTTCGATGAAGGGATTGGGGGATATGAAGTGGTTGCAATATATGAGTGAGGACCAGAAGCAGCGGGTACAGAAAACGGAATTCCTGAAAAAGGAGGATATGAAGGATGTCCGGAAACTGATGACACTATTGCTTAATAACAGCAAGGCACTGTTGACGCGTTACAATAAAGTGGATATATTGAAAAACGGAGAGGAAACTTTCCCGGCTATTTTCACTGCATTGGGGAGGGCTAAACGGTTTATTCACCTGGAATATTATATTATCGAAGCGGGAGAACTCGCAACCCGATTGAAAGATATCTTGATTGCAAAAGCAAAAAGCGGAGTTGAGGTAAGGGTGATTTTTGACGATGTCGGTTGTTGGAGTCTGCCGAAAACTTACATCCGGGAAATGCGGGCTGCCGGAATACAGATTTACCCTTTTCTGCCGGTACGTTTTCACCGGATTGCCGATAAGGCGAATTATCGTAATCACCGTAAGATTATTGTCATTGACGGAGAAACCGGCTTTGTCGGAGGCTTGAATTTTGCAGATCGCTATATGAACGGTTTGCCCGGCATCGGGATCTGGCGGGACACGCATCTGCGGGGGAAAGGGGAGGCTGTGACTTCTTTGCAGATTGTTTTTCTGATAGACTGGTATTTTGTCCGGCAGGAGTTGTTGTTAAATAAGGAAGATTATATGCCTTATAAAAAAGAAGACGGCAATGTAATTGTACAAACCGTGGCTTCCGGACCCGATAGTGATTGGGCCTCGATACAACAGGCTTATTTTACGCTGATCAATACGGCAAAGAAATACGTTTTTATTTCTACCCCTTATTTTATGCCCGGAGAGACAACGCTGAACTGCATTAAAGCTGCGGCGATGGGGGGAATCGATGTCCGCATATTGTTACCGCATAAATCCGATTCGTGGCTGACACAGTGGTGTTCGCGTTCTTATGTCGAGGAATTACTGGAAGCCGGAGTAAAGGTGTATTGGTATCAGAAAGGCATTAACCATAGCAAGGTTATTGTTGTAGATGGGATGATGGCGAGTGTGGGTACTGCCAATATGGATATGCGTAGCTTTGACGAGAATTTTGAAGTGAATTTGATTATATACGACCGGAATGTTGCTAAAAATCTGGCGGCTTCTTTTGTTGAAGATATGAGAGACAGCGTAGAAGAGAGTATACATAAATGGAAATTCCGTCCGAAGCGGCAGAAAATACGGGAGTCTGTGGCACGTTTGTTTGCTCCTTTGCTGTGATCCGTCCGGGATTTCGGTTGTTTTTTTTGAGAATGGTGTTTTTAATTATATAAAGATGGAAATCAGTATTGACAGCCGTTCGGTGAACAATCCCGAATCGACGATGTTTTTTGCATTGAAGGGAAATAATCATGACGGTCATGATTATATTACAGGTTTGTATGAACGGGGGGTGCGTAGTTTTGTAGTGAGTGAGAAGAGGAAAGAGTTTGAGGCATTGGAGGCTAAATTTTATGTGGTGGACGATGTGCTGAAAGCTTTACAAACTTATGCCCGGACTCACCGTGAAAAAATGAAGGCGGAGGTTGTTGCTATTACAGGTAGTAACGGGAAGACGATCGTCAAAGAATGGCTTTATCAATTGTTATCGGATGATTTTGCCGTTTACCGGAGTCCCCGGAGTTATAATTCACAAGTGGGGGTACCGCTTTCGTTGTACGGTATAGAAGAATCTACGGAGATAGCGTTGATCGAAGCGGGTATTTCCCGGAAAGGCGAAATGGTTCGTCTGGAAAGTATGATCCGTCCGGATGTATGTATTTTTACTCATTTGGGGGATGCTCATGGAGAAAATTTTGCTTCGCTTCAGGAAAAATTGGCAGAAAAAGCCGTTTTGTTCCGGTATTGCCATGCGATTATCGGCAGAGAAGGTGAGGCTTTGAGTTATATTGCATCCGTTGCGGATAAGCAGGCGCAGGTGATATTGTGGGGAGAAGGCGATGGCGTTGCAGTGAAGTCGAGGACATTGGGGGTAACCGATAAAGGCCGTAGGGTAGAGCTTACATATAAAGGAAATGTTTTTCAGATCAATATTCCTTTTCCGGATGAAGCTTCCTATGAAAATTGTATGAATGCCGTATGCGTGTTGTTGATGAAAGGGATTGCACCGGAAAGAATCGCCGAGAAGGTAAGCCGGTTACAGCCGATAGCTATGCGGATGGAAATCAAAGAGGGGATCAACCGTTGTGTTTTGATCAACGACTATTACAATTCGGATTCAGCTTCTTTTCATTTGGCATTGAATACATTGACGATGCAGGATAAGGCGAAATCCCGGACGGTTGTATTGTCTGATTTTGTCGATACCGGGTCGGATAAGGATGCGCTTTACCGGGAGATAGCGGAAATGCTTGAAAAAGCGGGGGTTACCTTATTTATCGGTATCGGAGAAGATTTGATGAAGCATAAGTCTTATTTTGGGATGAAGGCTCGTTTTTATCCGGATACGGACCGTTTTTTAAGGCTGGAGGACCGGGAAACTTTTCGGGATCAGGTCATTTTGATAAAGGGAGCCCGTAAGTTCAGATTCGAATTTATCGCCGGTTTTTTACAGCGGCAGTCTCACAATACGATTCTGGAAGTGGATATGGATGCTATGGTCGCTAACTTGAATTATTTCCGTTCTTTAGTGCCGGAAGGAACGAAACTGGCGGTGATGGTCAAGGCTTTTTCCTATGGCTCCGGTTCCGGAGAAGTTGCCGGTTTACTGCAATATCAGGGGGTTGATTACCTGATGGTAGCCTTTGCTGATGAAGGAGTGGCTTTGCGGGCTGACGGTATCGATATTCCGATCGCCGTGATGAATCCTCAGCCGGAAGCTTTTGATAATATGATCGAGTTTAATCTGGAGCCGGAAATCTATTCTTTGGATATATTGAAGGCTTTTGACCGGACATTGATGAAGCATGGAATCCGGAATTATCCGGTACATCTGAAACTGAATACGGGAATGAACCGTTCCGGACTCGATCCGGAAGATATGCCGGCATTGTTCGAATTTTTTGCGCAACCGCGCCGGGTGGTTATACGTTCGGTGTTTTCTCATCTGGCAGGAAGCGATGAGACGGTACATGATGAGTTTACAAAGCAGCAAATCGATTTGTTTATTGAGATGACCGGACAGATTCAGGAGCATTTTGATTATAAGATTATGCGTCATATTCTGAATTCTGCCGGGATAGAGCGTTTTACTCAGTATAGTTTCGATATGGTACGTCTGGGAATCGGTTTGCATGGGATCAGTGCTGTCGGAGCTGCTTTAACGCCTGTCAGTACTTTCAAAACGTATATTGCTTCTATCCGGAATGTAAAGGCGCATGAAACCGTCGGATATGGCCGTAAGGGAATTGTCGGACAAGACTCCCGGATTGCCGTTGTTCCGGTAGGGTATGCCGACGGATTAAACCGCCGCTTGAGTAACGGAGCGGGTGAAATGTTGGTAAAAGGCTTGCGGGTACCGATTATCGGGAATATATGTATGGATACCTGTATGTTGGATATTACCGGAACGGATATACAGGTCGGGGATGAGGTCGAGATTTTCGGAAAACATATTCCCGTGACCGAATTAGCTGAAAAGTTGGGGACCATTCCCTATGAGGTGCTTACAGGGGTGGCACACCGGGTAAAAAGGGTTTATTTCAAAGAATAAGCAACAATAAACAGGTGGTATTTTTTCCACCTGTTTATTTGTTTGTTTAAAGTTTCTTCAACGCATTGACCAGTTCTTCTATGGTCAGCGGTTTAGCCAATATGGTGTGATTGTTGTCGAGTAAAAACAGGCTGGGGGTCGCAAATAAATTATATTCCCCGGCTGTTTCACTGTAAAATCCTCCTTCGATAAACGTGTTTGAAAAATTCAGTTTGTGACCGGCAGAATAGCTAATCCAGTCTTCCCGGTTGTCGTCGATGGAAATGCCGATAATATTGATGTCGTAATGTTGCAGCATTTGCTGAATCTCCGGTTTAGCCAGATCGGTGAGAAACTGCCGGCAGAAACTACAGTTTGTATGCCAGAAGATCAATAAAGTATAGGGATGAATGTCGGCATATAAGCTGACGGGATTATTGTGTACGTCAACGGCGGTAAAGTCGGGCACCTTTTGTCCGATAGCCATTTTCTGATATTTTTCCAAACGGCGTTTTACAATTTCCATCGAACTGTTGCATTGTTGTAAGTAGTTTTCGGAAATGTGTGCCAGTACTTCTTCCATTTTCATACTCTCGAATCCTTGAATCAGAAACTGCAACAGATGAGTCCGGACGATTTCATTGCTTTCCAGTTTGGGCATAATGTTATCCAGAGCTTTGATTATTGCAGCTTCATTCTCCCGCGGACTTTGATTCGGTTTTATAAAGAACTGAATATATTGGTATAATTTGTCGGTGTAGGCGTTTGTATACAATAAGGTCGTATCGTTGAATTCGAGTTTGTCCAGAAAATGATGCTTGTATATGGAGTCCCTGTCTGTGGGAGACAGATTTCCGGCTGTAAAGGGCAGGCGGCGGGTATTTAAAATTTTGGTGGCGAGCATGTGGGGGCGGGCTGCATACATACTATCCAGTAATTTTTCCCGGTCTGTCTGGTATTTCTGGTAATATTTCAGAGCCGAGTGATAAAAATCGTCTTGTTCCGGATATTGGAGTACTACCTGCTCGAGCAAAGCCAGTTTCCGGAAAAACAGGATTTCGTGCCGCAATGCTTCAAAATAAACCTTGTTTTCTTCCGACCGGATAATTTTCAGTGTCTTTTCCGGGTTGTTGAAATCAAGGGAGAATTCGATGTCTTCCCGGTTAAACAGGAAATCGACCGCAGTCGGTTGGCCGTTCGTGTATTTGGCATATGCTGAAGGTCCCAGAACGACTTTCAGCATACCGCGGGGGATATTGTCCGGGATATCAAATGTCAGTATTTCTCCGTTTTTTGCCGGAATACTGTCCAGCATAATCATATTGCCGTTGTATATCCTCAGGAGAACAGGGACGTTGCCTTCAGGCAGGTTTTTTATGGCCAGTCTGACCTGAAAATCTTTTCCCGTTGCGAACAAGGGAAGGAGGATAAAAAGTAAAAGTAATTTTTTTAGCATATATGTTGATTATCGGGTTGTTGAATTCAGCCAGTTAAGGATGTTGTCGATGACAATCCGGATGCGATCGCCGAAAGCTTCTCTTGTTGCATATCCCATGTGGGGAAGCATTAATAAATTGGGTGCGTTGAATAATTCGTAACCTCCCGGTAACGGAGGTTCCTGATCGTATACGTCTACGGCAGCTCCCGCAATTTTACCTTTCCTCAATGCCTCATAGAGGGCGTCCTTATTGACAATCGGCCCTCTGGCCGTATTGATTAAAACGGCATGTGGCTGCATGATATTAAACTCTTCTTCTCCGATAAAATCTTTGGTCTCTGCTGTGAGCGGAAGGTGTATACTGATGATGTCCGCTTCCCGAAGAAGAGTGGGTTTGTCAACCGATTGAATGTTTTCAAATGTCCGGGGGGTGCGGTTGTATGCGATTACCCGGCAACCGAACGCCAAGGCTAATCGGGCTACTTGTTGCCCGATGGCACCGGCGCCGATGATTCCGACTGTTTTACGGTGTAATTCAGAGCCGAGAAAACTTTCCCGGCTTCCTCCGATGCGTGTGATGGCATCTCCCCCTACAATCTTACGGTAAACGGCAATCATCATACCTATTGCCAGCTCGGCTACGGCATGGGTAGCATAACCCGCGGCATTCACGACGGTGATCCCCCGTTTTTTACATTCTTCCAGGTCGATATGATCGAGACCGGTAAATGCAACGGAAATCATTTTCAAACAGGGGCAGGCATCCAGAAAACTTTTCCGGAGAGGAATGTTGCTGACGATAATAATTTCAGCGTTTTGAGCTCTTTCGATAAGTACTTCTTCTTTTTCGTTCCGGTCGGGATAGAAGGTTATATGATGTCCTTGCGCTTTTAAAGGTTCACAAAGTTGGGCGATTTTACATTCGCACATGCCTAAAGATTCTAAAAATACGATTTCCATATCTGATGTCGGTCGTTAATTTGTGATGTAAAATAAAATATTGGATATAATGAGAAATCGTACCGGATAAGCTTAAACGTTTGCAAATACCTTTAGGGGATGACAGGTTTTGAGTTCGGTGTTTATCCTGCTTGTGTGGCTGTCATGCACGGCACATAGAGCGTCTGCGGTATCGCTGGCTTTTGCGGTTTCCGGTTCTTCGATTCCTGATTTTTGTCGTTTGCAGGCAAAGTTAATTACTTTTTTCTCAAAAAGTTTTGTTTTCCACCTTTCATTCTGTCTTTACGGACGTTTTATATTTTAAAATTTACTTTCTTAACCGAATTTTCAATTTCCGGCTTTCAATTTTCAATTTTTACTTTTTACTTTTGTAAAAAAAAGAAGTGGATATAAAAGATATACTTCAATCTTATCTGACGTCGCCTGTGGTAGAGAAGTTGACGGAAAAACTCAGGGGCGACGGAAAATACAGACTCATCAATAATGTAGGCTCTGTTACAGCCGTTATCGTAAGTGCGATGGTCAAAACCCGTCCCGGTTTTCGGGTGGTTGTGTTGTCGGACCGGGAAGAAGCGGCTTATTTTTATAATGATGTCCTGGCATTTTCAGACGAATCGCAGGTGTGCTTCCTGCCTTCTTCTTATCGCAGGGCGATCCGTAAGGATGAAAAGGATAACGATTCGGTACTCGTGCGGACGGAAGTGCTTAAAAATATCGTAAACGGGAATGCCAGTATGTTGATTACCTATCCCGAAGCTTTAGCCGAGCGGGTTGTGGATAAGAAGGTTTTGACAAAATTGTCGATGACCGTCCGGACAGGTGATAAGCTGTCGATTTCTTTTTTGGAGGAGCTATTCGAACAATATAATTTCGTCCGGAGTGATTTTGTTTACGAACCGGGGCAGTTCTCCATCCGGGGCAGTATTGTCGATATTTATTCTTTTGCCGAGGAACGGCCTGTCCGGATAGACTTTTTTGGGGATGATGTGGATAGTATCCGTTTTTTCGACGTCGAGTCGCAATTGTCGGAACAGGTCATCGATGAGGTCGCTATTGTACCGGATTTGAGTGATGCTGCCGACCGGGTAGAGTTTACCGATCTTTTCAGTTATTTTCCTGAAAAATCCGTATGGTGGGTGAAGAACGGTATGTATATGTACGATAAGATCAAAACGTTGCGGTCGGAGTTGGACGAGAACATGCTTAGTCCGGAAGATACGTTATTCGGATATATAGATCGCTGTTCGGTGGTAGAATGGGGGCCTGATGTGTATTTCCGGGGAATGACCGTTGATGTGAAGTGTGATGCCCAGCCTGCTGTCAATAAACGTTTCGATATTTTGGCAGAGACATTGCAAACCAAACAGGAAGCCGGTTACAAATTGTATGTTTGCTCTGTAAATGCGATGCAGATACAACGGTTACGGGATATTTTTTCGGATAAAGGTTTTCCCATTGAGTTTACCCATTTGAACGGTGTCATCCATGAAGGATTTTCAGACGAGCAACTGCGGATGTGTGTGTACACCGAGCACCAGATTTTCGACCGTTATCACAAGTATCGCTTGCAGACAACGCGGATCCGGAAAGGGCGGGAGACGATCACATTGAGTGAGTTACAAAATTTGCATCCGGGCGATTATGTCGTACATGTCGATCATGGAATCGGGCGTTTCGGAGGATTGGTTAAGATCAACAACGACGGACGGGAACAGGAAGCCATCCGGTTGGTGTATAAAAATAATTCCGAGTTGTATGTCGGTTTGTATTCCTTGCATAAGATTTCAAAATACAAGGGGAAGGATGGGGTAGCGCCGGTTGTAAACCGTTTGGGAGGGGATGCCTGGAACCGTTTGAAGCAGAAAACCAAATCCCGGGTGAAAGATATTGCCCGGGAACTGATCGCTTTATATGCCCGGCGTAAAAAAGAACCGGCTTTTGCTTTTAGCAAAGATACTTATTTGCAGGAGGAACTGGAGGCTTCGTTTATGTATGAGGAAACGCCG
>ERZ780007.279-NODE-279-length-19556-cov-5.71289_pt1 | contig 19556 bp, 16 predicted proteins | sample MGYA00511872_ERZ780007 | MGnify/ENA primary metagenome ERZ780007 (study PRJEB29588, sample SAMEA2149603) | human gut metagenome | biome: human gut; feature: human-associated habitat; material: faeces | place: Denmark | collected 2008/2010 ... | reverse complement strand
CCCCGCATCCGCGCCGGCGAAACCATGTCAATGGACCTGACCGAACCGGATGCCGGTTCCGACCTCCAAAGCGTAATGCTGAAAGCTACTTATGACGAGGCAAACAACTGCTGGCGTCTGAACGGCGTGAAGCGTTTCATCACTAACGGTGATGCCGACCTGCACCTCGTGCTGGCACGTTCGGAAGAGGGAACAAAAGACGGCCGCGGCCTGTCCATGTTCATCTACGACAAGCGCGACGGCGGCGTAAACGTTCGCCGCATCGAAAACAAGTTGGGTATTCACGGTTCTCCTACCTGCGAACTGGTCTATAAGAATGCGAAGTGCGAACTCTGCGGCGACCGCAAACTCGGTTTGATTAAATACGTAATGGCATTGATGAACGGCGCCCGCCTGGGTATCGCGGCCCAGTCCGTAGGTTTGTCACAAGCCGCCTACAACGAAGGTCTGGCTTATGCCAAAGACCGTAAACAATTCGGTAAAGCTATCATCGAGTTCCCCGCCGTATACGATATGCTGGCTATCATGAAAGCCAAATTGGATGCAGGCCGCGCTTTGTTGTACCAAACTTCACGCTACGTAGACATCTACAAGGCATTGGACGATATCGCCCGCGAACGCAAACTGACCCCGGAAGAACGTCAGGAACAAAAGAAATATGCCAAATTGGCCGATTCTTTCACTCCGCTGGCCAAAGGTATGAACTCCGAATATGCCAACCAGAACGCTTACGACAGCATCCAGATTCACGGCGGTTCGGGGGTTTGACGCACGTATCACCAGCATCTACGAAGGTACTACGCAGTTGCAGACGGTAGCCGCTATCCGCTACGTCACCAACGGTTCTTATGCCGCTACCCTGCGCGACTATGAACTGATTCCGTGTAGCGAAGACATGCAACCGCTGTTGGATCGCGTTAAAGAAATGACGAACAAGCTCGAGGCTTGTACCAATGCCGTTAAGGAAAGTGGCGACCAGGAATTGCTTGATTTCGTGGCCCGTCGTCTTTACGAAATGGCTGCCGTATGCGTAATGTCCCACTTGCTGATTCAGGATGCTACAAAAGCTCCCGAATTGTTCGCCAAGTCGGCACTGGTATACGTAAACTATGCTGAGTCTGAAATAGAGAAGCATTTCAACTTTATCCGCAAGTTTAAGGCTGAAGAGTTGGAAAGCTATCGCAAGTAAGCGTCTTAACCCTTATATAAAGAACGTTCCACCCCGTTGATACAGGATGGAACGTTTTTTTGTACCGTTGCCGCAGGCGTCAGTCCAAACCTCCCAACAGCCTCAGCTTATTGTGCAATGAATAAATCTCCTGCTGCATACTTTCCATACGTTCCAACAAATGATGAATGGCATCAATACCTTCGATGTTGATAGACAAGTCGTAATACATACGGCTGTAACGCTCTACATCAGGCAGTTGGGAAAACTGCAGACAACGTTCCCCGCCTTCCGTCAAAATATCTATCAAACCGCCTTCCTGCAACATCTCAATGAACGAGGGTTCTATGTGACACTTGTCGCAATACTCACTGATTATAATTAATTCGTTCTGCATAACTCGTTCTCCTTTTTAGTTCATACTTTGAATTTTACGGAACATTTCTTTCTGCTGCTCCGTCAGATTCGTCGGTAACTTTACGGAATAAGTCACAATCAAGTCACCGAACTGACCTTCTTTCTTGTATACCGGAAAGCCCTTTCCTTTCAGACGGACTTTCGTTCCGTTCTGCGTTTCGGGCTTGACTTTCAGTTTCACCTGACCTTCCAATGTATCTACCAACTTTTCACCACCCAGGAGCGCCGTATAGAGGTCGATATCCACATCTACATACAAGTCATCACCCAAGCGTTTGAATGCAGGGTCGTCCGCTATCACGAAAGTAATGTACAGGTCGCCCGCCGGTCCACCGTTGATGCCCTCACCGCCATAGCCTTTCAGTTTAATGACTTGCCCGTTCGCTACACCGGCAGGAATGGTGATACGGACATTCTTGCCGTTCACCGTCAATATCTGTTTATGGGTTTGGGCGGCATTCCGAAGCGACAGATTTAAATCGGCATGGAAGTCCTGCCCGCGAAAGCCGGCATTTGCTCCGCCTCCACCACGTGTACGGTGTCCGAACATCTGTTCAAAAAAGTCTGAAAAGCCGTCTGCACTACTCCCGGAAAACTCCTGCCCATCGGAAGAGTACCAGTATGTACCGCCCCCGTCCGTACCGAAACCGGCACCGCCTTGACCACCGAAGCCCGTACCACCGAAACCTCCTGCACCGGCCTGCTGCCGTGCCCGCTTCTGAGCTTCAAATTCATCGGCGTGCTTCCAATGTTCACCATATTCATCATATTTCTTTCTTTTCTCAGGATCACTAAGCACTTCATTGGCCTCGTTGATAGCCTGGAACTTGTCTTTGGCAGTAGCGTCATTCGGATTCAAGTCGGGATGATACTTGCGCGCCAACTTACGGAACGCTTTCTTGATGTCATCCTGAGATGCCGTTTTGTCTACTCCAAGGACTTGATAATAATCAATATAAGCCATAGTTTATAAGTTTTGTATTCTAAAATGGATAGAACAAATAACACACCAACATTGTTTTTCAGAAACTAAAATGCGTAAACGAAAATTAAAAATCATTTCACACACATATAAGTAAATGATAAACAATAATTTATTATTGCTTACATACTCCCTTCACACTTCATTTATTCTAAAATTTTGTAAATGACACATAATATCACCTAATTATTTATTCTAAATCTTCCTAAAATTGATAGAAACTGCTTTATTTGTATTGGGATAAAATCTGTTTTTACACAATTCCCCCAACCTTAAATAAAATAAAACCCCTTATGAAAACTTATTATTGGCTCTTAACACTAATTTTTGCAATTGCCGCACTTCCGTGCAAGGCAGACGAGTGGATCAGGATTAACCAACTTGGCTATCTGCCGCAATCTATTAAAGTAGCGGTATTTATGAGTGAAGCGGATACCGACGTAAAAGAATACGCATTGGTTGACGCTTTTACCGGAAAGACAGTACGTACTTTTACTTCACCCAAAGCTACCGGAAAATTAGGTGGCATGAACAGTACCTACCGATTGGATTTCAGCAATTTTCAAGAACCGGGTACCTACTATCTGAAAGCGGGAAAAGCCGTTTCTCCACGCTTTCCTATCAATGCGCAAGTATATAACGGTACGGCCGACTTCCTGCTCAACTACATGCGCCAACAACGCTGCGGTTACAATCCGTTCCTAAAAGACAGTTGCCACGTGCACGACGGTTATATAGTGTACCATCCCACAAAAACCGGAAAACACATTGATGTCCGCGGCGGCTGGCATGACGCAACCGATTATCTGCAATATACTACAACCTCTGCCAACGCCATATACCAAATGATGTTTGCTTATCAGGAAAACCCCGAAGCATTTGGCGACGCTTACGATGCAGACGGACTGCCGGGTGCAAATGGTATTCCCGATATAGTGGATGAGATAAAATGGGGGCTGGACTGGCTGAATCGCATGAATCCTGCTCCGGGTGAACTGTACAACCAAATAGCCGACGACCGCGACCATGCCGGTATGCGCCTACCCAATAAAGACGAGGTAGACTATGGATACGGACCGGGCAAAGGCCGTCCTGTTTATTTCTGCAGCGGCGAGCCTCAAGTGCGCGGACAATTTATAAATGCCACCACAGGCGTAGCCAGCACAGCCGGTAAATTTGCTTCTTGCTTTGCCCTGGGAGCCAAGATACTGAAAGACTTCTATCCTGAATTTGCCGCTGAAATCGGTGGAAAAGCCGACGCCGCTTATCAAGAAGGCGTAAAGAAGCCCGGAGCATGTCAGACCGCTTCCGTAAAATCACCCTACATCTACGAAGAAGACAACTGGGTAGACGACATGGAACTCGGAGCCATGGAGCTATACAAAGCTACCGGTAATCCCAAATATCTGTCGCAAGCCCTCGAATACGGACGCCGCGAGCCTGTCACTCCGTGGATGGGCGCCGACAGCGCCCGCCATTATCAATGGTATCCGTTTATGAATATGGGACACTACCATCTGGCTACCGTGGATAATCAGCGTATCAGCAAAGAATTCACCCGCAATATGCGTACCGGCATTGAGCGTACATACGAAAAAGCTGTTGAGAACCCTTTCCTGCACGGCATTCCCTACATTTGGTGTTCCAACAACCTGACTACCGCCATGTTGACACAATGCCGTCTGTATCGTGAGACAACCGGTGACGAGACTTATGCCGAAATGGAAGCCGCTCTCCGCGACTGGCTTTTCGGGTGTAATCCGTGGGGAACAAGTATGATTGTAGAATTACCGCTTTACGGTGATTATCCTTCACAGCCCCACTCTTCTCTGCTCAATGCAGGCGTAGGCAATACGACAGGCGGACTGGTAGACGGCCCTGTATACCGCAGTATATTCGAGAGCCTGCGGGGAGTTAACATGACCGGCATTCCCGGTACGCCCGGCCAAGATTACGAACGCTTTCAACCGGACTTGATGGTATATCACGATGCAATCCATGATTATTCCACCAACGAACCTACCATGGAGGAACCCGCCTGCCTCACCTATTATCTCTCCGCCATGCAGAAAGAAGGAATGAAGCAAGCCAATATATCGGCAGACAAGAATGTATACGTCAATGGCGGTATCGTGCGTACCGACCCCTCTAAAAAACAAATCAGCCTCGTATTCACAGCAGCCGACAAGGCAGACGGCGCCGACGCCATTATCAGCACTTTGAAAAGACACGGCATCAAAGGCGGTTTCTTCTTTACCGGTGAATTTTACGAGCTTTACCCCGAAGTTGTAAAACGCCTGCTCAACGAAGGGCATCTGGTGGGTAGCCATAGTTACGGACATTTGCTCTATATGCCCTGGGAAAAGCGAGATTCCCTATTGGTGACCCGTGAGGAATTTGAAAAAGATATGATGCAAAGCTATGAAACCATGCGTAAGGCAGGTATCGAATATAAAGATGCCCCTATATATATCCCGCCTTATGAATATTACAACAAGGAAATAGCCGCTTGGGCAAAAAGCATGGGAATACAGGTTATTAACTATACTCCCGGTACTATGAGTAATGCAGATTATACTACCCCGGACATGGGGCAGAAGTACCGGAGCAGCAAATTCATCTACAACAAAATAATGGAAGTAGAAAAGAAAGAAGGGCTGAACGGACATTTAATGCTGATACATTTCGGAACAGACGACCGTCGTACCGATAAATTCTACAATGGTTATTTGGATAAACTGATAAAAACGCTGAAACGTAAAGGTTATACTTTTGCGCCTGTACTCGAGGCAATTGACACTAAAACAGATTCAACATTATAAAAAAAAGGTTAGTTAAAAGGTTATCAAACAAAGGTATTTAAGGTAAAGTCTAATCGCATTGTTTTCAGCAAACTTTTTCCTCGCCCCCAAGAGAGAGAAAGTTTCAAGTCAAGCCCCTTGCCTGAGAAGGCTTAGGGGCTTTTTACATGACAAAAGATGAATACCGGTTAATGGCAATAACTTCTAATGGCTCGCAACAATTCTTCTATATCCTGTTCCGTAGTATCAAAAGAAGTGACAAAACGTATCTCATTCTCTTCTTCATTCCAGAAATAAAAAAAGTAGTCCTTCAACAAGCTATCAATTACCGGACGAGGCATTGTCAAGAACAATTGGTTACTTTCCATTTTCTGCGTAAAACGCACTTCAGGCAACTCTTTCAATCCGGTATATAAAAGCTCCGCCATTCGATTGGCATGTGAAGCATTCTTCAGCCAAAGGTCATCGGTCAGGTAAGCAGTAAACTGGCAAGACAAATAACGGAGTTTCGATGCAAGCTGTGCCGACTGCTTACGTACAAAATAAGCTTCTTTCTTCAAAGCCGGATTAAAGATAATTACGCTTTCTCCAAGCATCAGCCCGTTCTTCGTTCCACCAAAGCTCAGAATATCGATACCACAATCCGCCGTCAGTTCCTTAAAGCTAAGATTAAGAGCCGCACACGCATTTGCCAGACGAGCGCCATCCATATGAACGTACATACCGTACCGATGCGCCAACTCCGTTAACGCACGGATCTCATCGGGTTGATAGATAGTACCCAGTTCCGTACATTGTGAGATATAGAAAGCTCCCGGCTGCGAATGATGCTGCTCGCCAAAATGACAAAGATAAGGACGTACCAGCTCCGGAGTCAGCTTTCCGTCGGGAGTGGCGACCCGACGTATCTGACAGCCTGTCATGCGGGCCGGAGAACCACACTCGTCTACATAAATATGCGCAGTTTCCGCACATATAATCGAATTATAGGAACGTGTACACAACTGCAGGGCAACAGCATTACTACCGGTTCCATTGAATACAAACAGCGGTTCGCAATCGGGAGTAAAGGCCTCTCTGATTTTCCGAACAGCTTCTTCTGTCCAGGCATCATCACCATAACCTACTGCGTGGTCTTGATTAGCCTGGTTCAAGGCCTCCATCACCAAAGGATGCACACCCGAATTATTATCTGAAGCAAAACTTCTCATAGTCGTTTCTATTATCAGTATTAAAAGAATATGCAAAGGAAACAATATTTCCCCAACATGAAAAAACAAAGAGGTGCAGATTTCACAATCCACGGTAATCTTTCCGTTTTGCGAAACCGCACCTCAAAAAAGGCTTGATTCAATCGGCTTTCTATTTATCCGATATACACGTTTACTCCCAATGAAATGTAGAGCTCATCTTCTTCCTGGGAAAGTACAATCTTGTCTTCACGGGCAAGCCAACCGATAGCCGCCCCCAATTCCTTGTCTTTCAATCCGGACTTTCTTTTCAGCGCGCCATAACTCCATTTAGCGTAATCACTTAACAACTGCCAAACTTTACCGGCATTCAGTCCAATTTCACTTTTGTTCATTTTACTTTTTCAATTAAAGAGGTTAATAGTTTGTTGTTGGGTTATCTTTATCGGGTATAAAGATATTATTTTCAATTAAAACAACACAGAAAACAAACAAAAGATATGGAAATTAATCTCTTTTGTAACAGTTTCGTAATTTTACACGTTTTTTGTCGATATAAGTAAAAACAAGCGGGTAAAAAAAGACCGCAATGTCTATCAAAAAGACATCACGGTCAATCTATATGATTAAGAAATCAAGGGAAAACGATATTACATCATTCCGCCCATACCGCCCATTCCGGGAGCACCCATCGGCATTTCAGGCTTATCTTCTTTCTTTTCAACGATTACACATTCGGTGGTCAGGAACATACCTGCGATAGAAGCTGCGTTTTCAAGAGCTACACGAGTTACCTTAGCAGGGTCTACCACACCGGCAGCATGCAGGTTTTCGTAAACATCTGTACGTGCATTGTAACCGAAGTCAGCTTTACCCTCACGAACTTTCTGTACCACAACGGCGCCTTCCTTACCAGCATTGGCAACAATCTGACGCAAAGGCTCTTCGATAGCACGCTTGATGATGTCGATACCTGTTGTTTCGTCAGCATTATCTCCTTGCAGACCTTCCAAAGCGTCCAAAGCACGGATATAAGCTACACCACCACCGGCAACGATACCTTCTTCGATAGCAGCACGAGTAGCACGAAGAGCATCATCTACACGGTCTTTCTTCTCTTTCATTTCCACTTCGGAAGCAGCGCCTACGTAAAGAACAGCTACACCACCAGACAACTTAGCCAGACGTTCCTGCAACTTTTCTTTGTCATAGTCTGACTTAGTAGAGGCAATCTGAGCTTTGATCTGCTCACAACGTTCTTGGATGTTTTCTTTTGCACCAGCACCGTTTACGATAGTCGTATTATCTTTAGAAACAGTCACCTTGTCGGCAGTACCCAACATTTCGATAGTAGCCTGTTCCAGCTTCAAACCTTTTTCTTCGCTGATTACAACACCACCCGTCAATACGGCAATGTCTTCCAACATTTCCTTGCGACGGTCACCGAAGCCCGGAGCCTTCACGGCGCATATCTTCAACTGAGAACGCAGACGGTTAACAACCAGTGTAGTCAACGCTTCGCTATCTACATCTTCTGCAATTACCAACAGCGGACGGCCAGTTTGTACAGCAGGTTCAAGGATAGGTAAGAAATCTTTCAGGTTAGAAATCTTCTTATCATAAATCAGGATGTACGGTTTTTCCATTTCGCATTCCATCTTTTCAGTATTGGTAACGAAATAAGCAGAAAGATAACCGCGATCGAACTGCATACCTTCTACTACACCGATAGTAGTATCCGTACCCTTAGCCTCTTCGATAGTGATAACACCATCTTTAGAAACCTTGCGCATAGCATCTGCGATCAATTTACCGATAACCGGGTCATTGTTGGCAGATACAGAAGCGACTTGTTCGATTTTATCATAGTTGTCACCGACTTTCTCTGACTGACTCTTGATAGATTCTACCACTTTGGCAACAGCCTTGTCGATACCGCGTTTAATATCCATCGGGCTTGCACCGGCGGTTACGTTCTTCAAACCTTCGGCTACAATGGCCTGAGCCAACACAGTAGCAGTAGTCGTACCGTCACCAGCATCATCACCTGTCTTAGAAGCGACTTCCTTAACCAATTGCGCACCGGTATTCTGATAAGCATCAGCCAATTCCACTTCTTTGGCAACCGTTACACCGTCTTTTGTGATGTGGGGAGCACCGAATTTCTTTTCGATGATTACATTACGACCTTTGGGGCCGAGAGTTACTTTTACTGCATTTGCCAGTGTATCGATACCTTTCTTTAATTGGTCACGGGCATCGATATTGAATAATATTTCTTTTGCCATAATGTCTTTACTTTTTTCAGGTTTACTATTTTATAAATTTATTATCCCAATACAGCGAGTACGTCACTTTGACGCATGATGAGATATTTGGTTCCTTCAACTTCCAGTTCCGTACCGGCATACTTGCCATACAGCACTGTATCACCAACCTTCAACACCATTTCTTCGTCCTTTGTTCCGTTGCCTACTGCTATAACTTCACCTTTCAAAGGTTTTTCTTTTGCCGTATCAGGAATAATGATACCGCCAATTGTCTTTTCTTCTGCAGGTGCAGGGAGTATCAGCACTCTGTCTGCTAATGGTTTAATGTTCATAGTTCTTTTGTTTTATATGTTATACATTTATTATAATAGTAATATTGCTTTATATAAGCAATAAAGGACTTACGAAAACCGTGCCAAAAGGCAAAGCTGTTCGTTTGGCAGATTAAGGCTGACAAAATGGCAAAGAATAAAGCAGGAATTGCTATATTTGCAGCCTCAAAAAGAAATAATTCCTTATGAACGCAATATGGATTGTCCTGCCTATTCTGACACTATTAATGTTCGAACTGGGGCTTACATTACGCATAGAAGACTTTAAGCTATTCCGCCAACGTCCCCGCCCCATCATCGCCGGACTGATAGGGCAAATACTGTTCTTGCCGGTACTGGCATTCATGTTGGGGTACGCATTCCGGTTGGAACCTTTATTCTTCATAGGAATTATGCTGATTGCCTGTTCTCCCGGCGGAAGCTCATCCAATATATTTTCAATGATAGCTAAAGGAGATGTAGCCTTATCCGTATCGCTGACTGCACTCAGCAGCATTATTACGCTGTTTACAATTCCCGTCGTCATGGAATTTTCCACTCACCTCATCGGAAACCATCTGAATATCGATATAAACTTACCGGTCGGAAGCCTCATCGTGCAAAACCTTCTGTTGATGCTTCTCCCTATTATTACAGGTATTTTGGTAAAAAGATATTGTCCGCAAAAAGCCGAAAGCATTCATAAAGTTCTTTCTAAAACCGCCTTTCCCGCATTAATCCTGCTGGCTACGATTTTCTTCATACAACATTACGCCACTATCATTACCCAATTCGGAAAATTGGGATTGTGCATCTCGGTGCTCATTTTACTTGCAATGGGTGGCGGCGTTTTACTGTCTAAATCCATGCGCCTGAACCAAAAAGAACAACGCACCCTCATCATCGAAATAGGCATGCAGAATGCTGCCCAAGCTATTGCCGTAGCAAGCAGCCCCTTTGTTTTCAATAACGGCATAATAGCCATACCGGCCATTATTTACGCATTGATGATGAATGTTATTTTACTGGGATATGTAGGGATAGTAAAGCGGAAATAGCGATTGTTCCGAGTTACTATCCCTATAATTATAATCAATCATTCAGCCATTTTATCCATTATCCGCAATGGAAATATTTCTCCACCAGCTTCAGCATCTCTTCCGGACTATTCTGAACTTCACTACGCAAAGTCTTGTCCTCATAAGAGCGTAACTTAGTAATGATTCCGTCAATCATAGCGGGACTGAAAACATTGTATTTCTCGAAAGCCGCACGCTGTCTTTCCAGACAGTCGGCAGAAGCGGCGCAACTATCGGGTAGCTGAGCCAGTTGCTTCAGTTTATCTTCATTTTCTTTCTTGTGTATATTTACATTCACATAAGTCCTATCCGCAACTTCCAAAGCATCCGGCATTTCAAAACCGCGACGGCAAGCTACCGCCAAGCCTGCAATCAGTTGATACAAATCGGCTGAGCCGTCCGGTGAACGCATCTCCACCGTCTGTTTTTGGGTGGTATCATAATTACTCGGCGCTTCCAGCGGATTGGCAAGCATGCACATATCAGTCTTAGCCGACCAGCCCAATGGGACACGCACCAATACGGAACGGTTGCGGTCGCCCCAGCAAATATTGGTAGGCGCTTCCTGATGAGGTACAAGACGGAAATAGGAAGTAGGGTTCGTATTACCGAATGCAGTAATGGAAGGAGCCAATTCCATCATGCCTGCAATGGCCTTGCGAGCCGTTTCGGAAAGTACGCCGTCTTTCAACATCTGGTTCTTTCCGTCTTTCATGATACGCATGTGGATATGTAATCCGGAACCGGCCTTTCCGGCCGTTATTTTCGGAGCAAAAGTAAGGTCGAATCCATATTGATAAGCAAGGTTACGGATAATCCATTTCGCAATCATCAGTTGATCGGCCGCCTGGTCGGCACGTACCGGCAGAAATTCGATTTCGTTCTGCTCGTATATCTTACCGTCAAGGGTGAAATTACCCACTTCGGAATGTCCGTACTTAATCTGTCCGCCGGCTTGTGCAATATAAGCCATGCATTCGGTACGGAATTCGTTGAATTTGGCATAAGGAGCCGACTCGTGATAACCACGTTGGTCGGTAGCCGGGAACATCCCGCTGTCTTCCGAAATAACATAATATTCCAACTCGCCCATAGCCTGAAACTCCATGCCCGTTACTTCCGTAAATGCCCGGCAAGCCTTGCGCAAGGTATGTTCCGGTGAGCTCTCCAACGGCTCGCCGTCTTTATTGAAGAACGAACAAAGCATGGAAAGCGTAGGTTGCTCGGCAAAAGGATCCGCAAACGCCGTACAGAAACGGGGTACCACATATAAATCACTGCTGCCTGCTTCAATGAAAGGAAACAAACTGGAACCGTCTACACGTTCCCCGCACGTAAGTATCGCATCGAGATAAGCGGCATCATTAATAACAAAATTCAGAGTTTTCAGCCGTCCGTCGGCAGCAGGATACATGAAGTTCACCATTGTGATTTCATTCTCCTTTATATAAGATACTATGTCGGCTTTTGTAAATTCGGAAGCCGGCTTTTGAAGTTTAGCCACCAACGGATTGGCATGCATTGAGAAATCTTGATTCATGATTTTGGTTGTTTTAAATTTATGATATGGTTAACAAACTCCGTTCGTGCTGAAATTTTGAGACATTAATTCACAAATATACAAAAAGACAACCAACCGCAATGGGATTAGCTGCCTTTATTTATTCTCAATATGGGTAAATACCGCAAAAAGGTAATAACGTCTCAACAAAACTATAAGTTAATATCATAACCCATACGATATTAACATCATACATACCATGATGTTAACTTGCCACATCGCACTTGGTTAACATCATCGGTACAATCAAGTTAACTTCCTATAAGACTTATCGATGAAGTATCATTCCAATAAATTCTCAATGGAATAGTTTTCCCAAAAAGTCCTGGTAGAGTGCACCAGCGAACTTCCCATATAAAGCAAAAACAACACCGCTATGACAATCATCAAAAAACTGACGAGAGCATTGTGCTTTTCTTGTTTAAATTGAACGGAAACCATACAAACCTCCTATTTTATTGTCACTGCAAAGGTAAAAGCCCGATATTACATTTCTGCAACACCTTCTTTACAAATATACAAAAAAAGGAGCACAAATGCGCTCCTTTTTAATAGTATTTCAGTTTTTATTAACTCAGTTCGCTTACCAATTCTTCGGGAGTAACCGACTTCTGTTCGCCGGTTTCCATATTCTTCAGGGTTACTTTGCCTTCGTTCATTTCATTTTCTCCAACCAAAGCAACAAACGGTATCATCTTTGAATTGGCATAACTCATTTGTTTCTTCATCTTACTGGAATCGGGGAAGATTTCGGCACGGATACCTGCCGCGCGTACTTGGGCAAGTACATTCATAGAGAAAGCCGCCTCTTTCTCGCCAAAGTTGATAAACAGAAGTTGCGTACCGTTCACCGCTTCTTTCGGATAGAGTTCAAGTTGATTCAACACATCGAATATACGGTCTGCACCGAACGAAATGCCTACTCCCGAAACACCTGCCATACCGAATACTCCGGTCAAGTTGTCATAGCGACCGCCACCGGTAATACTTCCGATTTGTACATCCAGCGCCTTTACTTCAAAAATAGCGCCCGTATAATAATTCAAGCCACGAGCCAAAGTCAGGTCAAGCTCGATTTCATTCTTCAGTCCGAGCGTTGACAACGTCTTCAAGATAAATTCGCTCTCTTCCACACCTCTCAATCCGGTTTCGCTGGCAGACAATACCTGTTTCAAAGTAGCAAGTTTTTCTTCATTGCTGCCGCTCAACAAGATGATGGGCTGCAATTTGGCAATAGCCTCATCACCGATGCCTTTCTCCTTCAATTCTGCATTAACATTGTCCAATCCTATTTTGTCCAGTTTATCAATAGCTACGGTAATATCCACTATCTTGTCGGCCTCACCGATAATCTCGGCAATGCCGCTCAAAATCTTGCGGTTGTTGATTTTAATACAGACACGAATACCGAAACGTGTAAATACGGTATCGACAATCTGCATCAGCTCTACCTCGTTCAACAAAGAGTCGCTACCCACTACATCGGCATCACACTGATAGAACTCGCGATAACGTCCCTTCTGCGGGCGGTCTGCACGCCACACCGGTTGAATCTGATAACGCTTGAAAGGGAAAGTTATTTCATCCCTGTGCATCACGACATAACGGGCGAAAGGTACGGTAAGGTCATAGCGCAAACCTTTTTCACAAAACTTGCAGGCCAGTCGCGGAGCGTTGCGGCTCAGCAGTTCTTCGTCCGTCAGGCCGGAAAAATAATCACCGGAATTCTGTATCTTGAACAACAGCTTATCGCCTTCTTCACCATACTTCCCCATCAAAGTGGAAAGCATTTCCATGGAAGGAGTTTCTATCTGCTGGAAACCATAAAGATGATAAACATCACGAATCGTATTGAATATATAGTTACGTTTCGCCATTTCCACAGGCGAAAAGTCGCGGGTTCCTTTTGGAATACTTGGTTTTGCTGCCATAATCGTATCAATCATTTATAAAATCAGACGACAAAGTTACGGTATTTTATTGATTAAGAAAAAAAATGCTTTCTCCATTTAGCATGAAGAAAGCATTTTTCTATTTCTGCGGAACAGAATGCTCTTATTCTCTACGTCCCAGGAATATCATAATATAGTAAACAAGAGTTGCCAATGAACCAAGCGCAGCTACCACATAAGTATAAGCAGCCGAACGAAGCGCATCTTCAGCCTGTGTATGATTGCGGGCATTCGTAATACCGGAACTGCTCAACCATACCAACGCACGCTTACTTGCATTAATTTCCACCGGAAGCGTAATAAAGCTGAACAAGGTAGTCATGGCAAAAAGGATGATACCAGCCAGCAACAATTGCGGGAAAGTATTCAACATCAGAATACCGCCCAGCAATACCCATGTCATGATATTGGAAGCAAATGATACCACAGGCACCAACTTGCTGCGCATTGTCAACGGGGCATAAGCACGTGCATGCTGCACGGCGTGTCCGCACTCATGGGCGGCAACGGCTGCCGCCATAATACTGCTGCCGCTATAAACATCCTCACTCAGGTTCACGGTCTTATTGGCGGGGTTGTAGTGATCTGTCAGATGTCCCGGAGTATGAGTAACGGTAACATCATAGATTCCATTATCGTGCAGCATCTTCAAAGCCACATCGGCTCCCGTCATTCCGTTACCGGTAGGGATTTTAGAATATTTCTTGAATTTACTTTGCAGATTCATCTGTACCAGCCAGCTGACCACGGCTATACCGATAAAGATAATCCATTGCATACCTATCATTCCAGTTGTCATAATCTTCTTCTTTTAAAAATAAGTGAATAATGTGTCGTTTCTATTTATATAACAAATTGTTTGCCAAAAATAAAGGGAAACCGTGAGCAATCTCACAGTTTCCCTTATCTTTTAGGAAGAATTAGCTAAAATCTATTATTCTTCCGTATAACGTTCAATGGTTTGCCCGCGGTCAGGACCCACAGATACAATCTTCACAGGCACACCGAGTTGTTCTTCCAAGAAAGACAGATATGCATTGAACTCCTCGGGGAATTCATCTTCACTCTGCATCTTTGTCATATCCGTCTGCCAACCGGGCAATTCTACATATACCGGTTCAACACCTTCGATATCGAACGGGAAGTAATCGATTTCCTCACCGTTCACCTTATATGCCACACACGCCTTGATTGTTTCAAAAGTATCAAGCACATCGCTCTTCATCATGATAAGCTTAGTAACACCGTCCACCATGATGGCATATTTCAAAGCCACCAGGTCAATCCAGCCGCAACGACGCTTGCGTCCTGTTACCGAACCGAACTCGTGTCCCAACGTACAAATCTGGTCACCCGTCTTATCGAACAGTTCCGTAGGGAACGGACCTGCACCCACACGCGTACAGTATGCTTTGAAGATACCGTATACTTCACCAATCTTATTAGGAGCTATACCCAGACCCGTACAAGCGCCTGCACAGATTGTATTGGAAGAAGTCACGAACGGATAAGAACCGAAATCGACATCCAGCATCGTACCTTGCGCGCCTTCGCACAAAACAGACTTGCCGTCTGACAACAAACCGTTTATTTCGTGTTCGCTATCCACAAACTTAAACTGTTTCAGGTAGTCGATACCCTCAAGCCATGCCTTTTCCAATTCGGTCAAATCATATTCATAGTTCAGACTTTTCAGAATTTGTTCATGACGAGCTTTGGCGGCAGCATATTTCTTATCAAAATCATGCAGAATATCACCTACACGCACACCGTTGCGGCTTACTTTATCCGTATACGTCGGACCGATACCCTTACCGGTAGTACCCACTTTGGCATCTCCCTTCGCAGCCTCGTAGGCAGCGTCCAGAATGCGGTGCGTAGGCAGGATAAGATGCGCCTTTTTAGAAATATGCAAGCGTTCCTTCAAATTGTGGCCGGATGCCTCCAATGCTTCAGCTTCCGCTTTAAACAGCGCCGGGTCGAGCACCACGCCATTACCGATGATATTTACTTTATCACCTTGGAAAATTCCCGAAGGAATGGAACGGAGCACATATTTCTGACCTTCAAACTCCAATGTATGACCGGCGTTCGGGCCACCTTGAAAACGTGCCACCACATCGTATCTCGGAGTTAATACATCAACGACTTTGCCTTTGCCTTCGTCGCCCCATTGTAATCCTAATAGAATGTCTACTTTCATTTCTCTTTCTTATGGTTATTATTTTTCTTCTTTCTTTTGTTCGCACGGTCGCACTTGCTGCACAGTCCGTACATGTACAACGAGTAATGCGTCAAGTTAAAACGACTCAGCTTTGTATTCTCGATAGCTTGCTGCAATTCCTCATTCTGGAACTCGACAACCTTACCGCACTGCGTACAGATTTGGTGGTGATGCGTATCACGGTTATAGCTTTTTTCGTATTGGGAAGAGTTCCCGAACTGATGTTTGATAACCAGACGGGCATTGATAAGTAATATAATCGTATTGTAAAGTGTCGCGCGACTGACCCTGAAGTTTTCCTGATCCGCCATTAGCGAATAAAGCGTATCGATGTCGAAATGGCCGTCTATGGAATAAATAGTCTCGAGTATGGCATAGCGTTCGGGAGTCTTGCGATGCCCGTTCGTATTGAGATATTCGGTGAATATCTGCCTAACCGTATCTTTCACGTTCTGACTTTCCATTTAAAGGCGCAGTTTTTTAACAGCCAACAAAGTTAAGTCTTTTTTGCGGAAAGCAAACAAAAAAAGAAAAATTAATAACGAGAATAGTAAAGTAGGGAAAGAAAGTGACAAGGTGAATACCTTATCACCCTATCACATTTCCACCTCTTCCCTTACCAAGGTATAAAGAAGTTGCTCGGGTTGGGAAGAAGACTCTTTCATGCCCTCTACTCTCCGGCAAACTTGAAAAGCGTTTTCTTCACTGTGTTGCATAAAGCGGCGGATGGCGGTCAGCGCGGCATTACGAACATGGTAAGAACCCGACAGGAACGCTGATATTGCCTGGTCAAGGAATTCATTCTCCACGCGCTCATTCATATCCCCTTTTTTCATCAACAGGCGGGCAATGGTAAGAAAACCGCAAACCTGCGTATATTCATCTTCAGCCGCAATCCAATGGAAAGACTTGGCAGGAGCATACGGAAGATGCTGAAAAAGGTTCATACAGGTAAGTTCCGCAATCTCGATGTTCCTGATATTCTCCACCCATATATCCGCAATCTCAGGCAAGAAACTGTCGACCGGCTGGAGCAACCCCGCCAGTATTTTACATTCACGGATATCCTCTTTCCAAAGAGCCTGCGCCAAGGCATGGTCTTTTTCGTAAGCGGCGGCAATACTTTTGATACGGGGCAGTTCCACGCCGAAGTTGAGTTTGTAAACCAACCCCTTCTCCCGCATACTTTGAGATACAGCTCCGTTCATGGAGAGACGGAGCTGCGTTTTTATTTCTTTGAGTTGTTCTTTTAGTTCCATAAAATGAGAGTTCTGTAAAATGAGAGTCCTGCTCATCACGTAAGGCTGAAAGCCCTTTTATCTTCAAGCCCGGGGTAATTACCTCGGGAAATATGATATGATTAGCATTACACCCTGCAAGGGCAAAAGATTCACGTGCAAGGCTCTTGCCCTTACAGGGCGTAAAAAGACAGAGGCTTTTTTTACACCCGGGGAGTTACCCCGGGATATATGTCCCAAGCCTTTCAGGCTTTAGACCGAAAAATGCTGTGCCTCTGTATCTTTGTACCTCTTAGCCTCTGCGTCTCTGTATCCATTTAATTGTTTACCGAAGGCAATACCGAATAATCCTTGCCATAACGCAGCATCTGTTCGGCATACCCCTCATCATAAGTCACTGTCACATCGGTTATATTGCCGTCAGCATCCGTCACAGCCTCATACTTCGGATTGATAAAGCCTTTATACGGAGCCAGGTTCAGCTTCTTATAGCGTTCCAATACTTCCGCATGCAGTTCAGGGTCTACCTTTACGGCATAAGCCTCTACCAGCTTATGGGCTGCTTCATAATCACCCGTAGACTTGATACGTTGTATTTCGGCAAGTAACTCGCCAAACAGTTCGCGTACTTTTCCGTAATCGTTAATTACGACATAAGTCTTTCCGTCTTTCTTCACCAATTCCACCACTTTATCGACAGCGCCCTTTTCATACACCCAACGGGCGATGAGCTGACGGTTACGCATGTGAGCCTCTTCCACATTATTACCCGGTTCGATACGCACGAGCTGCGTCATCAACCCGTTCATCAGGTAAGTATAATACTGAGCCTTATAAGCATCCGCATTCGGAGTCAATCCCAGTTCAACCAATTTCGGATCGGCCACATAATAAAGTCCGAACAAGTCGGCACGCGCCTCCTCAATAGTCGAGCCGTAAGCTTTCAACGCGTCGGGGTCTACACCCGGAAGCAGCTTACCTGAGCCATGTCCCAAACATTCGTGCAGGTCGGTATGCAGTTCATCGGTGGTATCGGCATATTTATCTATCAGCTGCAACTCGGCATCGCTATACACAAACTCTTCATTGAAGCCGTTGCCATGAGCCGCCTTATTGTAGGCATCCGTAATATTACCAATCGTGACAGATTTGGAACCATGATGGCTACGAATCCAGTTGGCATTGGGCAGGTTGATGCCGATAGCCGTTGCCGGATAAAGGTCGCCCGCCAGAATAGCGGCGGTGATAACCTTGGCGGAAACACCTTTCACTTTTTCTTTCTTGAACTGCTTTTCCACCGGAGAATGGTCTTCGAACCATTGCGCATTACTACTGATAATCTCCGTACGACGGGTAGCTTCCAAATCCTTGAAATTCACCAAAGACTCCCAACTTGCCTTCATCCCCAACGGGTCTCCGTAGCTTTCGGTAAATCCGTTTACGAAGTCGATGCGGGAATCCAAGTCTTTCACCCAAAGGATGGCATAATCGTCAAAGGTCTTCAGGTTTCCTGTTTCATAGAACTCTATCAGTTTGGCTATAACCGCTTTCTGTTCAGGATTCTCGGCAACGCCTTCCGCTTTCTTCAACCAATATACTATCTTTTCGATGGCCTGACCGTACAAGCCCCCCACTTTCCACACTTTCTCCTGAATCTTGCCGTTCTCTTTCACCAGGCGGCTGTTCAATCCGTAAGAAACCGGTGTTTCATCTTTAGGATCTTTCATCGCGTTGTAAAAAGCCTCGGCTTCCTTCTGCGTCACTCCGTCATAATAATTACATGCCGAAGTCAGCACCAAATCCTCACCGGCAGCCTGGTTCACACGCTTCGGCATTACCTGAGGGTCGAAGATAACGGGAGCGATTTCTTCATAAAGTTGTTCCACCGTCTGTCCTTCCGCCAGCGGAAGCGTGGATGCATCTACGCTCAAAAGGGCTTGTTTGAAGAATTCGGGAGTAAAGCCCGGCACAAACTTCTCGCTACCATAATGATGATGAATACCGTTGGAGAACCATACCCGTTTCAGATACACTTCCATGGCCTTGAAATCTGCCGCAGTCTTGTCACCGGTATAGCCCGTATAGACAGCTTCCAGCATCCGGCGGATCCTGAGGTTATACTTCCCGTTCTGGTCAAACAAGATGTCACGTCCCTGCAAAGCGGCTTCCGTGAGGTAATAAACTAATTCTTTCTGTTTGAGAGACAAGCTCTCAAATTCCGGTACGCGGTAGCGTAAAATCTGTAAGTCTGCAAACTGTTCCACTGTGTAATCAAATTTTTCTGCCTCGGCAGTCGTTTTCGGTGCTCCGCCGCAAGCTGTCAGCAAAGACATGGCGGCCACCGCGCGAATTAGTTGTTTTTT
>ERZ780007.258-NODE-258-length-21185-cov-10.4073_pt1 | contig 21185 bp, 29 predicted proteins | sample MGYA00511872_ERZ780007 | MGnify/ENA primary metagenome ERZ780007 (study PRJEB29588, sample SAMEA2149603) | human gut metagenome | biome: human gut; feature: human-associated habitat; material: faeces | place: Denmark | collected 2008/2010 ... | reverse complement strand
CCCAACAAGGCAAGGGGCAAGCCCCTCTGCACACCCCCTTGAGGACGGCATTTCGCCGCCCTCAAAGATAGTCAGATTTATTGTTTCACAAGCTAAAAAAGAAAGGAAGAATATATGGGATTCGTAGTATTGCACATGGAAAAGGCGCACGGTTCCGACAGCGGAACGACCGCCCACATCGAGCGTTTCATCATACCGAAGAACGCAGACCCCACACGAACGCACCTGAACCGAAAACTCGTTGCCTACCCCGATGGGATAAAAGACCGTTCGGCAGCTATTCAGAGAAGATTAGAAGAAGCGGGGCTGACACGCAAAATCGGAAACAACCAAGTACGGGCTATCCGCATCAACGTATCGGGAACGCACGAGGACATGAAGCGGATAGAAGAAGAGGGGCGTTTGGACGAGTGGTGCGCCGACAATCTGAAATACTTCGCCGACACGTTCGGAGAGGAGAACATCGTGGCGGCTCACCTGCACAGGGACGAGGAAACACCGCACATACACGTTACGCTCGTCCCCATCGTCAAGGGAGAGCGAAAGCGCAGGAAACGGGAGGAGCAGACGAAGAAGCGATACCGCAAGAAGCCGACCGACACCGTGAGGCTGTGCGCAGACGATATTATGACACGGCTGAAATTGAAGTCCTACCAAGATACCTATGCCGAAGCGATGGCGAAATACGGGCTGCAAAGGGGCATAGACGGCTCGAAAGCTCGCCACAAGTCCACGCGGCAGTATTATCGGGATATACAGAAACTCGCCGACAATCTCAAAGCGGAAGTGGTGGATTTGCAACAGCAGAAAGAAACGGCACGGGAGGAACTAAGACGGGCGAAAAAAGAGATACAGACCGAGAAGCTGAAAGGGGTGGCAACCACCGCAGCCGCCAACATCGCCGAGAGTGTCGGTTCTCTTTTCGGGAGCAACAAGGTCAAGATGCTGGAAAGGGAGAACACTGCCCTGCACAGGGAGGTAGCCGACCACGAGGAAACCATCGAAGCCCTGCAAGACAGAATACAGACCATGCGGGCAGACCACAGCCGGGAGATACGGGAAATGCAGCAAAAGCACGGCAGGGAGATAGCGGACAAGGACACAAGGCACAAGCAGGAAATATCGTTTCTGAAAACGGTAATCGCAAGGGCGGCGGCATGGTTTCCCTATTTCCGTGAAATGCTCCGTATCGAAAACCTCTGCCGCCTTGTGGGGTTCGATGAAAGGCAGACGGCAACGCTCGTCAAGGGAAAGTCGTTGGAGTATGCAGGGGAACTCTACTCGGAGGAACACGGACGGAAATTTACGACCGAAAAAGCTGGCTTCCAAGTGATGAAAGACACGAATAACAAAACGAAGTTAGTCCTTGCCATCGACCGAAAGCCCATTGCCGAGTGGTTCAAGGAACAGTTCGACAAGCTAAGGCAGAACATACGCCGTCCCATACAACCGCAAAGGAAAAGCAAGGGATTCAAGCTATAAATGTTAAATCCAGCCCGATTTGCCGAAAAAAGTGCAGTGCGCCGTTCGTGGTGTACCGCACTTTTTTTATATTTGTTTCCAAGGTGATATACTTAAAGAAAATAACAGCGAAAACCGCAGATAATTACGTTTTAGTCGCTTGAAAAATAAAAAAAGAAAATGAGTAAGATAATGATATGGGTCGGTCAATTCGATTCCGAAGCTGACTTTGAGAAATATATGGATCAATCGGCTTTCCGTCAATGGTGGAAAGATTACGATGAAGACAATAAGGAACTTCGTTGCCAGTTCTGTAAGGAGCTTGGTGTAATGAGCTATGATGAGGATTTTCTTATTATGAAATTCACATCTGACGGCTTGGCAGGATTACTCAACCTTATTCCTGCTTAAACCCAAAAGATAAGTCTGTCGATGGCTGATAAAAATATTACAATGGCAAATGCTGTTATCTGCTATAATTGTCGTGAGGGTATATCTCCTAAAAAGGCAGAGAATACCACAACCATGACTTATCTTGGTACGTTTGAGTTTGAACTGTCGCCTGAAGGAATGCAAGGGTCTAATGCTGGATTAGAATATATGATTTGGATTGGCACAACCGCTAAAAGTCGGGAAGAATTTATGGAGTATTTCAATCAAGATGAGTACATGAAAGAAATACGAGATTACGAAGAAGGTCGTACAAAGAAACGTCCCAATCCGGAACATCGCTGTCAGTTCTGTAAAGACGTTAATATAAAGTATTACTATCCAGAATTTCTAACTGTGGAAATTAAGGATGAACCCGAAAATCCTTTTAATCTTGTTAGAATGATGATTGATAACAAACTTGTCCTTGACTGGTATATTGAATCCGATATTGATGAATACCACATAAAGCCATCAAATTGTATTGTGTGCTATATACCCAATGGTTTCAAGGACAACAAAAGGAATCAGAAAATCTTTATTAAGAAGAAAAATTATGATTCATATGAAACACCTAAAAAATTTGTGGATGAATTAGACAGTTACAACGGTATTCAATATTTGGAAACTTATATTGCAGAATAAAGCGACTAACAAACGGATAAATTTCCCTTAAAGGTCGATTATCCACTGGACATTTATCAAATTCTAAAATAAAGCAGTTATGAGTACAAAATATAACGAAGAAGCAGAAGATCTGATGTTTGAATTATTCGACGAAGATGATTTTACAAAAGTCATATCATTTGTGGATAAGTATGGATGTGATTTTGTGGATAGAGATGGAAGAAATCTATTAATGAATTTCATTGTCGAAGGAAAGAGTACGTTTGCCATTGAACTAATAAAGCAATACAAAATGAATGGTTTGAATTTGGATTTGCAAGATGACTCTGGGTGGACGGCGTTGCATTTCGCTGCTCAAGAAAATAGCCCGGAAATTATAGAACTTCTTGCAGGGTCAAAGGCAAACTTAAATATCCAAGAAGAAAATGGTCGTACCCCGCTATTCATTGCCATTTTTGATAGAAATGACAAATCTGCGATTACATTATTGGAAAATGGTGCAGATATAACAGTGAATAATAATTCAGGTGTTTCTCCAATGTCATTTGTAACGAAAAAAGTAAAGAAATGGATAAATGAGAATTTGATAACAAACAGCAAACCGACTGAATAAGTGGAACGCTGCCAAACAAAATATGAATGCTTTCAAGTATGAACTAATAGTGGATGAATCGTGGAACTTTAATCATAACGGAAGTAATGTTTTGCATGGTGTAGTGGTAAAGCAATTTTCCCCTACGTTTCTTCTTTTCAAATCTGATAACTTATTAAGTTGTCAAGGAAAAGAAAGCCATATACTTATTTTGAAACCCAGATATGAGAAAGAGGCTTTCGATTTGGAGAGTGATGATGAAATTGTCGTGGGTGGTGCCTTGTATCTGAAAGATGAATATGAGGGTGAAGATGAAAAATATTTAATGTCTATCTGTAAATATGTTCTTATTGGAAGACTAAAAAAATAAATATTAGCAACAATTATCTAAATTGCTAAATGTAGTTAGCTGAAACACATTAGTAGCGCAATAGTGAGAAGATGGAATTATTAAATGAAAAGATAAGAAATGATGGATTCTATTCAGTTGGATTTAATCCTTTAGTTGAACAATACATAATGATAGTCATTATCTGTCATTGGTTTTGGTTTGAACGATATTATCTGATCAGCAAAGAAGAATATGAATGGTTTGATAGTGCGATTCAAAAACTGGATGGTTTAGCCCATGATTGCTATAAACAAGGAGTTAAACATCCCCGGTTTTATTGCTCTGAATTGGAATGTGAGAATACAACAGAACAAGAAACGAATCTTAAAAATATTACTAATAAACAGCAAACCGACTGAATAAGCTGAACGCTGCCGAACATTACTGACTAAGGAAAATGAATTATGGAAAAAGAAATAAGAAAAATCCTTTTAGAAATAATAGAATTATTAGAAATTGTGGGTGAATACGATTGGAGAACTACTCTCAAAAGATTGTATGCAGACAATGTTTCTCCTCAAAAGGATTGGCTAAGAAAAATTAAAAGTCTATTTGGCGGAATGGGGTCATTTACAGATTTGGTTTTAATGAGAAATGGGATCTTTTGTATTGATGAAAACAATAAATTAGACCAACTACGTGATAGATTATACAATAGAATGGCACAATCTTTTGTTGAACTTAATAATTCAGAGAAAAGTCAGTAACAAACGGGTAAATCGCCCATAAAAAGGTCGATTATCCGCCAGGCATTCCAATAATAGAAAATTAAAAATGAAAAATAAATTAATTGATGAATTGGAGAAAACTATAGAATTCCTACATCAGACAGGTTGGCATAAACAAGCGGTTTGGTATGAGAATAAGTTGAAACTAATAAAAGAAAGTGAAGAAGGCTGCGCATCCTTTTATCAAAACCTCCATGAAGTTGATGCTTCACTTACAGGCATGGGGTCGTTCTCTGATCTACCAGTGAAACAAGAGTTTGTTGATCAACAATGGGATTTGGTAGAAAGAATCCATCAATTAATTTTAGAAAACATTGGTAACAATCACCTAAACTGCTAAACGCAGTTAGCTGAAACACATTAGCTGCAAAACATTAGAAAATGAGAACACCTATCATAATCATACTTTTGGCGACCGTATTTGCCGCAAGTTGCGGGGAGCCACCTATGCCACCGTCGGACGAGGAAATGATACGCCACTTCGCTACGCACGAGGCAACGTTCCGCAAGGTGTACGAAATCATGGCAGAGAGTTCAGAAGGGAGCTTTCACTACCCGTCACTTTCTCCTGACGGGGTCATTATACTTGATTCAACAGAACAAAGCGATACATCCCATGAAACGAATGACGAACAAGACATCCCGGTTTATGGGTTGCTGAAGCCAGACCGACTCCTGCTTGACTCCTTGTTGTCAGAGATTGGATGCGGTCTTGTCCTTGTTGACCGCAGGGAATGGGAAACGGCGGATTCGGTATATGTGAGCCTCGTTATGCCGTACTATTCCCACGGCATCGTGGACGCCGGAACATCCAAGAGTTTCGTTTACGATCCCGGATTGAGAAGCCAACGGAACATCCATATCACCGAACACGGCGACCTGAATGAGATCTACCGCAGGACGTACAACGACACCACGCTGTATAAACCTATTAAGTGGAACTGGTACATTAAATTAGACCATTCACGATAACTTTTTTTCTTTTTCCGCAAGTTGATTTTATAAAATTGCCGCCGAAAGTTCGTACTTTCGGAAAAAGATGTTATATTTGCAAATGAAAGAGTTATTTGACAGCATAGCAACGCAAAACGCTGAAATTCGCACAGTTGCTAAATCGTTACCTCTATTTCTCAAATAATTCGCTAAAAGTTTATTTCCCAATCGGTTAAGTCAAACCGACAAAAATCTAAAATATAAAGGATTTCTTTCTCAGAAGTTTTTTATTTGTATTGACAGTGACTTGCGCCGTCTGGCTGGAGAGGATATATCGGCTGTCGATGGAATTTTGCAGACCTATACCTATTCATGGGAGAATCATTGTGCTTTTGCCGCCAAACTACAGCGTTCTTTTACTGATCATAAACAAAACGGATTTGACTTCACCTTATTTTTGGAACAATATTCTGCTATCGTGTATGAACCTTTTTTATTGATGCTCTATCAAGAAAGAAATGGACTTACATCTTTTAATCGGGACAGATTCAGACAATGCATATCACTGCAATATAGAAAAGAGGATGAGCAAAGTAATGGCAAGCAATTTTTAGAGCGTTTGTCCTTTCAACTTTTAGAAAAAACAAAAGACATAATAGACAATTGTGGGTTTGATTTCAATAAGGAATCTGCTTATTATGCCACTCTAGGAATGAAAAAAGAGAATGCCTATCTGTATGTCCGAGGACATTGTTTGTATAATTCTTTGGTGTCTATGGGTTCAAAATTATGCGAGGATACGGCTGTCGATTTTGAGCAAAACATTCTTAAACCCGTTTTGGCTTTTGAAGAGTATGACGAAATATCCGAAATAAAAAAAGATATTCTATTATTAAAGACTTTAAGAAAAGACTTGTCGTGATATTAGGCAAGAAAAGGCTTTTGCGTGCAGTAATGATAGTCTTCGTATAAATGGGGCGTGCGGTTTATGGTGATGATGACGTTCTGATGCAAGGAGAGAACTCCGATGGAGTGTGAAATGAAGAAACCGAGGTAAGAACTTGTATCGTTCAAATAAAAAGTTTATCTTTGTTCCTATCTCAATATAAAGATGTTTAATGATGGAATTGAATACTTATCGGCTTAATTCATTAGAAGAACCTACGGATGCTCAACTTCATGCGCTGATGGAGCAGGTTGCGATGTCTGCACGTGAAAGTTCTCGTCATGCAGAGTTGGAATTGAAACATAGAATGCAGGCTGTAAAAGAATTGTTAAAAGCGTATAGGTCAGAGAAGGCTGAAAAAGATAATAAAAATATCTTCTGATATTTTCTTATCAAAAGTAAGTTTTCCTATTTTTTAAGCGCTTTTATTGTGTAATACACAATTATAGTGTATCTTTGTGCCCTCAAAAAGTTTCTAAATTCCTTTTATATAAAGGGTAAAGAACCTTTTTTGAGGGTATAAACATGTCTATAAAAAGCAGACAGAAAAGACGTCTTCGGACGAAAGAAACAACAAATAAAAGATTTCAGAAATACAAAATGAAATCTGTGTAAAATACTATTTATCAGCCAGTTATAAACACTGTGCTGATATGGTCTTCCAGTATCGGTCAGCGTGGATTTCTGACGATAAACCTCATGAAAAAGCTATCCCATCAGTTTGATAAACCGAAGCGTTCTGTGGCATCTCCCGAAGCGTTGGAGGCTTTGCGGAATAACAATGCCGTGCGTTGGTATGTGTTGTCGCTTCCCGACTGTCATAGGGGAGGAGTGCGCGGTTTGCAACGGGAACAGGACCGGCGCATACAGGCAGGCGAGCCCTCATTCGGCTTTTTTGCTCCTTCCTATCAGGAAGTGAGGCGTATAGACGGCAAATTCGTCAATACCCAGCGTCCGTTACTCTTCAACTATGTATTTGTCCGTGCCTCCGAGCGTGATGTTTTCCAACTGATGCAACGTTTTCCTGTACTCAGTTTCCTGCCTCGGGTGAGGGAACGGAAGCGGGAGTATTTTCCCTACCTTTCCGATGCCGCAATGGAGAATTTGCAGTGGGTGGCCCGTTCTTATTCCAATACACTTCCTGTTTATATACCCCAGCCGGATGGTTTGCGCAAGGGCGACCGGATACGCATTACCGAGGGACGGTTTAAGGGGGTGGAGGCGACTGTTGTCATTCAGCCGGGAGCCGGGCGAAAGGATGTGATGGTATGTGTGGAGAACTGGATGTGGGTTCCGCTGCTGCGTGTGATGCCGGGTGAGTACGAGGTAATTGCCCTGAATGATGAGGACAAGCATGTATATACCCGTCTGGACAATGACTGTATGTTGAATGGTTTGCACAGTGCTCTTCAGCGTTATCACAGTGCGGAGGGGGTGAATGAGGAAGATCGTTCCCTGGCTGCCAGGGCGTTGAAAGAATATGGCAATCTCCGGATGGATACGGATGTGATGCGTTGCAAGCTTTATGCCATTTTGCTGCCGGCTTATACTATATTGGGTATGGAAGAAGAGGCGGCAAAGCTGGTTGGCGTTATGCAGACTATGCTTCCTCTCGTCAAGGCGGAGCAGTCGCGTGCACTTGCTGTGGTTACACTTTATGGTTGTACGGATAGCAGTATCTATTATCATTTGGCGCACGAGGCGGTTGATCCGTGGAAGAAAGAGGAAAAGCCGAAAAAGAGTAAGCAGCAGCTGATCAGCCGGTTGGCTGATTATGATCGGTGGTTGAGGCATTGAAATGGCTTTGTAGATGATATGAGGGGGAGTAAGAGCAGTGTTATTAAAAACAAGTTGAATCGCTAGGATAAGTGAAATATAATTTGTTCTTTTGTTTGCAATAAAAACTAGAGAATATGAAATCAGAACCTTTTAACCCAGTCCAGTTACACTTGTTAAAGATGTTTTCTTATGCTAAAGACGAGCGTGCCTTGGAAGAAATACGTAAATCTTTGACAGCCTACTTTGCTCAAAGAGTAGAGGAGGATATGGATAAGTTGTGGGATGAAGGTTTGTGGGATCAGGATAAGAATGAGGCTATATTGAAAGAACATTTGAGAGTGCCTTATAATGATTGATATAGTATTGGATGCTAATTGTCTGATTTCATCTTTTTCAAAAAGAGGAAATTACTTTAATGTGTGGAGAGGCTTGCACTCCGATAAATATATTCTTTATGTTTCCAACGAAATATTGGAGGAGTATGAAGAAATAATAAGTATGAAGACAAATGCTTTGATAGCATCCAATGTAATACAGGCATTGCTAAATTCTCCTTATATGTCATTGATTGACCCTCATTATCATTTTCATTTAATACATGCAGACAAAGACGACAATAAGTTTGTAGATTGTGCTATTGCTGCCGGAGCTGATTATTTGGTTTCTAATGATGCGCATTTCAAGGTGTTGAGTACAGTATCTTTTCCTAAACTTTCAGTGATTGACCTGGCTTCTTTTTCAGATTTGTTAGAAGGGCGTAAATTGTACAATACTAGCTCGTCAGATGATTTGATGGTAAATGAGGAAATGGTTGAATATTCTTCTGATAATAATGGGATGTAATGATGGCTGGATATTACAAGTCTTTTAATATGAAAAAAACTGTTCAATGGGTATGTTGAAAAACTTAGATTCTGATATTGAGTTAGGATCAATGAAACAGTTCTCTGCTTCCTTACTAGTTGAGGATAATACGCTAGATGCTCTAAATTGGACTTCAGAATTTGCCGGACGATGGGATGATGATCGTACGACAGATGAGGTTGTTGAGGACATACGTGGTGCGAGAACTTCAAATAAGGAGATCGAATTATGAAACAAAATCTTCTTGATGCTTGTGTCTGTGTATTTCTGTTCCGGCAGAAGTTTGGAATAGCCGAAAAGTAAACAGGGATAGGTGCTTCATAGTGTTTTATTATTGTATGTGGATAATATGAATATTCAAGTAAAGATGGAAAATGAAGGCACTAAGAAAATGACACGCGAAGATGCTTTGCGTCGGCTGGAAGAAGCAAGAAGATTAAAGCGTGAATATGTTAAGGAGCTGGAAAAGAAAATGAAGGAGGACTTTAAGAAACGTACAGGTCAGGACGCTACCTATTTTGAAGTGTGGTAAATTTTGATTCGGAACGTATTAAATCTTGTTTTCTTATTCTCATTGTATAAGTCTGATTATTTTTATGTCCTCTGATATTCAAGGTGCTCTTAGTCTATCAAAAACTAAAGAATATGAAGTCAGAACCTTTAAACCCAGTTCAATTATATTTGTTGAAGATGTTTTCTTATGCTAAAGACGAGCGTGTCTTGGAAGAAATACGTAAATCTTTGACAGCCTACTTTGCTCAAAGAGTAGAGAGGGATATGGATAAGTTGTGGGATGAAGGTCTGTGAGACCAGGATAAGAATGAGGCTATATTAAAAGAACATTTGAGAACACCTTATAATGATTAATATAGTACTGGATACTAATTGTCTGATTATTGTTATAGCCTTTATTTTATATTACAAATATAGTTGGTCTTTTTTTGTTCTGATATTTGAATAATCATATTTGACAATCAAATACTTGAAGTCTTTTAATGGTAAGATTGTCATGCCGGAAAATCACTGTTCTCAGCATAAGTATAAGTTTTAGACCAATGGCAGAAATGAATCGCACAGTACAGAGCATTAAAAATGCTCGTGTTTCTTTATTTTTTAGTGTTCTCGTCTTAGTTCTTGGATTCTTTTCGCGTAAGATTCTCATTGATTGTTTAGGTGCGGAAGTCTTAGGATTGAATACAACAGCAACGAATTTACTTGGATTTCTTAATTTGGCAGAACTGGGTATAAGTGCAGCTATTTCATACACATTATATACTCCTCTATTTCAAAAGGATTATGAAACTATAAACGAGATAGTTGCTGTCCAAGGTTGGCTTTATAGGCGTATTGCTTATATAGTATTAGCAGGTGGTGCTGTTTTAATGTGCTTCTTTCCATGGATATTTGCTAAGATGGAATTGCCGTTATGGTATGCATACGGTTCATTTGGTGTTCTGTTGTTGGCTGCCATGTTGGGTTATATTATTAATTATCAGCAGATCGTGCTAAGTGCTGACCAACAGGAATATAAGATAAATTATAATGTACAAGGCTTTCGAGCATTAAAACTATTGATGCAGATTGTTGGTATTGGTTATTTTCATCAAGGCTATATTTATTGGTTAGTAATTGAATTATTGATGTCTGTTGTTACTTGCCTGTCTTTAAAGAAAACGATACATCGGAGTTTTCCTTGGCTTCATCCAGACTTATCAAAAGGAAAAATGTTATCTCGAAAACACTCTGTGATAATAAAAAAAACCAAACAACTGTTCTTTCATAAATTTGCGACTTATGTGCTGGGGCAAACTAGTCCATTAATTATTTATGCTTTTCTATCGTTGACAGTTGTTGCTATTTATGGGAATTATATGCTATTGGTTGTAAGTACATCTATGATAGTTACTTCTATGGTCAATGGGATGAATGCTGGAATAGGAAATTTAGTGGCAGAGGGAAATAAGGAGAAAATATTATCTTTTTATAGGGAGTATACAGTAAGTCGTTATTGGATTGCTTCTATAATTTGTTTTTGTTTGTTCTATTTATCTCATTCTTTTATGTCTATTTGGATAGGAAAGGAATATTTGCTGGATTCTACTTCTTTTACCTTGTTGATTGTTTATGCTTTTATTACAATGACACGTACAAATGATGCTTTTATTGCTGCTTATGGGTTATTTCAAGATATTTATGCACCTGCTATTGAAGCAATATTAAATTTGGGATTGTCTGTATTGTTGGGATATTATTATGGATTACCTGGTATTATAACAGGAGTATTAATAAGCTTGTTGTTGGTTATTTGTTGTTGGAAACCTTATTTTTTATATACTTGTGGTTTTAAAATATCTATATGGAGTTATTTGTTTTTGATTGGTAAGATAATGTGCTTGGTAATAATATCTTGGGGAATTTCATATTTTTTTCTTGAATATATAGATTTGTTATGTGAAAATATAATGGATTGGATATTTCTAAGCATAAAAGTATTACTTTTTTATGGGGTGCTTAGTTTATGTGTTTTTCAAGTGTTTGACAAGGATTTTAGGGTCTTTAGTAAACGGATTTTTGAATTAATAAAGCGTGAATAATATGTTGATGGAGTCGAATGTTCCAAAAATTAGTGTGTTAATACCTGTTTATAATGTAGAAAAATACGTGGAGCGTTGTATGATTTCTGTTTTGAATCAGACTATGCAGGAAGGAGTTGAAGTGATTATCGTGAATGATTGTACTCCTGATAGCAGTATGGAAATAATTCGTAAAACGCTTTGTGCTCATGTGAAAGAAAATGGAATGACAATTCGTATTATTGAGCATAAAACGAATCGTGGAACGGCAGCGACTCGTAATACAGCGATGGGTTATGCAACAGGTAAATATACGATTTTTATTGATAGTGATGATTATATAGAACCAGATATGTTAGAGGTAATGTATTCGAAAGCTGTGGCGGCAGAAGCGGATATAGTGATAGCAGATCTTTGGAATGAATATTACGATTGTTCTGTATACGCAAAGGCTCCATTTGATGATAATGGAGATTTAATGTTTTCCCAATTGATACGTGGTAAATTAGCTTCTTTATGTGATAAACTTATAAAACGCTCTTTGTATTTGGAACATCATATCGTTTGGCAGGAGGGGATGGATTGGAAAGAAGATTTTAAAACCACAATCCCCCTTTGTTTTTTTGCTCGTAAAATTGTTGGGATACCTAAAGCATTTTATCATTATGTACATTACAATGATAGTTCCATGACAATGAAAAAGAATCATGGTAAAAAAGATATATTGAGTTGGCTTAGTGCTGCTTCTTTTTTAACGAATTTCATAGAAGAGAATAAAATAAAAGGATATGAACAAGATGTAGCTTATTATTTACTTCGTACAAAGGTTTTCTGTATAAGTTTTTCGGGACGTAATTTTTTAAATTATTTGTACTTATACCCACAGGTTGATAAATACAAAAAATGGTATATTAAAGAAGAGTCTACTACATGGAGAAATAAATTGTATTTTTATTGTATATTATCTAATAATTTTATAATTGCTGGTGTTTATCTTAGTATGAAATTTGTAGGTAAAAAGATGTTATCTATTATAAAAAGATGAGGATGGAATTATATAATAAATTTATGAAGTTATTGCATATCGGGCAATATTTGAATAATTTCCAAAAGGATATTATATATCAAAACCGGAAAGATAGACTAACCGAATTGGCTTTATGTAGTTCTACAAAAGGAATATCAAAAGAACGGTATTGTCAAAAGGAGGTAATAGTATCATTGACAACTTATGGAAAAAGACTTTATGATGTTTATTTGGCTATTGAGTCTATTATGCAACAAAGTATGAAGCCTAATCGTATTGTGTTATGGTTAGGTGATGAGTTAAAAAATAGACCTTTGCCTAGAATTTTAGGTTTTCAACAACAGAGAGGATTGGAAATAGTTTTTTGCAAGGATATATATTCTTATACGAAATTGATTCCTGCTTTGCGTAAATTTCCTAATGATATTATTATTACTGTAGATGATGATTTAATATACAATGTAGATATGGTTGAGAGATTGGTTGGAGCGTATATAGATGATCCTTCTTATATTTATTGTTGTCGAATGCATAAAATGAGATTAAAAAAGAATGGCTTGTTAGAGGGATACATGGCATGGGATTGGGAAACATCCTTATTAGATGCTTCGCCTTTGAATTTTCCAACAGGATGTGGAGGTGTCTTATATCCACCACATTGTTTTAATGATGAAGTGTTTAACGAGAACGTTTTTTTGAATATTTGTAAGTTTGCTGATGATGTATGGTTTAAGGCTATGAGTTTATACAATGGAGTTCAAAGTAAACGTATTGTGACCCGAAATTCTAAGGGAAAAGAATATATAGAAAACATGGAAGTACAGGATGTTGGATTATATCATATTAATAATAATAAAACAGTAAATAGAAATGACATTCAGTTGAAGGCCGTGTTTGATAAGTATAATTTATATGCATTACTAAAGAAATAATTGTATGGCGTAATAAAGGATGGTATAATTGGATTTGAATAATAGTAGGACTTATGTTGTATATTAAAATATTTCTCTTTGTCTATGCTTTACTTTTTCTTGTTTTTTTGTTTATAAATAAAAGATATGCATTAAATCTGTTGTGGGCTGGTATATTTATTGTTCCCTATCGTGTTTATACAATGAGATTTTTACCAGGATGTTCTCTTATTGAATTTCAATCCTTAATAATATTCTTGTTTCTTTCGTCTAAATCTATAAAAGGGATTATATCAGTTATTTATCCTATAAGACATTCGCTTTTTTTTTATTTGTGTACATGTGTTTTATTACTATTATTTTCAACAGCTGTTCCTTGCATTATGCAAATAAGATATTATAAGAATGAATTTTTTGAATTTTTGTTGTTAATTGTAACTTGGTATTGTTTGCGTAGTGATAGGGATACTGTATTGAGTTTGTTGAAAGTTCTAGTTGTATGCCTTTTGTTGAATGCTTTTTATGGCTTTTATTCAGTAATTGTGGGTGTTAATATATTTGCGACTCCTCTTAATATTCTTTTAGGTGTTGATATTGATAATGCTGTTGATATGATTAATCAAAGTAGGGGATTTTTGTCATTCAGATTACAGTCGCTATTTGAACATCCTTTAACATTGGCTCAATGTTATCTTTTATTACTACCTGCAATCCTTTGGAATAAGAAATATTTTAGTAAACGAAGTTATATAGCTATTGTAATTACAATCACTATATCTATTTTTCTTACAGGATCAAGAAGTGCTCTATTTCCTTTGGTATTGATGTTTTTATATTTCTTTATTTCTTACTTAAGAAAAAAAAGGAAGTATGTGTTCCCGTTTTTTTGTATTGTAATATGTAGTATGTTTTTATTAAATAGTATTCAGACGGAGGATAGAGAATATAAAGATGTAGTACAAAGTATTAAAGCATCTGTATTCTTTTGGGATGAAAGTTTACAAAAGAAACAAAAAATAGAGGGTTCTTCGGTTAGTATGCGTATAAATCAATTAGATGCAATGGTTGATATTATTTCTCAAACTAATATTTTTGTTGGCTATGGACGCGGTTTTAGGGAAGTCTTTGCGGCCAGATCTACAAAGATTGATGGTAAGCTTTTGGGCTTTGAAAGCGTCTTCCTTCTAAAGCCTGTTGAACAAGGTATTCTAGGACTTTTCTCATATTTTATTTTAATATTCTCCTTGTGGAAACTTTTTATGAGAAAAAGGAAAACAAGAGAATATATAACTGTTTTATATTCTATATTTATTTTGTCTATAATAATGACAGGTATTAGACCTTATTCATTTATCATGTTGGGTTTATCTTCTGGTTTGATATGTTTTAGCGAAAATAATATCAATAGAAAAGGAGAATGTAAAGAAAAATACTTAAAAATATAATTTAGTTATGAATATTGGTATTGCTGCCCCTTGCAATCCTTCTGAATTTATTGATTATTATTATTCTCGGGATGATGTCCCTAGTTTTAATCTTACAGCTTCTTCTATTCATTCGATAATAAGAGGACTACTAAAGTGTGGGCATAATGTGGTTGTCTTTACTTCATCAATAGATATTAATCATAATTTAGTTTATGAAGGAGAACATATAAAAGTTTTTGTTTTAACAAGAAAAATTATTTGTAAAAAAATAGGAGTGATAGATCGCTTTTATATGGTTAGTAGATTAAAAAAGATAATTAAAGCGAATATACACTCTTTAGATGTTCTTCATGCACATTGGACTTATGATTATGCTTTAGCTTGTGCCGAATATTCTAAATTATTACCTGTATTTTGTACAATAAGGGATTGGTGTCCTTATTTGCTTAAGGTTTATAATAAAACTATAGGAGAAAAAATATATTGGCGAGTTAGTTATTGGGTTTTTAGAACTGTTGTATACAATCAAAATATTAATTTTATTGCGAACTCAGAATATACATATAATTGCTTTTTACAGTTTGTTTCAGGTAAAAAAATTCCAATTATTTACAATTCTATACGTGAGGAGTTTTTAAAAGGAGAAAATAAGGAATACCCAAAAACTCCTGTTTTCATTGCGATATCAACATTTTTAGATGATCCTAGAAAAAATATGTTGACGCTTTTAAAAGCATTTAAAAAATACAATGCGGAAGTACCAGAAAGTAAATTGTTGTTAGTTGGTCAATATAAACAGGATTCTGATTTTATAAAACAATGTAAGATTGATGATTTGTTGGTAAATGTAAAGTTAGAAGGGCTAGTACCACATGAAAAACTTATTAACTTGATTGATAGTACATCAATATTAATTCATCCATCATTAGAAGAAACTTTTGGGAATATTTTATTGGAGGGAATGGCGCGAAAAGTTCCTATCATAGCAGGCATGAATGCTGGAGCTGTTCCATTTATATTGAAACAAGGCAAATATGGATGCTTGTGTGATGTGAAAAAGGAAGTTGAGATTTATAATTCTATATGTATGATAATGAATGATGAGGTCTATCGAAATTTGTTGGTAGAAAATGCTTTTAATTATTTAAAGAATAATTATTTGGATGAAATAATAGTAGAAAAACATATTTCCTTGTATGAGAGTATATTAAATGAAAGGCGTTGAAAATGATAAATCGGACGGTTAACTTCTTATTTAAGGTAAACAATTATTTGTATTTTAGAATTTTATCTCTGTATAAAAGAATAACAATAGGGAATAATTTTTGTATTCATGGATACGTAAATGTTTCTATTGCAGATAAATCTATATTGAGTATTGGTGATGATTTTTACTTTTCTAATGCTAGAAGATTGAATCCTATTTGTCGAAATATAAGAGGAAGTATTAGAATAGAGCCTGGTGCGGCAATAATAATAGGAAATAATGTTGCGATTAGTAGTGCTTGTTTATGGGCTCATCAGAAAATAGTAATAGGTAATAATGTTAGGATAGGGGGTGACTGTATTGTGATTGATTCTGATTGTCACTCTTTAAATTATGTGCATAGACGGGGGGCAGTTAGTGATATGTTGAATACAAAAAGTAAACAAATTACGATAGAAGATGATGTGATGATAGGTGCACGTTGTATTATATTAAAAGGAGTAGTTATCGGTGCACGTTCTGTTATTGGTGCAGGGGCTGTCGTGACACGATCAATTCCTGCTGATTGTATAGCATGTGGTAATCCTGCAAAAATAATAAAACGCATTTAAAATGAAAATTCTATATTTTGGTGGGGGATTGGGAAATCAAATCTTTGAGTATACTTTTTATTTAGCAATTAGAGAACATTTTCCTGAAGAAGATATAAGGGGAATCTATTTGAATTCCAAATTTAAGGAGCATGAGGGAGGGCTTGAATTAGAGAACGTTTTCAATGTAAAACTTCCGCCTACATCATTGAAGGCAAAATTGCTGACAGGGCTTATTTATTTGTGGAAAAAGATTCACCCTAAAACTAATCTATGTAGTTTACATAATACTATCGTGAATTGGGATGCTATAATATTTAATGCATTTAAATCAGATATCTCTTTTTATGAAAATAGAATTAATTGGTTGGAATTTAAGCCTATAAAACTGAGCAATAAAAATTTGGAAATAATTAATCGGATGCAAAGTACTAATTCTGTTTGTTTGCATATTAGAAGAGGTGATTTTTTGTCAATTGAATATATGAACATTTTAGCAAATATTGCAACTGTTAAATATTACGAAAGGGCTATAGAATTTGTTCAGTCAAAGTTGATTAATACTTTTTTCTTTGTTTTTTCAGATGATATTGCATGGTGTAAAGAGAATATGCAATTATCGCAAGTGACTTATATAGATTGGAATATAGGTAAGGATAGTTATATTGATATGTATCTGATGACATTTGCGAAAGCAAATATAATAGCAAATAGTACTTTTAGTTACTGGGGAGCATATCTTAATAGGAATAACCCCATTGTAATTTATCCAAAGAAATGGATAAATGCAGATTATTATCCTAATATTTTTCCTATTAACTGGATTGGTCTGACATCAGAATAATACTATGAATCTTCTCTTTTTAATGAAATATTTTGAGGTGGGTGGGCAGGAAGTTGTAACTTCTGTTTTAGCTGAAAGCTTTACTAAACAAGGACATAACATTGTCATTGTTTCATTTAATCCTCCAGCTCGCTTGATGAAGGAACGATTACCTGAAGATATACCATTTTACGTTCTTGATGGTTTTCATTATTCTAGAAAAAATATAAAAATGATACGGAATATATTAGAAAAGCATCGAATAAAAGTTGTTATTAATCAGTGGGGATTACCTTATCTTCCTATATTGGTTTTACGTAAAGCCTGTGGTAAACAAAATATAAAAATAGTGTCTGTTTATCACAATGACCCTGGGACAAATGCACGTCTTAAAATTGTAGAAGAGCAAATAAAACAAGTGGCAGGAAAGTGGTGCAAAATAATCTTAAAAATTAAATGGCATATATTTAGGATTGCGACAGGAGTATCTATGCATTATGTTTATAACTATAGTGATAGATATATGCTTTTGTCTCAGTCTTTTGTTTCTTCATTTAAGAGATTTGCCTATTTGACAAAAAATGATAAAGTACAGATCCTTCCTAATCCAATAACGATACCTTCTTCTGATTTTGTATTCGATTTTTTACAGAAGAGAAAAGAAGTATTATACGTTGGACGTATTGATGAAAATCAGAAAAGGATTCATAGAATAATTGATACTTGGGCTTTATTGGAGGCAAGTTTTCCTGATTGGAAGCTAATAATTGTTGGAGATGGAGTAGAAAAGAGAAATTTGGTAGGAAAAGTAATTCAGTTAAAGCTTAATAATGTTGTTTTTGAAGGGTTTCAAAATCCTTCTTTGTATTATAAGCGTGCTTCTATATTAATGTTGACATCAGAATATGAGGGATTTGGTCTTGTTGTTGTTGAAGCAATGAGTTTTGGAGTGATTCCTGTAGTATATGGAAGCTATTCTGCTGTTTATGATATCATTTCAGATGGAGTAGATGGTGTGATTTTACCTTATAATAAAAAAGGGTATGATACGGAATTTGCAACAGAAAAAATGAAAGAATTAATGTTGGATGCTGATAAACGTAATAATTTGGCACAAGCAGCCATAATAACCAGTAAAAGATATTCGGTGGAATCAATTGTAGATTCATGGAATAAATTATTTGCTAAATTGTAAAGGTTAACTTCTAATGAAAAACTCAGTTCGTTTCCTTAATCTTGATATCCTCTCTCTCACCCAAAAAGAGCTATTAGAGCAAATGGCCGAAGGTGTACTCTACACCCCCAACCTCGACCACCTAATAAAACTCCAGTATGACAGAGAATTTTACGACATCTACCAGCAAGCGGAATGGATAGTATGCGATAGCCAGATCCTTTATCTTGTATCAAAACTATTAAAGCGATCCTTACCGATGGCTATTCCGGGAAGCAGTTTCTTTACGGCATTCTATAACTATCATGCCAATAATCCCAATTGTAAAATTTTTCTGTTAGGAGCAGCCGAAGGAGTTGCTAAAAAGGCGATGGAGAATATAAACAGGAGAGTAGGGAGGCAAATAGTGGTCGGTGCTCATTCACCCTCTTACGGTTTCGAGAAGAACGAACAGGAGTGTGAAGAACTGATACATATTGTCAATGAAAGTGGAGCTACTGTATTGTTGGTTGGTGCTGGTGCACCCAAGCAAGAAAAGTGGATAGCAAAATACCGTAGCCGTATGTCCGGTGTGAAATTATTTATGGCTCTTGGCGCTACCATCGACTTCGAAGCCGGCAACATAAAACGTGCTCCCAGAATATTCCAAATCTTGGCGATGGAATGGTTCTATCGCTTCCTGAAAGAACCCAAGCGACTGTTCAGACGCTATTTTATAGATGATATTCAGTTCTTTTATTATTTTGCCAAACAATTATTGGGGCTTTACAAAGATCCTTTTGCATAGTTTCCATAAACTATGTAAGGAAACAACGGGTAGGAGCAGAATGAAAGACACCAGCCAGACCATCCCATTCAATACTAATAACACTATTGCTTGCAAACGTTTCATGGAAGCAAAGATAGATGGAATTCTCATAATAATGTGTAGAAAAATACGATTAATTTTAGTATGCCTTATTGCGATTAGTTCGTTACAGAGTCAGGCACAGGCACTATACGGCACAACGGGACTTCTTCATGCCCCCACTGCCGAGATGCAAAAAGACAAGACATTTATGGCGGGAGGGAATGTGTTGCATCTTGTTCCATTGCAGTATTTCAATAGCAATGAGATAAAATACACATTCAATTATTATCTGAACATAACCATCTTTCCTTGGCTTGAAGTGGGATATACCTGTACCATCAATTATGCAGAGCATGGTTCCACTTATTTTCCGGAACAGTCTTGGGGAAAGTACACCAATCAGGACCGTGCCTTCAATGCTCGCCTGCGGTTGTGGAAAGAAGGCTGGTGGAAGCCTTGGACTCCGCAGATAGTCCTTGGTTTGGACGATCCTACCTCGCATGAAGCATACGGTGGTGGGGCCATCAAGTTCGATGAGGACGGTATGCAGAACAATCATTTTACACGATATTATCTGGCGGCAACCAAGCATTTCTGTTTCGTCGGGGTAGGGACACTGGGCGTTCATGCCGCATACGTGGATTATCGTGCCTGCTGGTTTCCTCATTACAGAAGGCCTGCCGCGGGTGTGAATTTCAAATTCAATCTATTGCCGGAAGACAACCTGGCAGTGAAAGCTTTGAACGGCTTGGATCTGATGGCCGAATATGACGCCCGCACAGTGAACATCGGGGCGCACTACCAGCTTTGGAAAGACCACATCAACCTGATTGCCGAACTGAACAACGGGAAATACTTCTCTGGTGGCATTTATTTCAAAATCCATCTGAAATGATAAAAAGATTATCCGATTAGGATCTCCGGAATAGATTTTACTCTACAACATTTTGAACATCGGGTGTAAGGGAGATATTGTTGCAAGATTTATCGAGTCATATTTCATAGGCGTTAATTAATGAGAAACATTTTGGATATTATCATTATAAATTCTATATTCGCATAGAATTTATAACCGATATAATTATGGAAACTACAGTATTCAACCCCATACAGAGGCATTTGTTGGAAATGTTTTCTTACGATAAATCTCAGGAAGGTCTGGAAGAATTGAAAGAGGTGCTCTTTCAATATTATTCCAAACGGATGAATACAAAGTTGGATGAACTTTGGGATAAGGGAATTCTTGACCAGAAAAAGCTGGATGAAATAGCTGAAATGGATATCCATTCATTAAAATAACGTCAATGGCTAAGTTGGTTCTTGATACGAATTGTCTTATTCAAAGCATTCCTCAAAGGAGTCGTTACCATGTCTTGTGGCAATCCTTTGTGGACGGAAAGAACAAGCTCTGTGTATCCAATGAAATATTGGAGGAATATATAGAAATTCTGCAAAGACTTACCGACAATGAAACGGCGGAATATGTGGTGAAAACCATATTGAACAGTCCGTTTGTTGAATTGATAACTCCATTCTATCACTTTAATCTGATTACAGTCGATCCTGATGACAATAAGTTTGTGGATTGTGCCATTTCGGCCAATGCGCACTACATTGTTACCAACGACCATCATTATGATGTGCTGAAAGATATAGATTTTCCCAAAGTGAATATTGTAAATATTCAGCAATTCTGTATTTATCTGTCACAAGAAAAATAATATATTGGAAAAAAGGAGGATTTATAGTTGAAAATAAAATAGCTATAATTCCATACATCCCGGGTGCAAAAACCGCCATAGAGGCAGTCTCCATACAGAGGCGCTCTATGGCGGTTTCGCGCGTGTCCGCAC
>ERZ780007.248-NODE-248-length-21646-cov-3.65907_pt1 | contig 21646 bp, 23 predicted proteins | sample MGYA00511872_ERZ780007 | MGnify/ENA primary metagenome ERZ780007 (study PRJEB29588, sample SAMEA2149603) | human gut metagenome | biome: human gut; feature: human-associated habitat; material: faeces | place: Denmark | collected 2008/2010 ... | reverse complement strand
ACAAATGGCTCCGACCACCCTGATCGGACAGGTAACGGCTACGACACCTTACGGCCGGGATGTCAAATTGAACGGATTCCCGATGAAACTGACGGAATTGATCGCTCAATTAGACGGAACCTGCTACGTCACCAGACAAAGTGCTGACACTCCGGGTGCCGTTCGCAAAGCCAAAAATGCAATTAAAAAAGCATTTCAAAATACACGTCTCGGCAAAGGAACCTCTTTTGTAGAAGTGGTAGCTACCTGTAATTCAGGCTGGAAAGTAAGCCCGGTAGAAGCCAACAACTGGATGCGCGAACACATGTTCAAAAAATATCCGTTGGGAGACATCAAAGACATTTAATAACATTGTAGATTTCAGATTTACGATTTCAGACTTTTCCGGTCTGAATCGTAAATCATAAATCATAAATCGTAAATATTATCTTTATGACAGAAGAAATAATTATAGCAGGCTTCGGAGGACAAGGAGTACTTTCTATGGGAAAGATCCTGGCCTATTCCGGAATTATGCAGGATCAGGAAGTATCCTGGATGCCTTCTTACGGCCCTGAAATGCGTGGAGGTACAGCCAATGTCACCGTTATCATCAGCGATGAACGCATCAGCTCTCCTGTATTGACACGTTTCGACACCGCTATTATCCTGAACCAACAATCCATGGATAAATTCGAATCCCAGGTTAAACCCGGAGGCACATTAATTTACGATCCGAACGGTATCACACACCACCCGACCCGGAAAGACATCGATATCTATCGCATAGAAGGTGCCCGTCTGGCTGCAGAAAGCGGAAATCCCAAAATCTTCAACATGATTATTCTAGGAGGCTTTCTGAAAGTAAAACCGATTGTTAAATTGGAAAACGTAGAAAAAGGACTTCAAAAATCCTTACCGGCCAGACACCATTCTATGATACCTATGAATATCGAAGCCATCCGTACGGGAATGGACAATATCGAAAGCGTAAAATAAAACACTTCCGTAAAGCCGGATAAAAAAGGGGATACAAATTTTTAAACAAATACAAACCTTTTTTCTCACCTTACTCTGAAAAAACCGGGAAATATGTTCCCGGTTTTTTTTACGTAAAAAAAGCTACCTGAAAAATCAGGTAGCCCTCTGAATGTTCCCGGAATTCCAAATCCATGAAGGGGAGAAAGAATTTGAAACTACCGGGAACCAGGTATATGTGTCTAATTAACCATAACTACTAAATATTTCGTTTGTCCCCAAAATGCATTCTCGTCTTTTACTACCAGATTCAACATACCGTCCTCTCCGGCTTCCAGGCTGTAAGAATCTTCAGGATGCACCGACAACACCTTTGCTTTCTTGCCATTCAACGCTATTGATTTTGCTTCCCGGATATCAACATCCTTAAAAGAAGCCTTGTGTACCTGAGATGATACGATCGGCGGACAGAATATTCCCTGACGGGTTATCACATTCGCATCTTTCAACTCTTTCCGACTGCCGACCAAATAATGAGCCGTATGGATAGTCTGATCCTGTTCGGTAATTGTCATTTTCTGAGCAGCCGATTGCTGATTCAAATCAGCTACATCCTTATTCAGATTTTCAACCTCCTGTGTTTTTGCCAGCAACTGCTTATCTCTTTCAGCAAGCTGTGCCGTAATCTCAGCAATCTTCTGCGTCCGGACTTCCAATTCTTCATTCAGACTTGCGATCAATTTTTTAAATTCTGCAGACTGACGTTTATTCCGGCCATCCAATTTATTAATTTGATCTTTGTAACCTGCAATAGCCTCGGTAATCGCTTTAATATCGGCTTTTAAAAGAGCAATTTGTTTTTTAGACTTACTGGCTCCGGCATTTTCTTCTGCCTCCAATGTCAACAATTTTTCGGCTTCCCGGATAGACTGCATACCGGCAGAAATATCGTTCAAATCGGCAAATAAACCTTCCATCTCGGCATTCTGATTATTATAAGCGACACTCAAAGAATCCAAACGACCTTGTAAATCTTTATATTTTTGCGAACTTTCTACACAGCCACCAAGGAAAAACAAGACACATACGCTGACTGTTCCAATGACAAACTTTTTCATAACGATCTGATTTTAGTGATTAATTATATCTTTTCTCATTTATTTATAAAATGAAGCAATCTACATACCAAAAAGCATATAAACCACAATCAACTAACAACCAGCTTATTATAAAAGAAACAGCATGCACCCCGATTGGGGAATATGGGGAAAAGATTAAAAAAATGAGGAAAAATTCCACAAAAAAAAATCTGTTGTCACCCTGGAAGTAACAAGCGAGTCCCAAACAGCCTAAAAATAAACCCGCATTGCCCACTCAGGATGACAACAGAGTAACTTTATCGAAACCTATTTTCGGTAATCGTAGAAGCCCACTCCGGTTTTACGTCCCAGCAAATTTGCCCGGACCATTTTACGGAGTAGTGGATGCGGCCGGTACTTGGAATCTCCGAATTCATCATGCAATACTTCCATAATTGCCAGACATACATCCAAACCTATTAAATCAGCAAGCGCTAAAGGCCCCATCGGATGATTAGCCCCCAACTGCATAGCTTCATCTATTTCCTCCTTTGAAGCGACTCCGTCGGCCAGAATACCAATTCCCTCATTAATCATCGGTATCAGAATCCGGTTTACAACAAAACCCGGAGCCTCATTCACACTCACCGGCACTTTGCCGGGCAATCTCAAACACCCGGTCATGTACTTCCGGAGAAGTCATCTGCCCCTTTATAACTTCAACCAGTTTCATAGCCGGAACCGGGTTGAAAAAATGCATTCCGATAACCTGTTCCGGACGAGAAGTCACAGCAGCCACCTCTGTCACCGACAGAGAAGACGTATTTGTCGCCAAGATAGCATCCGGCTTGCAAATCCCGTCCAACAAACGGAAAATCTCACATTTCACCTCCATATCTTCTGCTACAGCTTCAACCACCAGGTCAGCATCCCGGCAATCGTCGTACACCTGCGTATCCCGGATCCGGGAAAGTACGGCATCCTTCTCTGCTGCTTCCAGCTTTCCTTTCTCTACCATACGGAAAAGATTTTTTTCCATCGCTTTGTGAGCCTTAGCCAAAGAAGCATCAGAACGCCCCTTCAACAAAACGTCAAATCCTGCCTGGGCAAATACCTGGGCAACTCCGTTCCCCATTGTACCCGTTCCAATTACACATATTTTCATAAATTATTGGTTTTAATGATATCCGATAACTTTCGGCTACCTCCATTAGTTAATTCTTCCACCGATTCTTTTTTCTTAAATCCATCGGCTTAAAGCTATATACAAATTTTAAATTGTAAATTACCTGACAAAGGAATTCACTATCGCGATTCATTTAATCTCTACAATTAAAACAAATACGCCATTGTAAATATCTACTTATTCAAAAAAGCTCTCATTTTCTGCTTCTGTTCTTCCGTAGCGAAACAAAGCCCAAACAAACCGTTTTCGATAGCTATACCGGTATCGATATCGGTTTCTATCCCTCGGTTTATGGCTTCCTTGGCATACTTTACCGCCAAAGGCGAACGGGAAGCAATTTGCTCCGCCATCTTTACAGCTTCGGACAGCAACATTCCGGGTTCCGTCACCGAATTGACCAATCCGATCCGGGAAGCCTCCGCTGCATCGATAACACGCCCCGTATATATCAACTCCTTCGCCTTACCCACTCCGATGATACGAGGCAAACGCTGCGTGCCGGAAAAACCGGGCACAATTCCCAATCCTGTCTCCGGCTGGGCAAACTTCGCCTTTTCGGAAGCCATGCGAATATCACAGGCTAATGCCAACTCACATCCTCCCCCCAAAGCATACCCGTTTACTGCGGCGATAACAATTTTTTCCGACAATTCGATCTTCCGGAACACCGAAGCACCCAACTGCCCGAAAATTTTCCCCGCTTCTGCATCCAATCCGCTCATTTCAGCAATATCCGCTCCGGCAACGAACGAACGTCCCGCTCCTGTCAGTACGATTACACGAAGCTCCGCATCCTCCGCAAACTTATCGAAAGCCTGTCCCAATTCTTTCAAAACAGAGGTATTCAAAGCATTCAATGTCTCCGGCTGATTAATCGTCAAAATGCCGACCGGACCTTGTTTCCCGAAAAGAAGTGTTTTAAACTCCATCATATTTATTTAACTTTATTTCTCTCATTCTTTAACTTTTCAGTCAACAGCGGAACAATCTTTCTGACATCCCCCACAATACCCAAATCCGCTACCTGAAATATCGGAGCATACTTATCTTTATTAATAGCAATGATATAATCGGATTCTTCCATACCGGCCAAATGCTGTATAGCCCCGGATATCCCCATGGCAAAATAAAGATTCGGACGCACAGTCTTCCCCGTCTGCCCCACCTGTCTGTCATGTGTCATAATTCCTGCGTCAACCATCGCCCTGGAAGAAGACACCTCAGCACCGATTGCCCCAGCCATATCCTCAAGCATTCTAAAACCTTCTGTGTTACCAACTCCACGACCACCGGATACCAATACTTTAGCCTCCGTAATATCAATCAGATTACGTTGCTCTTTCACTACCTCTAATATACGCACTTTAAATTTAGAAGTATCAAAATGTACGGTAATATCTTCAACCGTCCCTTCTCTTTTTTCATTGGCTGTCCCCATACGCATCACCCCAGGACGTACTGTCGACATTTGCGGACGATGCTCCTTACAAATAATCGTGGCCATCAGGTTACCCCCGAATGCCGGACGGGTCATCAACAAATCTCCTTCTTCCGATATATCCAAACCCGTACAATCTGCCGTCAATCCTGTCTCCAGACGGGCAGACAAACGAGGTCCCAAATCCCGTCCGATGGTCGTTGCCCCGATCAGTAAAATCGACGGTTTTCTTTCTATGATAATCTGAGTAACCGCCTGTGCGTAAGGTTCTGTAATATATTGCTTCAATTCCGGAGCATCCACACACAAAACGGAGTCTGCCCCGTAAGCAATCAACTCCTTCGCTTTTTCTTTTATTCCGCTACCGGCCAAAATAGCAACAACCTTCTGATTTAACCGATCAGCCAATTCCCGGGCTTTCCCCAACAACTCGAAAGCTACATTCTGAATAACACCTTCCCGTTGTTCGGCAAAAACATATACATCTTTATATTGAGTCTTATCCATTCTTTCTAGATTTTAGATTTTAGATTTTAGATTTTAGATTTTAGATTATTCACAAAGCCGAATAAGTGAGTTTTAACCCTCAATCTGAAATCAAAACCGTAAATTAAATAATAAACTTTTCTTTCAGTTTCTCTACAATCAAGTCTGCCGCTTCCGCCGGTTCAATTTCGAATACCTTGCCCGCAGCTTTAGCACCTTTCGTGAAAGACTTGAATACACGTGTCGGAGAACCATTTAACCCTAACTTCTGCTCGTCGACACTTATATTGCCATAATTCCAAACCTCGACCTCCCTGTTATAGGACTCTACAATACCACGAACCGACATGTAACGGGCCTTATTTGCCGTTGCCAGTACCGTTATAACACAAGGAGCAGGTACTTCGAGCATTTCATAACCTTCTTCCGTCGACTTACGGATAGTAAATGTCACTGCTTCGTTGTTATACTTCAATGCTTCCACATAAGTCACCTGCGGTAAGTCGAGGTGCTCGGCAATCTGCGGCCCTACCTGTGCTGTATCTCCGTCTATAGCCTGACGTCCGGTAATCACCAGATCGTATTCGAGTACCCGCAAAGCCCCTGCAATAGCATTGGAGGTCGCCAATGTATCCGCACCGGCAAACTTCCGGTCACTCAAATGAATCGCCCGGTCTGCTCCCATAGCCAAAGCTTCCCGCAGAATATCGTCGGCCTGGGGCGGTCCCATAGTTATCACCGTTACATGAGCATTATATTTATCTTTCAATTGTAAAGCCATCTCCAAACCACCCTTATCGTCCGGATTCATTATGCTCGGAACCCCATCCCGAATCAATGTTCCCGTTACCGGGTCCAGCTTTATCTCCGTCGTATCGGGAACCTGCTTGATACAAACTACTATTTTCATATTTCGTTCTTTAATGTTATTCTATTTATTTCTCAAAACAACCGCATGCAACACCTGCTATTTCAGCAATGCACCTGCAATAACCATCCGCTGAACCTCCGAAGTGCCTTCGTAGATTTCTGTGATCTTGGCATCCCGCATCATGCGTTCCACCGGATATTCACGCGTATATCCGTAACCGCCGTGAAATTGTACGGCTTTTGTGGTCATTTCCATAGCCGTCTCCGCAGCAAAAAGTTTTGCCTGGGCAGCATCCACAGAATAAGATTGTTTCTGATCTTTCTTATAAGCAGCCATCCGTACCAACAGACGGGCAGCCTGTATTTTCGTTTCCAAATCAGCCAGTTGGAACTGGGTATTCTGGAATTTTCCGATGGATTTTCCGAACTGCTTCCGCTCTTTTACATATTTCACGGTTTCATCCATAGCTCCTTGTGCAATTCCCAAAGCTTGCGAAGCGATTCCGATACGTCCGCCGTCCAGCGTCTTCATGGCTATTCCGAATCCCCCGCCGGGTTTTCCCAACAGATTTTCTTTCGGTACAATGCAATTTTCGAAAATCAACTCACAGGTAGCCGATCCCCGGATACCCATTTTCTTCTCTTTCTTCCCGATCGAGAATCCCGGAAAATCCCGTTCGACGATAAAGGCAGAAATACCTTTGGTCCCCAACGACTTATCCGTCATTGCCATCACAATATATACATTTGCATAAGCTGCATTCGTAATAAAAATTTTCGTCCCGTTCAACACATAATGGTCTCCTTCCAAAACCGCCATCGTCTGCTGGGCCGAGGCATCCGTTCCCGCATTCGGTTCTGTCAGCCCGAAAGCACCGATCCATTCTCCGGAACACAACTTCGGTAAATACTTCTTCCGTTGCTCTTCCGTTCCGAACTCGTAAATAGGAGCCGCGCACAAAGAAGTATGAGCAGAAACGATAACTCCCGTTGTGGCACATACCCGGGATAACTCTTCCACAGCCATTGTATATAATATATTATTTCCGCCGGCACCCCCATATTCCGCGGGGAAAGGAATACCCATAATACCTAACCTGGCCATTTTCTCTACGGTTTCCAAAGGAAAACGCTCCTCCTCATCGATTTCTGCTGCCAAAGGCTTCACCTCTTTCTCGGCAAACTCCCGAATCATCTGCCGAAATAATATCTCTGTTTTTGATAATGAAAAATCCATAGTTTATATTTTGAAGATTTGAAAATTTGCAAGATAAAACACCCAAACTTTCTCACATATTAATTTGCCATCAGCTTCAAATCAGGCGTAACGATCAATTCTGCCTCCGTTGCTGCCTGCACCTGCTCTACGGTAAATTCCGGATGTATTTCACGCAATACAAGGCCGTGAGGAGTTACCTCAATCACCCCCATCTCCGTCACAATCAAATCGACCTGTCCGGCTGCCGTTAAAGGCAACGTACATTTTTTCATGATTTTCGGATTTCCTTTCGCCGTATGCTCCATAGCCAGAATCACTTTTTTTGCTCCGACCAGTAAATCCATTGCCCCCGCCAGTAACCCGATCGCCCCTCCCATACCCGGCGTCTTCTTACCCGGAATCATCCAGTTCGCCAAATCACCTTTTTCATCAACCTGTAAAGCTCCCAATATACTGACATCCACATGACCTCCCCGGATAATACCGAAAGAAGTGGCACTGTCAAAACTGGAAGCCCCGGGTAAAGCCGTAATATATCCTCCTCCTGCATTGGTCAATTCCGGGTCTTCTTCACCTTCTGCCGGAGCCGGTCCCATTCCCAGCATACCGTTTTCCGTCTGCAAAATTACATTTACCTCCTTCGGCAAATAATTCGGTACCAGTGTCGGGATTCCGATTCCCAGATTAACGACATCTCCGTCTTTCAGTTCCATAGCAACCCGCTTGGCTATGACCTGCTTTATCTGATCTTTTTCCATAATTTGTATGTTTTAAATTACTCTTTATTTTGCAATCTGTTCCATAATTCCTGTGCAATAAACGAAGCTACATCGTCAGCATAAGTGTTCATGCCGAAACCGGCATCATATCCCAGCTCCTTAGCCAACTCATGAGAAATACGAGGCCCTCCGCAAAGCAACAGCAGTTTGCTTCGTAAGCCCTCGGCTTCCAGCATCTCAACTAATTCCGTGAGATTTTTAACGTGCACGTCCTTCTGCGTCACCGTCTGCGACACCAACAAAGCATCGGCTCCCAGCTCAATGGCTTTGGCTATAAACTCTTCATTGGGTACCTGACTTCCCATATTCAACGTCTCGAACATATCGTAACGCTCCAATCCGTAATGTCCGGCAAACCCCTTCATGTTCATAATTGCATCAATTCCCACCGTATGGGCATCCGTTCCGGTGCTTGCACCGACAACCACAATTTTACGACCGATACGGGTCCGGATAAAATCGTCGGTTTCGGACATACTCCAACGTGTCGATTCCACCTTCGGAACATGAATATTCGTATAATCCACCGTATGGGTACAACTACCGTAACAATTGAAAAAAGTAAATCCTTTCGTCAACTCTTTATGAAATACAACCAACGGATTTTCGAATCCCATCTTCTTCATCAATTGCTTGGCGGCTTCAATGCCTTCCTCCCCATCCGGAACCGGCAAGGTAAAACTAATCTGCGTTTTACCGTCATTCATCGTATCCCCATAGGGTTTTATCTTTTTCAGGTCCAGGGTTTGATCGAAATCATTCACCTCTGTTGAATATAATCCTCCGCTCATATTTTATATTTTAATAATAAATACCCCATTCATAATTAACCGATATATTCAAATATCGTAATAATCTTTATTTTAGTAAATTACAGTATTGAAGCGTAAAGTTTAATATGCCAGTAGACGTATCAGATTTACAACTTCATCCGTCTTCCTCAAATTGTAAATATCACTGTTTCATGATCTTTACAAACGGATTATAATAATTACCTCCTTTTTCCGTTACGCCGTCCAATCCTTTTCCGCCGTTTCTCGGACGCTTGACATCGGCAAAAATTCCTTTCTCGAGCGCCGTAAACAATCCTTCCGTCTCCATTTCCTTCAACAGAGCAATGGCTTTATCCAGCACCTCCGCCGCCCGTTTCCGGATAATACCGTCTTTCTTATATTCGATCTCATCCCCGATATTCCGCATATTATTAAATATATAGCGGGCATTCTCTATGGAAAGATAACGATCCGACATAAAAGGCGTATGAATGGCTTCCGTCGGCATTCCCAGCAACTGAATACCCTGAGAAGTCCATATACCGACCATATTGAACAAAGCATCCTGTATATGTCCCCGGAAAATATTTCCCGTCATAAATTTGGTCGGAGGCATATATTTCAACGTAGCACGGGGAAAAATCTCCCGGATCATCTGAGCTTGTGCCAACTCCAGCAAAAAGCCGTTCTCTAACTCCGGGTCCATTTCAAAGGCATGTCCCAACCCCATCTGTTCTTCCGGTAAACCGGCCAATAAAGCCAATTGCTCATTAATCAAATCCGAAGCCAATACGGTATGAGCCTGTTCCACGGCATCCGCCGTCGTCAGATAATTGTCTTCGCCGGTATTGATAATCACGCCGGCAAAACCGTTGATAACCCGGGACATATACTGATCCACCAGTGTCCGTTGCATATTGATATCCCGGAATAATATTCCGTATAAAGCGTCATTCAGCATTACATCCAACCCTTCCAAAGCTCCCATTGCCGCAATTTCCGGCATACATAAACCCGAACAATAATTACAAAGACGTATATAACGTCCGACCTCTTCTCCGACTTCATCCAGCGCTTTACGCATAATCCGGAAATTTTCCTGCGTAGCAAACGTTCCTCCGAACCCTTCTGTCGTTGCTCCATAAGGAACATAATCCAACAAGCTTTGTCCCGTCGTCCGGATCACGGCTATAATATCAGCACCCTGACGGGCTGCTGCCTGCGCCTGAACAACATCTTCATAAATATTACCGGTAGCTACAATCACATATAAGTAAGGCTTAGGGCCTTCTCCTAAATTTTCCAGATAAGCTGCCCGCTTTTGCTTCCGTTTAATGATTCTTTCAATCGTCGAAGCAACATAAGGTTCCAAAGCCTTTTGAATCTCCTCTGCCGAATGAAACGGCAAACGGGTAATATCCAACTCTCCTTCACCCACAGCTTCAGCTATCTCCTGCGGATCTTTACCCGTAGAAATAATTGCATTCCCCAGAAAAAACAACACGCCCTGCCCCAATACACCTTTTTCCTTCAATTCACTCACCAATACATTCGGCAACGGTACGGTATTCGCATCCACACCGTCTATCCCAAGCAAACGGCATAAAGTTCTTTCGACAGCGACAGTCGTATATTGCTCTACGAACCCTTGTACACCGTCGGCAATCTTTCTGGCCAGTTCCTTGGCATGGCCGACCTTCTTAAAATCCAGTCCTAATTTACTCTCCATAGTCCGAATATCTTATTTTTTAATTCTATTTTCTTTTTCCATAACCCGTCTTGCTTTTTCAAGCAACTCTCCGTCGACCCCCAATATCTCGGCGATCCGAATCGCCTCCCGGGGAACTTCTTCCCGCTCTTCTTCCACCAATGAATAATCAATAAACGAAGTAACATTCGCTAATGTCAAAGCACCTTCTATCTTTTCTTCCCGAAAACCTCTGACACGCAATCTTCTGCATCTCCCTTCAATACCGCTGTAATGAGTCGTAATCAACACCGGAACACCGGCTCCCGCCAATAGTTCTACCACCCCACAAACAAGAGCACGTCCTTCCGCAGGATTCGTCGTCCTTGCCAATTCATCTATCAACACCAATATTTTTCTTCCTGCTTTAACTTCCCGGATAATCCTGTCCACACATAACATTTCCGCAGCAAACGAAGATAAACCGCTCAACTCATCCTGCCCGTCCCCGCTACTGATGGCAACTTCCGCCACGGAAGCCACCCGGGCACATTTTGCCGGAACATAAAATCCGAACTGACACAGACATTGGGACAAAGCTACACTTTTCAACAAAACCGTTTTACCGGCCATATTGGCTCCGGTAATTAAAGTGACCTCCGGACGGATAACTATGTCCACAGCCTGATAATCCTTACCGTTTCGTTGCAGATTATCTTTAATTTCCGGATGAAACAAACCTTCATAAGCTGTATAAACTTCACCCCCCTCAACACAAACTTCCGGACGACACAGGTCCAATTGCACCGCCAACAAAGCTTTTGCCTGCAAAACATCCAAATGAGCAACTCCCTCCAAAGCTTTGGACAGCGACTCTTTATATCCCTGAAGTTTTACAGTCAATTCACCCCGGACCCGATCTTCAATCTCCACACTTTTAAAATATAAAGCTTCTGTCACCTCTTCTTCCCCTGCTGATTTTTTCAGCCGGATCTCCTTCCTTAAAGCCGCTAAATCCGGAGAATAAACATCATAAATATAGAAATGGGATATTCCGGTATTTTCCGGATCGAGCAAAACAAAAACAGCCGTCAAATCCGGTAATTCTACCACCGGACAATATTCTGTAAATGCCCTGATCTCAACAACTGCCGAAGCAAAATTTTTGATTTCGAAAAGCTCCAGGTCATCCAATACCGTATTTTCCGATAAACGTTTAATCGTACCTCTGATATTTTTAACACGCTCCAGTGCCTTCCGGAACTTACAAGTCAAAGGCGGATTTGTAGCGGCTACCCGGATAATTTGCTCCGTTTTCTCCAATTCTTTTTCGATTGTTTCAGAACATTCCATCCATGGCTGATGCAATATCCTCTCCCTGCCGACACCGGAACGGAGCTCCAGCCTGTCAATCAGATAACGGAATCCGCTGATTTGTTTTATCGCTTCCCTTACTTGCATCTCTATCACTTACTTTTCATAGTTCTCACATCGTATACCGGTATTTTCAAAGCGGCTTCCAAAGCTTCCCGGAGACGAACGGAATTCAGGCAAAAACCTGAAGGCGACATTGGATTTACCGTCACTCCCAGAAGCCTGGAACGCCGAAGAACCTTTACACGATTCCCTTTATGCACAAAAAAATTATAAGTTTCCGGTAAAGCAAACATGCGGGTAAAATCCTGAATAATCAATTCTACCGGCAAGGCTTGCGTCCGTAAAAAATTCAACAAATTATCACTTACAACCCCGGCGACATACAGACACCTCCCATATCGGAAGACGTCTGCCTTATACCGCTCCAACATCAATGCCGAGGGAATTCCCAGATCCCTGACAACGCCCTGCCCGTCAACCGCCCAAATACCGCTTTCCTTTTCTTCCAATTGCCGGCCGATTTGCGGCTCAACCTCTTCTAAAGAAATCAGATCATACACATATTTGGTCTTGTTGACCAACTGGGGTATCGTTCCGGAAACGGCTGCACCTGTAGCTAAAACAAGCCCCGTGGCTGAAACGGGACAATGCCCCGTCAACAATTGTCAGACCGACCTCCCATCTCCCCATTCCCGAAATCAATTCTTTCAAACCGGCAGTATCGGGCGGCCCCGAAAGTAAAACTTTACCTCCCGTTTTAGCCCTGGCTGTCACCAAACGTCCCAGTGAAGTGCGCCGGTCACTGATATCCAGCACCTCGGCAACCAACCGTCTTGTTCGATAATGTTGCTCGGTCGTTACGAAAACCATGCCTTCGTAAAGTTCGATTTCCGGCTTCGCTATCTGACAGACCTGATCCCTCTTCTCTCCATCTATACCGATAGAAGTCAATGCAATCGTCCTGCCCGAATCCTTCAATTCCTGTAATATATAATTCAGGCTTTCCGTCTTACCGGTATTCTTCTCCAAACCGATAATCGACAAACTCTTACATCTCAATATATCTTCTATCCAAGACATCATCTGCTCTCCTCCGTCAGGAATCACTGCAACAATGAAAAAATCATCCTTTCGCCAACAAATTCCGGTTCTTCCGATCCAGATCGTTCGGCTCTATCGACAACCTTGTTCCTTTCAATAACTCCGCAACCCCCTCCGTTTTCCGGACTTTTTCACATTCCTCGCAATAACATTCGTCTTTGTAATCGGAAGGTTCCGTATAAGTCGTCACAACTCCTTCAAAATTCCGTAAAACGACCCGATTCGGACTTTGAGAAATCATATACGTCGGCATAACCGGAATCTTACCGCCTCCACCCGGTGCATCCACAACGAATGTCGGTACGGCATAACCGGAAGTATGACCGCGCAAATTTTCGATAATTTCAATACCTTTCGATACCGGGGTGCGGAAATGTCCGATCCCCATCGACAAATCACATATATAAATATAATAAGGTCGTACCCGAATACGTACCAGTTGTTGCACCAATCTTTTCATGACATGAGTGCAATCATTGATTCCCCGCAATAATACCGATTGATTTCCCAAAGGTATCCCGGCATCTGCCAAACGGGCACACGCTGCTGAAGATTCCTCCGTGATTTCGTTCGGATGATTGAAATGCGTATTCAACCAAATCGGATGATACTTTTTCAACATATTTACCAATCCTTCTGTAATACGTTGAGGTAAAACCACCGGAGTACGGCTCCCGATACGGATGATTTCAACATGCGGAATTGCCCGCAAGCGCTTGATAATATCTTCCAAACGCCCGTCGCTCACCAATAAAGCATCTCCTCCCGACAACAACACATCCCTTACTTCCGGGTGAGCCGCGATATATTCAATTCCCTTATCAATACGCTCCGAAGGGGCAGCACAGTCATGATGCCCGGCAAAACGCCGCCGGGTACAATGCCGGCAATACATCGCACATTGATCCGTAATTAAAAACAATACCCGATCCGGATAGCGATGTGTCAACCCCGGTACTGGAGAATCCCCATCCTCATGCAAGGGGTCCAGCAAATCTGCCGGTGATTTATGTAGCTCTTCTATGGTCGGAATAGACTGCTTACGGATCGGACAATGCGGATTGTCCGGATCAATCAAGCTCAAATAATAAGGAGTAATCGCCATACGTAACGTTTTCAACGACTCGCGTACCCCTTCCTCTTCCTCTCTTGTCAAACGGATATACTTCTTTAGCTGCTCCAAAGTTTCTATTCTGTTTTTTACCTGCCAATGCCAGTCGTTCCACTGTTCATCGGTTACTTCCGGAAAAAACTCTTTTCGTCGGCTTGTCATAGCACTTTGTTTTAATAATAATGTTCCATTCAATCCAATCCGGTCCGAAATAAATTGCCCGATAGCAACCATACTATCCGTTTACCTTGTTCTGATCCGCTCCGGCTCAACCATTATAAACAATCCGGATAGCACGAAGCTATCGGCCACAATCTCTAACCCCAGACTTTTAAATTCTTAAGCATACAATTCCGTAAAAATTTTACGCAATTCCTCACTCTCACGCAGTTCCTGTAAAGTGATTTCAGCATGTCCTCTGGTGTATCCGTTACCAATCAACATCGTTACATCACTACCAACCCCTTCTGCTCCCAAAGCTGCTTTCGTGAAACTTGTCGCCATAGAGAAGAAATAAACCAATCCGGTATCTTTCGTACAAAGAATACTGGTCATTTCCGTATCCGTAATATTCACATTATTAATAGTAATATCACACATTTCTCCATTGGTCAACTCTGAGATTTTCTCCATCACCGAAACCGGTTGTGTCGCATCGGCAGAGAATACATAATCACAGAAACCGAGCTTTTGCAAACGCTCCGTACTCTTTTGACTATGACACAAACCGATCACTTTACCGGTCACTCCGGCTCTCTTTTTAGCTTCATAACAGCACAACATACCCGATTTACCGCCGGCACCGATAATCAACACGGTGTCTCCCGGCTTTACCAATTTAGCCGTCTGGGCAGGAGCCCCGGCCACATCCAATGCAGAAAGAGCCAGTTTCTCAGGTAAATCAGCCGGAATTTTAGCATAAATGCCGCTCTCGAACAAAATAGCTTTTCCGTCGATGTCCACCTGATCCACATCCGCGCGAATTTCTTTGATCTTATCAATTCTCAAAGGAGTTAATGACAGAGACACCAAAGTGGCAATTTTATCTCCGACCTTCAAATCCGTTTTTCCGATCAAAGCATCTCCGATCTTTTCCACGGTTCCCAACAACATACCTCCCGAACCGGTTACCGGATTCCGGTGTTTTCCCTGCTTGGCTACGATATCCAGCATAATCTCCGCAATCTTCGCTTTATCGCCCTTTGCCTGCTCGTGAATCTGAGTAAAACTGGCCGAATCAATATTCAACGTCTGAACATCAATCAATATTTCGTTATCGTATATTTCATCCATATTGTTGTCCAACTTATTAGCCGGTTGAGGCAACACACCTTTCGGTTCAATCACTCTGTGGGTTCCGTATTTATTTCCTTTTTTCATAACAATATATAAGTTTAATAGTTAAAATTCAATTGAAAAATGATTACACTCTTGCTTTCAAGCCCAATATCTGCCGGGCTTCATCAGGTGTCGCAATCTCACGTCCGAACTCTTTTGCCAAACGCACCACCTTCCCGACAAGTTCCCCGTTCGATTTAGCCAATACACCTTTCGACAAATATACATTGTCTTCAAAACCGACTCTGACATGCCCGCCGTCAACGATTGCACAAACCGCCAAAGGAAATTCGTACCGGCCGATCCCGGCAACGGTATAAGTCGCATCAGAAGGAATACTATGGCGTAAAAAAACGAAATCTCGGATGTCACCGCCGATTCCCCCATTCACGCCCATCACAAAATCAAAATGCATCGGAGCCTTGATAAACCCTTTCTTATGCATCCGTAAAGCCATTTCTATCATACTCTTATCAAAAACTTCCAATTCCGGCTTAATCCCCAACTCAATCATGCGTTGTCCGAAATAACGAATCGTATTCTCGGTATTCATAAACACTTCATCCCCGCCGAAATTCAACGTCCCGCAATCCAGAGTAGCCATTTCAGGATGTAACTCCGTCGGTTGCAAACGTTCGTCGTCAGTCATTCCCACAGCCCCCCCCGTTGAAGGCTGAATAATCACATCCGGACATGCCTCCCGAATAGCATCTATAATCACTTTGAAACGAGCCTTATCCTGTGTCGGTGTTCCATCGTCATATCTGACATGCAAATGAATGATACTTGCTCCGGCATCATAAGCCGAACGGGCCTCCCGGACACATTCCTCCACAGTGTAGGGAACAGCCGGGTTATGTTCTTTCAATACTTCAGCTCCGCAAATGGCAGCAGTTATAATCAATTTTTCCATAACTTATCCTTTAATTTATTTCTTCCTTAATCTCTACAAAGCGAACTATTTATCCTTTCCGTTGACATTTTTTCGGAACGACACAAGTACCGCTCGCCCGACATACAACGACAGGTTCTTCCAGGAAATCCGCAGCAGATTCTGATATATCCGTCCGGGTAATTACTACCTTACGGGCTTCAAATACCATCTTACGGGAAGAATTTCCGACATGTACAATTTCCCCTGTAGCTTCGATATAATCTCCGGCATACACCGGCGCTAAAAACTCGATATTGTCATAACCGGCAAACAATCCCTCATCCCCGTCATGCTTTATCAACAATTCGGTAGCTACATCTCCGAACAATTGCAACATACGTGCACCATCGACCAAATTACCGCCGTAATGGGCATCGTGTGCACTCATTCTCAATCTTATCAATGATTTTTCCATATTCTCTATTGCTTAAAATTGTACATGCGTTTTTACTTCTCAATAATATAGTCGACAAAAATTCCCGGTGTCTTCACTAATTCCGGAAACAATTCCCCGACTTCTACCAAATCCTCTATCTCCGCTATAACCAAATCCGCAGCACTCGCCATTAAAGGATTAAAATTCTGAGAAGTACCTTTATATACCAGGTTCCCGCTCTTATCTCCCAAACTGGCACCAACCAAGGCTATATCTGCCCGTAAAGGTTTCTCCAACAAATATTCTTTCCCATCGACCTGAACAACCGGCTTTCCTTCCGCAACAATCGTTCCCATACCTGTCGTCGTCAAAAAACCGCCTAAACCGGCCCCTCCGCAACGCACTCGCTCTGCAAGTGTCCCCTGCGGAACAAATTCAATTTCCAATTCACCGCTATTCATCTGCTCACTGGTACACGGATTCGTACCGATATGAGAAACGATCAATTTCTTCACTTGCTTATTGGCAATCCATTGTCCCACCCCTTTATCCGGGAAAGCCGTATCATTACAAATCAAGGTCAGATTTTTTACTCCGCTTTTCGCCAGAGCGTCAACGATTGCGTTAGGGGTTCCGTTAGCCAGAAAACCGCCTACCATAACCGTCATCCCATCTTTCACCTGTGCTACAGCCTTTTCAATTGATATAAATTTGTTCATGGCCTATTATTATATAAGTTTGTTGTTAAATATTATACACCTATATCGATTTTTGTCAAATTTACAAACATTACCAGAAAAAATGAATTATTTAAAACATTTTTTTCTAATTTAGATTTGTTCTAATTATTTCCTTATATACCAGATTCTCTGGATAACATCCACATAAATTAAACCCGGTTTCTTTATTTTACTTATCTTAGCTACACAATTAAAACTGAAAATTATGACGAACAGAACTTTCACCATTATCAAACCCAATGCCGTCGGCCAGCAACATACCGGAGAAATACTGACAATCATTGAAAAAGCGGGATTTCGTATTCTGGCCCTTAAAATGGTTTGCCTCAGCCGTTCCGACGTCGAGAAATTTTATCACATACATAAAGAGCGTCCGTTTTTCCGTACGTTGAGTCTCTTTATGACTGCCGGCCCTATTGTAGTAGCCGTACTCGAAAAAGAAAATGCCGTTGCAGACTTCAGAGCCCTAATCGGTGCTACCGACCCGGTAAAAGCCGCAGAACATACCATCCGTAAATATTTTGCAGAAAGCAAAACCCGTAATGCCATTCACGCTTCAGACAGCGACGAAAACGCAGCCTGGGAAGCCTCTTTTTTCTTTTCCGATAAAGAAATCATAGAAACCAGGTATCAGCTTCCCATTCCAGCCGAAGAAATCGACAAAGACTAAAAAAACAGAGGGGCCGTTCAGTTGCTCCTCTGTTTTTTTATACCTCCATACACAAGTCCTGCATTTATTCCTAACCTTCCCACCTCCCGATTCGTAGGAGTAAAAAACTCTGACTTATAAAAATTACAATTATGAAAAAAAGTATCTATATTATTTTTTTCCTCATCGGGAATTACTGTACACTTTTGGCCCAGCCCGGACAAAACCCTTACTGGGAACGGAAAGGAATAACAGCCTTCAATCTTTCGCAGGCAAGCCTAAGCAGTTGGTCTGCCGGGGGTGAATCCGCCCTGGGACTCGATGCCCTGCTGAATTATTCCGCTGATTTCAAAAAAGAACGGCATCTGTTAAATAATCGCCTCGAACTGGCTTACGGATTAAACAGGACTGAAAGCAACGGCACACGCAAAACGAATGATAAAATATACCTCTCTTCCACCTACGGCTACCAAATGGCCAAAAATTTTTACCTCAGCGGATTGCTTACCTTCCAGACCCAATTCGCCAAAGGTTACAACTATGAGGTTTCCAGAGATTCCTTCATTTCAAAATTCATGGCTCCGGCCTATCTGATGATCGGAGCCGGTGTCACCTGGACTCCCAAACCCTATTTTACAGCTACTTTTTCGCCGGCTTCCTGGCGGGGCACCTTTGTCGCCAACAACCGGCTATCGGATGCAGGGGCATTCGGTGTCAAAAAAGGAAAACACCTTCTTTCCGAATTCGGAGCCAATCTAAAAGCCGAAGTTCAATACGAATTTCTGAAAAATATGACGATCTACAGCCGGGTAGATCTTTATTGCAACTACCTGGATCAACCGCAAAATATCGACGTCCGATGGGATGTACTTCTAAACATGAAAATCAACAATTGGTTCTCGACAAACCTGACCACCAACCTCATTTATGACAACGACGTAAAAATCACTCAAAAAAACGGCAGTGCAGGTCCCCGCGTACAATTCAAAGAAATTCTGGGTGTCGGACTTCAATTTAATTTATAAACCAAACCACTCTAAATACGAAACGAAACCTATTAATTGTAGATTTTAGATTGACGATTTTAGATTATACCCACACCCCTCCCCTGGAAAAAAGGAATCGTCAATCTAAAATCATAAATCCTCAATTATTCCCCGCATTCCCCTTAAGCCGTTCATTTATCAAATCCCGGTATTCCCAATAGGCTTCCTCCAGCAATATCATCTTCTCCACAAAAAACGCATAAATACCCTCCCAATCTTCCGCACGCAAGACATCCACTCCTGCCAACTCAAAATAAACAGCACTGACAGTCCGGTCATCTATTCCGGCATAATCTTCCTCCCATTTCAAATCCTCCCCGCAACTTTCTCCCATCAACTTACGGTAAGAAAGAAAACATTCATACACCTCATAGCGTCTCAATGGATTTTTATGGTCAATCTGAAACAACACCAAAGCTTTTTCCCGGTCGGCATAAAATTTCAACTGAGTACATTTTATTTTCACACCCGTCAAAACCCAATGCCGGTTAACCCGGCGCTTAGCACAATACCGTTTGAAACCATTCCAGAAATTTATCCGCAATTCTTTTACTTCTTCCTTACTCAACATAATTCGACAGAAAACCTGAGATTAAAATTTGAAAATATTATTTTTGCAAAAATATGAATTATTTTATCGCTCTGCGACAAAATAATCATGTAAACCTCAAGTTATGTTACAATTGAAATACAAAGGCGAAGCCATCGAAGCCGGTTGTGACGAAGCCGGAAGAGGATGTCTGGCCGGGCCGGTATTTGCAGCGGCAGTCATTCTACCCGACAATTTCTATAATGAACTGTTAAATGATTCCAAACAATTATCAGAAAAACAGCGCAACCAACTCCGGCCCATCATCGAAAAAGAAGCGGTAGCCTGGGCTGTAGCAGCCATCAACAATCACGAAATCGATGAAATAAACATCCTGAATGCATCGATCATGGCGATGCATAAAGCCCTGGATCAATTGCACATACGCCCGGAACATATCATCATTGACGGAAACCGGTTCAAAAAATACCGGGACATTCCTCATTTATGTATCGTCAAAGGAGACGGTAAATACATGTCCATTGCCGCCGCTTCGGTTTTAGCCAAAACCCACAGGGATGAATATATGGAAAAAATGGACAGAGAATTTCCAATGTATAACTGGAAACAAAATAAAGGCTATCCGACCCTGGAACATCGGGAAAAAATAAAACAATTCGGGATCACTGATCTTCACCGAAAAAGTTTTAATTTAGCAGACCCACAATTAAAATTGAATTTTGAAGATTGAATAAAACCGAAAGGGCAAAAACCATTTTTAACCCTCAACCTATTTATTTATGGCGTTTATCAATTCACTCATCTCACTGTTCATGCAAAAGCGCTTAAATCAGATTGACAATTTCAAAGCCAATCCGACCGAAACGCAACGCAATACATTAAGGGAATTACTTTTGACGGCAGCCAATACGGCATACGGACAGAAATACGATTTCAAATCCATTCTGACGGCAGAACAATACCGGGAAAGGCTGCCGATTGTCCATTATGAGGATATCAAAGACCTGATTGCCCAAACCATGGAAGGCACACAGAATATATTGTGGCCGGAAGATATCAAATGGTTTGCCAAATCCTCCGGTACGACAGACGCTAAAAGCAAATTCATCCCCGTTTCTCCTTCTTCTCTGGAAAACTGTCATTTCCGGGGAGGGAAAGACATCATAGGTATTGTCAATCGCTTGTATCCGGACGCTCAGGTCTTCGGGGGTAAAACACTGGCTTTAGGCGGAAGCAGCGAGATCAGCTCGACGAACAGCAACTGCCAATACGGAGACCTCTCTGCTATTCTGATCTCCAACACCCCCTTTTGGGCCAACTTCATGAAAACACCGGATGTCTCCATCATGCTGATGAGCAACTGGGAGGAAAAGCTCGAAAGGATATGCGAAACGACAATCAAAGAGGACGTTCGCTGTCTGGCGGGAGTACCTTCCTGGTTTTTGACCCTGATCAATAAAATCCTGGAAAAAACAGGAAAAAGCAACCTGCATGAAGTGTGGCCGAACCTCGAGCTTTTTATACACGGCGGAATCAGTTTTATCCCTTACCGGGAACAATATAAGAAGCTACTTCCCAATCCGAAAATGAAATACCTGGAAACCTATAACGCTTCCGAAGGTTTCTTCGGCATTCAGGACGATCCGAACGATACCTCTCTTTTGCTCATGCTGGACTACGGTGTATACTACGAATTCATACCAACCAGTGAATTGGGTAAATCACAACCTCAGGCTCTGCTGCTGGAAGAAATTGAAAAAGACGTCAACTACGCACTGGTTATTACGACAAACGGAGGACTCTGGCGATACATGATCGGAGATACGATCATGTTTACTTCTACCGATCCCTATAAATTCAAAATCACGGGACGGACAAAACTGTTCATTAACGCTTTCGGCGAAGAACTGATCATCGACAATGCGACGGAAGCATTAAGGATTATCTGCG
>ERZ780007.233-NODE-233-length-22189-cov-3.61159_pt1 | contig 22189 bp, 20 predicted proteins | sample MGYA00511872_ERZ780007 | MGnify/ENA primary metagenome ERZ780007 (study PRJEB29588, sample SAMEA2149603) | human gut metagenome | biome: human gut; feature: human-associated habitat; material: faeces | place: Denmark | collected 2008/2010 ... | reverse complement strand
TTTGGAAAATGAGATTTTTAGGGGAATGAATACGAATGAAGAACCTTTGGGAATTTATAAAAGGGATATTTTTTATGATGCCTTTATTCTTGGTAGGAAGGGTAAGTTTTTAGGAATTGATACATTAGCTCCTCATGCAACTTTGAGTGAGGATTATTCTAAAAGCTTGCTTAAAAATCCCAACCCTGTTTCATTTTTGAAAATTTTACCTGGAATTAAATTCCGGTTTAATTTTGATCTGAAAGATGGATTGATTCAAGCTGATAAAAAACTTGAATTGTTTAAATATATATTACTAGAACGGGGAATTGGAGCCAAAACGAATGTTGGATATGGTTGTTTGAAGGCTTGTTAACATTATATGGATATCCTTTTTCAAATATTATGCAATGAACAGACGTTACGGAATGCCTGGCTGTTGGTGAAGCAGAAGAATTCGGCAGGAGGCATTGATGGGATGACTGTGGCAGATTTTGAAAAGGAGGCGGAAAAACAGATTCAGGAATTGACCAGGCAGTTGAAAACGAGAAGTTGGAATCCCGAACCTTATTTGCGGGTGGAGATCCCGAAGAAGGATTCAGAGAAGCGGAAGCTGGGACTATTGTCCGTGAAAGACAAAATTGTGCAGCAGGCGATTAAAAATTTGATCGAACCTTATTTTGAAAAAATCTTCCTGAATAATAGTTACGGTTATCGTCCCGGGAAAGGGCATGTCCAGGCGATTAAGCGTACGATGAGTGAGTTCCGGATAAAGAAGAATAATTGGATACTTCAATTGGATATTGATGACTATTTTGATACGATCGACCATAGTCTGCTTTTTGAAAAAGTTCAGAAACTGATTCAGGATGAAGAAGTGGTACGGTTGATTGCATTGTGTGTTAAAATGGGAGTGGTGAATAAGAAATTGAAGTGGAATGAGATTACCTGTGGAGTGCCCCAGGGAGCTGTGCTTTCTCCTTTATTGGCCAATTTGTATTTGCATTCATTTGATAAGTTTATTGCGGTAAGAACTGATTCCTATGTGCGGTATGCAGATGATTTTCTGATTTTTTGTGAAAAACGGGAACAGGCAGAACAAATGCAGAAACAAGCCACGAAGTTTTTGACAGAGCATCTGTTGTTAAAACTCAACGATCCGGTGATTACCGACGTGAAAAGCGGAGTGGAATTTTTAGGGATTACTTTAAAAAGAACCGGAATCACTATCTCTAAATCTAAACGGGATGATTTGGAAGAACGGATTCGGTCTATTGTACTCGAAGAAGGTGGAGTTACTAAAAAAAGTCTGGAAACATTACAAGGGATTCGGAATTATTATGGTAAATTACTTGCTACAAAGTTATTGTTGCAATTGGATCGGGTCTTAAGGGAAAAACTGAAAGATCTGGTGAGAAAGCAAAGTTTGATTTTTCCGAATAAAAAGATTTTGGGAGAATGTTTGAATGTGATCACTTTTTTTGCGGAGGAGAATAATAAGAAGAGAGGTGTACTTATCGCAGAGATATTGTCTGCTTATACTTCAGCTAAACAGGAAAAGAGAAGTAAAAAGCCGGAGAAAGAGAAAAATAAGCTATTGATTGAACGGAAAAAGCGGGAATATCAAAAGAAAGAAGGAGAGGGGACTGATTTGGTGATAAATTCTTATGGGTGTTTTGTTGGTTTGACGAATCGGGGCATTTCTGTCAGATTAAAGGGGAAGGTGATTCATAAAAATCCGTCCCGGGCATTGGAGCATATTACTGTTGTTGTAAAGGGGGTGACCATCTCTACCAATGCTATTCAATATTGTATGCGGAATAAGATTCCGATTGATTTTTTCGATGGTACTGGAAAGCATTACGGTTCGATCCTAAGCCCTTCCTACATGGAAAGTACATTGTGGGAGAAACAGGTTATCATGCCTATAGAAAGAAGGGCTTATTTAGCTACAAAGATTATTTATGGAAAACTGAAAAATCAGTTGAATCTGGTAAAATATTTTCATAAATATCATAAAGTATTAGCTGGAGCTTTGGCTGAAAAATATGCTGAGGTATGCGTGCGCTTGGAGGAAATTATTGATAAGGTAAAGCATTTTAAACAGAGAGATGGGAACTATGTTATTCCTTTATCTGCTTTGGAATCAGCAGGAGCAGTACAATATTGGGGCTATATCAGATTATTAATTTCGGATGATGGGGTTGAATTTGAATCACGGGAGCGAAAAGGGGCGACAGATTTGGTAAATTCTTTGTTGAATTATGGGTATGCCCTTTTATATGCCCGGGTATGGCAAGCATTATTAGGTGTTCAGTTAAATCCTATGTTGGGAGTACTCCATGTGCGACAGTCCGGTAAACCGGCTTTTGTGTTTGATGTAATAGAACTTTTTAGAACACAGGCTGTTGATCGTGTTGTAATTAGTTTGATACAAAAAGGTGAGCCATTGAGTATGAATAATACATTATTATCGGATAAAACCAGAAAATTGTTGGTACAAAATGTATTGGAAAGAATCAATCGATATGAAAAATACAGGGGAGAGGAAATAAAATTTAGTCGGATTATTTATCGGCAAGCTAAGGAAATTGCTGCATATGTTAATGAAGAGGCTTATTATAAACCTTATATAGCAAAATGGTAGGAGGGGGTATATGAAAAGAACAAAACGGATATTTTGTGTGGTTGCTTATGATGTGAGTGATGATAAAAGAAGAGCTGGAATTACAAAATTATTGGAGAAATATGGAGTTAGAGTAAATTTGAGTGTATTTGAATGTATGTTTACTCCGGTGCAGTTTTTGAAAATCCAGGAGGCTATTGGACAATTGATTTGTGGTAGGGAGGATACCGTGATATACTATCCGTTATGTATGGAATGTTTTGCTAAAATCGTGAGATTACCTAAGCGAAAAGAGTATATAACTAATGTTTATATGGTATGAACATTTGCGAAAAAGGGGAGATCTGTAATATGTCTGATAGCGAAGTATAAAGTACATCGGTTGCATAGATAAAAGATATTATTTTTTCGCAAAAGAAATATCTATGATTTTAACGGTTTTGATTTGCGAAAAATGGATATTGAATGATAAAAAGTTCTTTGATGTATTGCATTGTAAGTAAGTGATTTATGTTTTTAATAAAAAGGAAGATTTCGCAAATTATCAGTGAATGATAAAATTTGTAATTGGTTTCGAAATACATCTGAGTCGTAATTTGTTTATTTTTAATGTCTTATATTGTATCTATCGCATTTTTATAAATGTTTTATTAAAAAAAATATTACTTTTGCGAAAGATGATAAAATAAAAGAAAAAAGTTTGGTGGAAGCGCAAAGAAAGAAAAATATGAAATGTAAAAATTTTTAGTTATTATTGATAATGATGAGGATTTAGAGAATAGCTGTAATCACGGCATTGAGACAAATATCTATCCAAAGATGTAATATCAACATCTAAGATTTAGAGAATAGCTGTAATCACGGCATTGAGACATAAGGTTTCAACTTTTTCTTATCGCTACGCTCAGATTTAGAGAATAGCTGTAATCACGGCATTGAGACATGATTATCAAATTCAGTCATCAGCCCCTTTTTATTGATTTAGAGAATAGCTGTAATCACGGCATTGAGACGAACTCTTGGTTTCTCGTCTTAAAATACAAAAGATTTAGAGAATAGCTGTAATCACGGCATTGAGACCCAGAATGCTCGTATCGAAGCAAAGCTTCAACCGGATTTAGAGAATAGCTGTAATCACGGCATTGAGACGAACTCTTGGTTTCTCGTCTTAAAATACAAAAGATTTAGAGAATAGCTGTAATCACGGCATTGAGACCCAGAATGCTCGTATCGAAGCAAAGCTTCAACCGGATTTAGAGAATAGCTGTAATCACGGCATTGAGACATGCCTCCGGAATGTTCTTTCGACCCTTTGTTGATTTAGAGAATAGCTGTAATCACGGCATTGAGACAAGCGGTAATCAACATATCCGCCGTCATCGTAAGATTTAGAGAATAGCTGTAATCACGGCATTGAGACTTGATATCGAACAATAAAAAGGTAAAAAGAGCCAGATTTAGAGAATAGCTGTAATCACGGCATTGAAGTTCTGTAAAGGCTTTAGGATTGTAAAGTTAAGTTGTTGTAATGATTTCTAGAGGAAGGGGAGGTAGGAAGAAGGGAATGTTAGCTGATTGGTTTAAAATGAAAATGGCGTTGTCCGGTTCTCCGGATAACGCCATTTTTTGTTGTATCTTAAATTATTATTTCACCCATACGTTCAGGATTTCGCCGATGTACATTTTGTGCATGGGTTTGCCGCTCCATTGTGTTTTTAGGGTAGGATCGGCGAGGGCTTCGGGGATTAGTGACTGGGATACCAGTTTTTTGCATTCGAGGATAAGCCAGGCCTCGGAGAAGGCTTTGGCTCCGGAAGGCGTGGTGATGGGGGTAAGGCCGGCTGCCTTTACCTTATCGCCGTCTTTACCGGAATTGTGACCGCAATAGTTCAATGCATCCCGGTAGGCTTCGGTATAGAAACTAAGAGTATAGGTATCTCCGGATTCCATCAACTGATAGGTATAACGGGCAGGATTAATGAAGCAAATGCTTACGGGTTTGTTGTATAAATGTCCCAAACCTCCCCAACTGGCTGTCATCATATTGAAACGGCTGTCGTTACCTGCAGTGATCAGCATCCAGTCTTCGGAAAGCATTTTGATTATATTTCCGGGAATTCTGTCCGGAGCGATTTGACGGTAGCCTTGCAATGCTCCGCTTGTTGCCGCTGCTGTCGGAATATGGGCTGTCAGTTGTGAAGCCGGAGTTTCCGGTTTTGGAGTGGTTATTGCCGGCGGTGTAGTTGCCGGTGCTGTGGAGGGTTGCCCTGCGGTCAGAACAGCGGCTGCATCCGTAAATAGCTGATCGACCATATCGATGGTGTGGGTTCTGAATTTGCCGGTTTTACGGATCAGTTTATCTTTGTTTTTATTCAGGGTGTATTCATCTGTAATAAGTTCTTCGGCCATGTATTTTTCCGGTTCGTTCTTATTGGCAACATTGTAGCTGTAGCGAATAGCCGTAATTTTTAAGTTACATTCCCCGGGCTCGCAGGTGATGATCATCTGGTAGGTAATGAGCGTTCTGTCCAAAGAAAGAGCTGCTTTGTTGAAAGTGAGGTATTCTTCTCCCCAGCAGGCGATATCCCCTTTTGTCTGATCCGAATATAATATTCTGCCTTTTTGTTCTTTATCGGTAACAAACCGCTCGCTGGTCCATTGTTGTATGCGCTTGAAAATTTCGTCTTGCGACAGGCCGGGAACGGATATGGTTTTGGTGAAAACGACTTTGCCGTTGACAACGGGAACGGCACCTGCCAGATATTTACTATCGTCTTGAGCCAGAAGGCATAGTGGGAGGCACACAAAAGCCGCGAGGAAATAAATCATTCTTTTCATGGTGTTATTTAAATTGCTGATTAGGCAAAGATAACAGGTGTAAATGAATTTAAGCCTTTCCGAAGCTATAAAATATGTTTATATTTATGGAAAAGCGGGTGGGGAGAGGATACCGGAAATTTATGGTTTGTTTTAGCGCATGAAAAAAGCAGCTTCCGTACTTCGATCGTTTTTTTATTTATTTCGATTATCTGTTTTTCAGTGGTTAATTGGAACAAAAGCTAAACAGGCCTCCTAAACCGATGGCTTCCGGAGATCGAAAAAAGAGGGAAACCGAAATTATTATTCCGGGATTTCCCTCTTTTTATTGTTTAAATGGTTAATGACTCACTTTCCATTGTGGGCATCCTGTCCCTGATTTTTGTTCTGTTTTCTTTGTTTTCTTTGCTCTTCTCTCTTTTTTTGCCAGTCAACTAATTTCCTTCCAAGAGGTTGTGCAAAAATTCCAGCGAGCAAGATAGTTACAATTGACGAAATAATATCTACTGTTGTCATTGCTTTCTTAAAATAAGTTAGATATCCATTTCCCAACCTTTGTTACGACTCCTGTCGAGCCTATCGCGGCACCACTAACTGTTTGCCAACCAAGGCTTGTCCAACTAAATTCATTGTCAGAAAGAACAAGTTGATTCACTACACTCGAAGCAGCACCTAGTACTGCTCCTATAACATCAGCACCTACCCATAAAGGTAAAGCCCTTGTTTCTACGGTATTTTCTGACCACCAATCCATTGATGATTCGGATACCGATAATGCAATAGCCAAAGTTCTGCCGTATTTACTTTCTTCGGTATAATGTTGTGCTTCCCACTTTGTAATCAGATCGGCTATAATTGCCTTAAATTCTGCAACAGACAATTCCCCGTTATAATTTGCCAAGGAAGCATCACAGAGAGTAAGTAAACCGTCATGTTCGAAATGGTCTATTACCCCTGCTTCATAAATCTGTCCAATTTTGTCTTTTAATAAACCTTCTGAGCTACTCTGGGTAGAAAGTAAACTCATATTGTATAGCTGATCTTGCGCATAAAAGTCCTTATATTCATCCAGACCAGCTTTCAACAAAGCCTTTGCTTCATCGTCAATAGACATTTCGTTTACATGCTCTTTTTGGAAATTTGCCAGGTATTGAAGCCCGTCTTCCAATGACATGTTATTGTTGCTCCGGGTAACAATAAAATGATCATTCGCATGGCTTAACAACTCATTATGGGATTTTCCAAAAATTTTGTAATCCTCAAATTTTTGAAGATTACCTTTAACCGGTTCTGAAAGATTTTTTTCGTTATTACATGAAAAAAGAATACCGGAAATACACAATCCTAATAGAACCATTAATTTGAGAGAATTCTTTTTCATAATTCAAAAGTTTTTAGGTTAATAAATAATTTGACAATTTTATATATAGTAATATATAAAATTCTAATTGATTATATAACGTATTAAAAACAAATAATATAGTATTTTAAAATATAACAATTGTATTAACAATTGAAATGAATGAAAATCTAATAAAATGATCTTCTTTCAGGAGATGTTTGTGCAATATACTATAAATAAGTTATAATATGCAAATTTGAAAGAAAAAAATAATTCATTGTATAGTTTCTATCTGCCTGCCTGCCGGATATGGAGGTCTTTATCAATATCAACTAACGCATCAGTCAGATTATTCAAGTCTTCTTTTTGTATGTTGTAGGGCTTCCAAAACGGATGAGGGGCACCGTTCCGTTTTATTCCGGGATAAGTGGACCTGCAGGCATATGTTCCTTTTTCAAGTAGCCGTCAAATAACAACGTTGACATTTGACGGCAGATGATTCTGCCTCTTTCGTTAACGTCGATTATGTAGATTATCAATCATATTAAGATGAGGGATTGAATTTTGAATCTCTCGCAAATCGGCGTATATCGGAGAAGAAAATGTTTGGTAGGAAAGAAAAATCGTGATAAAAAATACATTTTATCACGATTTTCTACATCAAAAATGAAACTCAGTTCCTTTTTATTAACCTCCGAAGTTATCGTACATGACGTTCTCGTCGGGTACTCCCAGATCGTACAGCATTTTGGTAACTGCTGCAATCATCATAGGAGGTCCACAGAGGTAGTATTCAATATCTTCCGGATTTTCGTGGTTTTTGAGGTAGTTCTCAAAAATCACCTGATGCACGAACCCGGGTTTATAAGCTACGCCGGCGGCATCGGCTTCCGGATCCGGTCTGTCGAGGGCCAGCGTCCAATGGAAATTCGGGTTTTCTTCTTGTATTTTGTTGAATTCATCCACATAGGGGGCTTCCTGTAAAGCACGGGCACCGTACCAGAAAGAAACTTTCCGTTTGGTGTGCATGGTGTGGAAAAGATTGAAAATATGTGAACGCATCGGGGCCATACCCGCACCACCGCCGATAAACATCATTTCATTGTCGGTTTCGCGGAGGAAGAACTCACCGTAAGGTCCGGAAATCGTTACTTTGTCACCCGGTTTGCGGGTAAAGATGTATGACGAGCAAACTCCGGGATTGACAGGCATGAACGTTTTCGTAGCCCGGTCGATCGGAGGAGTGGCGATACGGATGTTCAGCATGATGATATTGCCTTCTGCCGGAGAGTTGGCCATTGAATAAGCGCGGTAGGTCGGTTCCGGGTTACGCATTTTCAAATCGAACATCTTCATCCGTTCCCAGTCGCCTTTGTACCTGGCATCAATGTCCATGTCTTTGAAATCCACGTCGATAGCCGGAACGTCAATTTGAATATAACCTCCGGATTTGAATTTCAGGTTTTCCCCTTCCGGTAATTTTACAACAAATTCTTTCAGGAAGGTCGAGATATTCCGGTTGGAAACGACGGTGCATTCCCATTTCTTGATACCCAATACAGCCTCAGGTATACGCATTTCTATGTTTTCCTTTACTTTTACCTGACAGGCCAGACGCCAGTCGTCGTGTTGCTGTTTGTAAGAGAAAAAACCGGTTTCTGTCGGCAGAATGCTTCCTGCTCCGGATAAAACCTGGCATTTACACATACCGCAGGAACCTTTTCCTCCGCAAGCCGAAGGCAGGAATATTTTTTGTGCTCCCAATGTCGAGAGCAAAGAACTTCCCGGTTCTGTAGTAATTACCCGTTCACCGTTATTGATGCTGACTTGTACGTCTCCTTTTGCTGTCAGTTTAGCCTTGGCAAATAGAAGCATGCCCACCAGAATCAGGGTTACGATCAGGAATACTACAATCCCGGCAGTAATGATTGTTGTATTTATTGCTAAAAGTATCATCTTGATTTTAAATTTTAGATTTTAAATTTTAAGATTATTCCGCTTCAGCAGTGCTTTCTGTTTCCGATGAAGGTGTCTCCACAGTGCCTGTATTTGCATTTGCTTTGTCATTCCCCGTAACAGATTCATTCTCCGGAGCGGTTGCCGGTAGGATTTGTGCCGTTTCGGTTTGGGCGGATTCTGCTTTCATTTTGTCCAGGTCGATACCCAGGAAACTCATAAAAGAGATCGCCATTAAACCGGTAATGATAAATGTGATACCGATGCCGCGTAACGGAGCCGGGATATTGGAATATTTCAGTTTTTCGCGGATAGCAGCAATACATACGATAGCGAGCAGCCAGCCTATACCGGAACCTAATCCGAAAGTCGTTGCTTCGAGTACATTGGCATAGTTGCGCTGTTGCATAAACAAAGACGCACCCATAATGGCGCAGTTTACTGCAATCAAGGGTAGGAATATACCCAATTGATTGTATAAGGCCGGAGCGAATTTCTCAACAACCATTTCAACCAATTGTACCATTGCTGCAATGATGGCGATGAACATGATAAAGCTCAGGAAGCTCAGATCGATTCCTGCAGCCTGTTCGCCCAACAGCCATTGTAAAGCACCGGGTTTCAATACGAAATTATCCAACAGGTAGTTGACCGGAACAGTGATAAACAAAACGAATATAACTGCTATACCCAGTCCGAAAGAGGTTTTCACGGTCTTCGAAACGGCCAGATATGAACACATACCTAAGAAGTAGGCGAAGATCATATTGTCGATGAAGATCGAACGGACGAATATGTTTAATAGATTTTCCATGTTTCAGTGTCTTCTTTAAATAACGTAAATAAGTCGACAGACTTTATTTTTCTATTAACTCCTTATTTCTGGAACGGTGTACCCAAATGATCAGGCCGACCAGGATCAATGCCATGGCCGGCATGATCATCAAACCGTTGTTGGCATAGAAACCACCGTTTTTTACGTACCATGATTCAGGAATGATGCGGAAACCGTAAAGGGTGCCGGAGCCGAATAATTCGCGGAAAAAGGCTACGATTATCAGAATGATACCATATCCCAATCCGTTACCGATGCCGTCCAAAAGGGAAGGCCAGGGTTTGTTTGCCAAAGCAAAAGCTTCGATACGTCCCATGATGATACAGTTGGTAATGATCAGTCCGACATATACGGAAAGCTGTTTGCTGACTTCGTAAGCACAAGCTTTCAGTAACTGGTCAACAATGATTACCAGAGCGGCCACAACGACCAATTGTACGATGATACGGATACGTGTAGGAATCGTATTTCTCAGTAAAGAAAGGATCACATTTGCGAAAGCGGTTACGGCGGTTACTGAAAGTCCCATCACGATAGCGGGCTCCAGCTTGGCTGTAACGGCAAGAGCAGAACAGATACCAAGCACCTGTACGATTACCGGATTGTTCTTACTCAGAGGACCGAGCAGAAATTCCCGGTTCTTAGCTGAAAATAATGCGCTCATTTTATTTTTGTTTTAAAAACGGTTCGTAATAGGTTAAGTAATTTTTAAGCATTTTCTCCACTCCTTTGGAGGTAATCGTACCGCCTGAAATGGCATCTACTTCGTGTGTACCGGTAGCATTGCCGCCTTTAACGACAGCTATACCTACCAGTTGATCACCGGAAAATACCTGCTTGTTCTGAAATTGATTGTTGAATTGCGGTGTTGTAATTTCAGCACCCAAGCCCGGCGTTTCGCCCTGGTGGTCAAAGAACGTACCGTAGATGTTGTCTTTATTGGCATCCAACGAGATATATCCCCAGATGGGACCCCAAAGACCGGCACCGTATATCGGTAATATGTATTTGACCGCCCCCTCGATCTCCGCTACAAAAACCGGTAATTCCCTTTTTTCAACCGGAAGATTGTATTGTGTCGCAATGCTTACATTGAAAGCATTGCCTTCTACTTTTTTCCCTTTTGCATTCACAATAAATTGCTCTTTGACGTATTTGTCGAACAATTCGGCTGAATTTTCTGCCGTAGAGGAAATGTGGATTGCACTCAGAATATTCTGTCTCTTTTCATTTTGCTTATTTTCGTTTTGGCGCGGTTGCAGAGAAAGAGATATCACGGATAGTAATGCTGCAACGACTACTACCAGAACTACTGAATACAGGAATGTATATGTATTTCCTTGTCTATTCATAATTTATTTCAATTTTAGATTTTAGATTTTAGATTTACGAAAGAAAATTAATCGTCAATCATCAATCATCAATTTACAATGGCTTTAGCTCTCTTTAACCGGCGTTTAATGTTGGATTGTACGACAAGCCAGTCGATCAGCGGAGCAAAGGTATTCATCAGTAATATCGCCAACATCATACCTTCCGGATACCCGGGGTTGATACAGCGGATAATGATAGCCATAGCACCGATGAGTAATCCGTAAATGTATTTACCTGTATTGGTTTGAGCAGAGGTTACCGGGTCTGTAGCCATAAATACGGCTCCGAAGGCGAAACCTCCCATCAGCAATTGCTGGTAAGCTTCGACACCTGAAATCGACTGGAATGCCCAAGCCATTAAGAAACCTCCTGCAAATACCGACAACATGGTCCGCCAACTGGCAACATTGGTCATGAGCAACAGAATTGCACCGAGTAATACACAAAAGGTCGATGTTTCTCCGATAGAACCCGGGATGAGGCCCCAAAACATGTCGGCTGTGCTATAGCTTAACGGTTGTCCCAATGCCATCTGTGCCAGCGGTGTCGCCTGTGAAATGGCGTCGGCCGTATCGCTGGCAATCCATACCTGGTCACCGGAAATCATAGACGGGTAGGAAAAGAAGAAAAAGGCCCGGGCCAGCAAGGCCGGATTCCAGATATTCATTCCTGTTCCGCCGAAAATTTCTTTACCGATAATAACGGCAAAAGCCGTTGATAAAGCAACCATCCACAGAGGAGCTTCCACCGGCATAATCATCGGAATCAACAGCCCCGAAACCAGAAAACCTTCGTTGATTTCATGCCCTTTTACCTGGGCCACAGCAAATTCAATTCCTAAACCGACAACGTAGGAAACGATAATCATCGGCAACACTTTCCATAATCCGTAGAAGAACAGTTGCCACATACCGGTTTCTCCCAACAGACCTAATGCGTTGAAATGCTGGTATCCGACGTTGTAGATACCGAATAATAAGGCCGGTATCAAAGCCATAACGACAACAATCATCGTTCTTTTCAGATCGACAGCGTCACGGATATGAGCCCCGGAGGTCGTTGTGCGGTTCGGCACAAAAAGAAAAGACTCGAAACCCGTAAAAACAGAGTGGAATTTTTGTAATTTCCCTCCTTTTTCGAATTTGGGTTTTTGCTTATCTAAGAAATTCCTTAAACAATTCATTTTTATTATTTTTTGATTTTTGATTTACGATTTTTGATTTACGATTAAAATTTTTGTATGATAAATCGTAAATCGTCAATCATCAATCGTCAATTTAGTTGGTTTCTTTCATCATCAGTTCAATACCTTGCTCGAGAATTTTCTGTACCGGAGTTTTGGACGTGCAGACAAATTCACACAAAGCCATATCTTCGGGAAGTACTTCGTAGATACCCAATTGCTCCATATTATCAATATCACCGGCTAAAACGGCTTTTAACAGGTATACGGGCAGAATATCCATCGGTAGTACTTTTTCATATTGTCCGGATACAACAAAAGCCCTTCTTTCTCCGTGGTAATTTGCGTCGAGTGAATAATGCTTGTTCGGGAAAAGAAATGAAGGAAATAGCTTGGAAGCTGAAAACTTGTTGAATCCGGGAGTTGCCCAACCCAAGAATTCATAACAGTCGCCTTCCGGTATAACTGTAATCTGGTTGGCATAGTAACCGATGAAGTTGTCAGAAGTAACCTTCTCTCCGGTCAATACGTTTCCGGAAATGATACGCTGGTGCACCTGATTTTTCAGATTGCCTTCCGTCAGGCATGCTACTTTAGCCCCTAAGATCGTATGGTAATAAATCGGTTTTTTTACTTCGGAACCGGTCAATGCAATGATTTTTTGTGCGTCAAAATACCCTTCGGTAAACAGACGTCCGATAATCGCCAGGTCCTGTATATTGACCGTCCACACATGTTCTCCTTTGTTGATCGGATTTACATGATTGATTTGTATACCGACATTTCCGGCCGGATGCGGACCGTCAAAATAAGTGATCACCGTGTTTTTCAAACGGGTAAAAACGGAATTCATGGTTGTGCCTTCTTTCACTCCGATATTTACATCTTTTCCGCTGATTTTTTTCAGACAGTCGATACCGGCCTGAAGATTTTTCTCTTCGTTTTTCAGTACCAATTCGAAGTCCGGAGCCAAAGGAGCTGTGTCGAAAGTGGAAATGAAAACTGCTTTGGGGGTAATTTCCGGATTAGCGATGATTCCATAAGGGCGCTGGATGATCATCGGCCAAACACCGCTATCCATTAATTTGGAAATAATTTCTTCCCGGCTTAAAGAGTTGACATCTGCTTTTCCGAAATCTTTATACGTAATTTCGGCGTCGGCTTTTACGACGACTTCCAGCAGTTTTCTCCTTTCTCCTCTCGTAACGGCAGCGATTGTGCCGCTGACCGGAGCTGTGAATTTAATTTCGGGATTCGCTTTATCCGTAAATAAAACATCGCCCGCTTTTACTACATCACCAACCTTGACAGCAAGTCGGGGAGTCAGTGTCCTGAAATCGGTCGGCTTTACAGCATATAAATCGCATGATTCTGCTTGTAGAACCGTTTTTTCGGCTTCTCCGTTCAACTTTATATCAAGGCCTTTTTTTAATTTGATTACCTTGGACATGTTATATTATATTAAATAGTTTAATTATATTAGATGCTGAAGTCTAATTTTTCCAAATTAGCCACAAATATACAAACCTATTACGTAATTTTGTCGTTAATTGGATTTTAAATTTGCCGGATATGAGATTTTTTTTGTTTTTGCTTTTGAGTGGTATTATAACCGGGGGATTTGCCCAGCCGGATTACATACGGACGGTACAGTGCTATCCGGAAGGTAAGCCTTTTGCAGAACCTGTCATTGAATTGGGGGGAGCTACCCCTTTATTGTTTTCATTCGATGATTTGAGTCCTGATATTAATTCATATACTTACAAAATTCAGCATTGTGATCCGGACTGGAATAGTTCGAATCTGAGTCCTTTTACCTATCTGAACGGATTTTTCAGTAATCCGTTGGAAGATTATAATTCTTCTTTCAATACGGTGGTTGCTTATACGCATTTTACGTTGACATTGCCGAATGAAAATGTCAGTATGAAGTTGTCCGGAAATTATCTTTTACAGGTTTTTAACGATGCCCAATCAGATACGCCTGTGATTTCACAGCGTTTTTCGGTGGTGGAACCCAAGGCAACAATACAAGCCAATCTGACGACAGCAACGATCCCGCAGTATTTGCAAACTTCCCAGCAATTGAATTTTACGGTAAACTATGATAATTTGCCGGTATACAATCCGATCCGGGATCTGAAAGTATATGTAACCCAGAATCAGGATCCTCACAGCAGGCGGGCGTTTACGCCGACTTTTGTCCGTGACGGGCAATTGGTGTATGGCAACGGCCAGAATAATATATTTAACGGATTGGCTCCATTTCGTAATTTTCAGTGTTCCAGCTTGGTTTATTATACGCAATATGTAAAAGACGTTATTCGGGGCCCACAGGGGGTATATAATTTTATTTTACAGCCGGCTTCTGTTTATACGAATTATGTTCCGTTGCCGACTCTTCATGGTAATTACCGGATTGAGGCAGAGAATACAAACGATCCGGAACTGGAAGCCGATTATGTGACGGTACATTTTGCCATATATTATCCGGAGCAGATACCGCAGGCCGATGTCTATGTTTACGGCAAATTCTCAGACTGGCAGTTATTGCCTTCCCAAAAGCTGCAATATGATTTTAAAAATAAGGCGTATGTGGGAGAAGCTGAAGTGAAGCAAGGGAACTACGACTATATGTTTGCCGTTGTACCGTATGGAACCGGACAGCCGGACCTGATTACGCTGCAAGGAAATTTTTATCAGACACAGAATAATTATTATATACGTTGTTATTTATATAATTTTAATCAGAACTACTACGAATTGGTCGCTTATTCACCGGTTTTTTATAACGGAATCGGATTTTAATATCCCGGAAAAGTTTTCTTTGAAAGCACGGTTAAAGAGTATTTGGGAAAAAATAAGTGAATAAAGTTTTCTGTTTTTTGTCATTTTGGCATAAGTTTTGATAATATAGTGACAGTAATAATAAAATGAAAATAAAATGATGAAGACATTGTTAATTCTGATAGGTATGATTGGTTTGGGATTTACCTCCTGTGATTCGGCTGATAAGAAAGTAGATCTGACGGGTATGAAATGGGTATTGCAAACCTTGGATGGGAAAAAAGTGGATTTACAGGAAGAACGGAGTCAGGTTTATATTCAGTTTAACGCAACAGATAAAAGGGCAATAGGGATGGCCGGTTGTAACCGTTTTTTCGGTGGCTATGAATTGGATGGTACAAAATTGAAATTCTCCCAGATGGGAGCTACCCGTATGGCTTGCCCGGATATGCAGGTGGAGTCGGCATTTTTTAAGATGCTGGAAAGTACGGATAGTTGTGGAATAAAAGAGCATACATTAACGCTGTTTTCAAAAGGAAAAGCATTGGCTGTTTTTAAAGGCGAGCCTCTTACGGAAGAAAAAGAATAGTTTATTTTTGATTATACTGAAAAATCCTGTAAACCGAAAGATTTACAGGATTTTTTAATTTGCGGTTTTACGCACAACTCTGCACTGTTTCCGGAAAAGACCCGTATTTAAGTTTATATAAATTGTAAATTTAAAATGGCTTGCAACCCGATTCGTTATCGGATTTTTGGGTCTGAAATCTACAGCTAAAACTTTCGTTTTAACATTTAACAAATGCATTTCAAAGTTAAGCTTTACTAATTAAGATTTTATTAATAGTCTCTTGGCAAAGATATTGCATAAATTGTCGTACAACAGGAAGGCAAGATGTATAAGGCGTGTTTTGTTGTAAATAGTTGAATAATTAAAATGAGGAAGATATGGATGTAAAAAAAACAGTAATCAGTCTTTTGTTGGGAATTGCAGGTGGGTTTATCGCATTTTTTATTGCAGATAGCCTGAAAGATAAACAAGTTACTCCGGAAATCCGGCATGAAATTGTCGGCCCCGGTATCAAATCAGTTGCTTATCGGCCGGAGCCGGAAAATACCGTCGGCGGAGCCGGAAGTGTTGATTTAAGGGAGGCTGCCAAAAAGTCAGTACCGGGAGTAGTACACGTGAAAACCATGCAGATGGGAAGGGAGTTTGTCGGAAATTCATTGTTGGATTTTTGGTTCGGAACTCCTTCTCAAAGCCGGGAGGTCCCTATGGCGATGGGATATGGTTCGGGGGTAATTATTTCGGATGACGGATATATTATTACGAATAATCATGTCATTAAAGATGCTGATAAAATTGTCGTTGTATTGAATGATAAAAAAGAATACGAGGCCAAATTAATCGGGCAGGATCCGATTACGGATATCGCTTTGCTGAAAATCGACGGGAAAAATCTTGCATATGTAGAGTATGGAAATTCGGATGAGGTTGCTTTGGGAGAATGGGTGTTAGCTGTCGGTAATCCTTATAATCTGACCTCTACCGTGACTGCCGGAATTATCAGTGCAAAAGCCAGGGATCTCGGTATGAGCCGGGGACAGATGAGCCTGGAGTCTTTTTTGCAGACCGATGCTGCTATCAATCCGGGGAATAGCGGTGGTGCTTTAGTGAATGCTAAAGGCGAACTGATCGGTATCAATACCCTGATACAATCTCCGACTGGGGCATATTCGGGATATGCGTTTGCCATACCGGTGAATATTGCGCGAAAGGTTGTAACCGACCTGAAAGATTACGGGAAGGTACAACGGGGTGTACTGGGTATCCGTATGGGAGAATTGACTCCGGTATTGGCAGAGGGCCTGGGAGTCAAAGAAACGTCCGGTATATATGTGGGGGAAGTCGTGAGCGGAGGTGCCGCCCAGAAAGCCGGAATAAAGAAAGGAGATATTATCCAGGGAATAAATGGCATCGATGTAAAAACCACGCCGGAATTTTATGAGCAACTGGGAAAATATCATCCCGGGTCAGAGATACAGTTGAAAATAAAGAGAGGAGGACAGGAAAAACTCGTTGATGTTACTTTACAGAATTCTTATGGAGATACAGCTTTAGAACAGGCTCAGGAATTCGGTGTATTGGGTGTAAAAGTAAGTCCGTTGACAAAGGAAGACCGTTATCGCTATCGTCTGAATAAGGGCGTAAAGATTACAGAAATCCAAAATGGTAAGTTTAAAGCTGCCGGCCTGGATAAAGGATACATCATTGTCAAGATTAACAATAATGTAATTTATGATCAGGAAGATTTAAGCCGGGCGATAAGTTCTGTAGGAGATAACGGCGTGTTTGTTACGGCGGTAAGTCCACGCGGAAAGGTTGAATATTTCGCGTTTTCATTGTTGAATTAAAAAATGTTAATATTGAATATCGGCAAGTTTCCGACATTGGTATATGAATAAAAAAGACTACCTTTGCGAAATATTTGCGGTGGTATAAAAATATAGTATGAGACAACTAAAAATTACAAAGTCAATAACCAACAGGGAAAGTGCATCCCTCGACAAGTATTTACAAGAAATTGGTAAGGAAGACTTGATCACGGTTGAAGAGGAAGTTGAATTAGCACAACGAATCAGGAAGGGAGATCAAAAAGCGTTGGAGAAGTTGACGAGGGCTAATTTACGTTTTGTGGTATCCGTCGCCAAGCAATATCAAAATCAAGGACTGAGTCTACCGGATTTGATTAATGAAGGTAATTTGGGATTGATCAAGGCTGCAGAGAAATTCGATGAGACCCGGGGATTCAAGTTTATTTCTTATGCAGTATGGTGGATCCGGCAGTCGATTTTACAAGCTTTAGCCGAACAATCGCGTATTGTACGTTTGCCGTTGAATCAGGTGGGATCTTTGAATAAAATCAATAAGGCTTATTCCCGTTTCGAACAGGAAAACGAACGCCGTCCTTCTCCCGAGGAGTTGGCAGATACGTTGGATTTACCGGCAGAGAAGGTTGCCGATACGTTGCGTGTTTCCGGACGTCATATTTCTGTGGATGCTCCGTTTGTAGAAGGTGAGGACAACAGTTTGCTGGATGTTTTGGTAAACGATGATTCACCGGTAGCCGACCGTACGCTGATCAATGAATCTTTATCTACGGAAGTAGAACGTGCTTTGTCTACATTGACAGAACGGGAAAGAGACATTATCAAATCGTTTTTCGGTATCAATACACAGGAAATGACTTTGGAAGAAATCGGCGAACAATTCGGATTGACTCGAGAGCGGGTCCGTCAGATCAAGGAAAAAGCAATCCGCCGTTTGCGTCATTCTTCACGCAGTAAGTTGTTAAAGACCTATTTAGGATAAATTTCAATAGAATAAAAAGGCGCCGGGAGGCGCCTTTTTTGATTTAATACCCTATTGCTTTTCAGGTAAGAATTTCCAGAACCGGGCCGGCATATTCTGGCGGTGTAGCTTAGGATTGATGCGTTCGCGGATGGTGATGGACTGGAAATAAGCTTTCCAGAGTCGTTGAAATTGTTTTTCATCTTCAGCAAGTAGCTCTTCTGCCGGTTTGCCTGTAAACAGATGCGGAAGTTCTTCATCAAAGCTGACTTCCGTTGCCTCTTTTAAATTGTAATAGTAGCCGTATTTTCTTTTTACATCGTAAATTAACCATTTTTGGTCGCGGAATCGGTCTGTAAAATGAGGAATCACTAACGGTAAAACATTATAGAGTGGTTCGAATACAGCGAAAAAGATATTATCTGCCGTTTTGCTGAAACGGATAAACTGAGTGGCCCGGACTCTCTCATGATCTACTTTTTTCCAGATTTTGGATATTTCCAGTACATCCGGATCTCCGAAATTCATTTCTACAGACCGGGAAGCATCGATATTTTTACATATATAACGGAAAAGGAGCATGTCAATGCCGTCTAATTCCGATAACCAGGTTGCACGGAGTATGCGGAGGCCTCCCGGAGTTACTTTTTTTTCCAGGCTTTTCCATACCCGTTCGGCTTTACTGTCGTTCGTTGCAATAGTGATATTCCGGTCATAAAATAGGGGGAGAGGGGTACCTTCCTCAAGCAGTATATCCGGTTTCAATTTGTGAATATAAGATTCGAATACGGCGCATAACAAACCTTCGAAACTTTTATCATAGGTAAAGATGGTCATAGCGGAGTAACTGTGATTGTTATATGTAATTTTCAAAAGGGATTTTTAATTGCCTGTCATCTTCTTTTTTCCCCTTTGTTTTTGGGGTCAATATTTTCCGGATGTAATCGGGATGTACTTCATTTATCGTCTGTAAGGGCAATTCGTGACAGGTGATAAAATATTGGGCTTTTTTCAGTACGATACCCATTTTTTTCAATTGGAAAATACCTATTCGTCCGTAACGCCGGGAAGCAATAATCAGTTGGGCCGATTTTACGCCGATACCCGGTACTCTTAGGATCAGTTCATACTCAGCTTTATTGATATCCACCGGAAATTTTTCAGGGTGGCGCAATGCCCAGGCCAGTTTGGGATCGATTTCCAAATCGAGATTCGGGTAGGCGTCATCGACTATTTCTTCGGCTTTGAATTGATAAAAACGCATCAGCCAATCCGCCTGATACAACCGGTTTTCCCTTACCAGCGGAGGCTGTTTGAGCATCGGCAGCCTTTTGTCGTAAGTGTTTACCGGAACAAAACCGGAATAATATACCCGTTTCATGGTCGGGCGGTGATACAAAGCCGAGGATAACCGTAAAATTTCTCTATCCGTTTCGGGAGTCGCACCGACAATCATTTGAGTACTTTGTCCGGCAGGGGCAAAACGAGGTACTTTCCTGAATTTTTTCCGGTCTTCGAGATTTTCCAATATGCCTTGCTTTATATAACGCATAGGGGCAAAAACACTTGGAAAATCCTTTTCCGGAGCCAATTTTTGCAGGCTTGTCTCATTGGGGATTTCTATGTTTACACTTAACCGGTCGGCATATCGCCCGGCTTCGTCGACGAGTTCTTTGCTGGCACCCGGAATACTTTTCAGATGGATATAACCGTTGAAGCGGTATTGGAGACGGAGGTCTTTGGCGATACGGACCAGACGTTCCATTGTATAGTCCGGATTTCGCACGACACCGGAGCTTAAAAACAGACCTTCTATATAATTGCGGCGGTAAAACTCGATAGTGAGATTTACCAGTTCGGAAACGGAAAAGGTAGCTCTCGGGATGTCGTTACTGCGGCGGTTGACGCAGTAGGCACAATCGTACATACAGAAGTTGGTCAGCATAATTTTCAGCAGAGAGATACAACGTCCGTCTTCAGCAAAACTGTGACAAATACCCCAGCCGGTAGCATTGCCGATGCCGTTGGCCTTATTGCGCCGGGTCGTACCGCTGGAGGCGCACGAAACGTCGTATTTGGCCGATTCTGCAAGAATTTTGAGTTTTTCGAGAATATTGTCGTTCATCGTTTCCTGAAAATGTACATATAAATTGTAGACTTTGGATTTACGATTTTAGATTATGCGTATGAACCAACCCGATTTTTTGGGAAAATCTTCAATTAAGATATATTTTAATTGTAGATTCTGGCTGGACCTGCCATTCTTCCTTGTAAAAAAGGAAAATCATAAATCGTAAATCAAGAATAATCGTACCTACAAAGAAACGAATTAAATTGAAGATCGTGAGCGAAGAAATAAAAATTAACAGGGATTATTTATTTTTCCTGTTCGATACTTCTCTTAGCTGTGGTTCAATGATTTGCCGATATTCGTAGATAAAATTGGGGGTAAAAATATTTTTGTCGAGATGGGCTTCGATCTCTGCTTTCGGCCAAAACCGGCCTTCGTCAACTTCGTCGTTATTGATGTTTATCCGGTTGTAACGGGTACAGAAAAAAGAAAATACCAATTCTTTTTCGCGGGGACTTTCCCAAAGATAGGAACCGTTGAAACGAGCTTCGAATTCTGTGATGCCCAGCTCTTCAAACGTTTCACGCTTTAAGGCATCTTCAAGTTTTTCATTGACACCGATATGACCACCGACAGCCGTATCCCACATACCGGGCAGCAAGTCTTTTTTCATGCTTCTTTTTTGCAGGAAAATTTCATTCTTTGCATTGATGATTTGTAAATGGACTACCGGATGAAGCAGTCGGGAACCGGAGTGACAGATACTACGGGGGGCTTCTCCTTTTTCATTTACAAGAGGTAGCCATTCTTCTTTGTTGTATTTTTTCATCTGTAGGTATTTTTTACAGAATAGAAGGAGTAAAAAGATACCGATAAGAATATAGAGCAAAGGACCCCCAATAAATGTCTGTAATTCGGAAGATAATAAAAAGTAAGCGCAAAATATGAGTACCAGGTGGCCGCTTAATAAATAGAACAGGTATTTAAGGGACATTTTCATAGCCCGCTGTTGTTCCGGACTGAATTGAATACTTTTGCGGGCCGGAGCGGGGAGGGTTGAAAGCGGATTCGCTTTTGAAAAGGCAAGTATGCCTGTAAAGAGCCATAGTCCGGCTTCAATAATAATTGTATTCAGATTTAAAGAAGAAACTTGGATTTTGTATAGATTTAATAATACAGGCACACAAAATAGGACGGTTAGCAGTAAAATCAGCCAGTCTGTCGATTTTTCCTTAAAACGGGTGTAAAGAAATTCTCCGATACCCAGGCCGCTCAGACAGATGAGGGCAGGAAGCGGAGGCAGGAATTCATCGGCAATAAGATAAATTGCTAATAGCAAAATAGACGGTAGTAATTTTTTTAAAGAAAACATGTATGTTTTGGTTTTGTCAGACAAAGATGGCGTAAATCGAACGCAATACTAAACTTGTATAAATATTGTAAAGCTACAACCAATTTTTTGCAAAGATAATGCAAGTTGAATGCAGAATCAAATTTATTTGAACTCTGTTGAAATATCTTATGTTTTCTGTAAAGACAATGCTTGTAGCGGAAAAATTACACAATGAGTCCGTCCCAGTGTGTAATTCTGCTGATCAGTTTGATGCTGAAAAAGTGAACTTATTATTTAAAGACTTGTCTTTCCAAAAGTTATTTCAAATGGTCAGTTTCAAATTTAGAATCCACAAATTTTTTGTATACGTTTAGCAAGCATGTATCACCCTCTTTAACCACCTCTTTATCAGAAAATCCCAAAGTTGTCGTTTGAAAAAAGCAGATTTTTAACTCACCCACTAAAAACAAAACAAATATAAGCATATAAAGTCAAAAGCACTCCTTACAAACAGTTAAAAAGTTCATTTTAACA